>Ga0224501_10003352_pt1 | contig 12593 bp, 13 predicted proteins | sample SF_Oct11_sed_USG_4_FD_169105 | JGI IMG/M metagenome (GOLD analysis project Ga0224501, IMG submission 169105) | Sediment microbial communities from San Francisco Bay, California, United States - SF_Oct11_sed_USGS_8_1 | ecosystem: Environmental > Aquatic > Marine > Sediment | place: USA... | reverse complement strand
TGAGTTCCACTGCCATGTTTTGCTGTATACTGTAAACTATAGTCTGCGATGTGGCCTGTGGGTAGCCAAACTTATCCGGTTATGCAACTCGTTTGGCGTTTACTGGCAGAATGTATAGCCGAGTTTTCAACTGCTACAGCCACAATGGCTTTCTGCTGTAATGGTGGTAAGAAACTATGTAGCCTGTACCCCAGTACCTCCGAAACTATGTACCCGTACTCTCGAAACCATGTACCATGTACCCCAAACTCTAAACCAGTACCTCAGATACCATGTCCTTCCATCACAAATTTGACAAAAAAAGTGAAAAAACCCCAACAAGTTTTTTTAATTAGGGTGAAGCCTTTGATTTTTCAGTATAACACAACATGACAGAGGCAAATAGAACCATTTTCGTGTTTTCGTTTTCAATAGTCAATTTAAGACAAAATGTATCGGATAAAATTTACCACTTTCACCACCAATTTCATCAACTTTTTTTACATTAGAATATCATGTCTCAACCTGCGTATTGAAAGTGAAAACGGTAAAAATACTTTTTAAACATGATGGGTTATTCCACATTTTTGTTAGATTTCTGGTGGAAGTGCATGGTTGCGAGGGTCCATGATTTTGAAGGTATGGAGTACATAGTTTCGGTAACACAAGGTACATAGTTTCGAGGTTACTGGGGTATGTAGTTTCTCTGTTGTAATACATCATTGGCGAGTCGATTTCTGAACCTGATCGCAATGAACTCTCACCAGAATATTTTATAACAACATGAGTACAAAATTGCAGCCATGGTAATTAAAGCGGTCGGCTCAGACTTTAGATCTGCTACATGATCATACCTTCAAATCAGACCCAAAATAATATCTTGCAGATGAAATCATGGCAAGGCTTTGCCTAAGACGGTTGCTGTTTATGGCTGCCATTGCCGTCATTTCAGCATTACAGCCTAGGGAATCGGAGAGCCGACAGAAGAAAGATTTGGGTGGGATGTGGAACTTCAGGGCAGATTACTCCCCATCTCGAGTGCAGGGATTTGACCAGAAATGGTATGCTGCCCCACTCAGCCAGGTAATATCACTAGAGCTTCTTATCTACTTGAGCCAACATAAAGGCAATCTTTCGGCTGAGTTGTCAGGGAGAATTTTTCAGCTGTATACAAGAGCCCCATTTTCCCAAGTCTGAGTTGCTCATAGAGCCACCCCCGGGCTTGACCAAGAGACGTCTGACCTAGCTCTTTACCCATCATGCCAGATGGCGGAATTGTACAAAGGGAGCTTTTATTAACCGGAGTTCTGAACTAGTAAATCGTCTGCAAGAGCTTGCCCAGACACTACAAATGCAATTAAATCAACTGGGTATGGGGAGATTAAAAGGTTCCTTAGTGAATGGTACACTTGGATTAGAACCAGAGGATTCAGCTCCTTTTTGGGGACCCCTTGTTCTTTCGCCGTAGTCAGAATCAAGTTGTTAAAAGAAAGCTCTTCTACAGTGACTTCCTCTATTGGGTGCACCTTGGATTGGATCTTGAGTCTGTGATCTGTGGTGCCATGCAAAGGCTATTGGCACATAAACCCAGACAGCGAGTGAGATTTAAACCTGAAACTACCAATAAGTCATCTAATTGTGTGACCGCCGCGTCAATCATTTAATGCCAGCCAGATAATTTGTGTGGAAATAAGCTGCAGGGAGAGATTGTATAAGTCAACTGCTCCTATAAGTCACCTTAGACGAGTCAACTTAGTCAAATGATGGTCTGGCGAACCAGTGCAAGACCAAATAGGCCAGACCAGTGCAAGACCATCTGATCTTGATGCTACCTATGTATTAAAAAGGATGATCCTATTTTATATTTTAATCATTGAATGCTGTTGCAGTAGACATATCCAAGCAGTCATTGAGATATGCTAAATGATGGTGGGTTTGGCATTGTCTCTACAGAAGGATAACCCTGTTTCAGAGTGGTGAAGTGATTCCAATGCCAGTACCATCCAGTTACAATGACATCACCACAGAGGCGAGACTACGGGATTTTGTTGGCTGGGTTTGGTACGACAGAGAGTTCTATGTCAGCACAGAATGGCTAGCCAATCAGAGAGTTGTTCTCCGCTTTGGTAGTGCGCACTATAATACTATTGTGGTGAGTAAAGCTGGATACTGAGATGTTTGGGTATGGTAAGTTCAGACTTACAGTAAGGGATAGTTCAGTGATAGAGCTCTGGGCTTGCAACCGTGATAACCTAGGTTTTAATCTCGATCATGGACTCTCATTGCACGTTTGAGCTCCCCACATTTATCCTGGCTCAAAACAAAATCCAGCCTCGCTATGAACCGGACCCGCTTGCTAAACCATAGTTGGTGCGATAGCAAGTACCTAGCCCGGCAGCTTCACCATAACAGTGAAGGCATCATACGAGTAAGAAAAAAGACTTAATGTTGGTGTAGGCTTGCTTGCTGCTCAATATGAACACTCTACCTTTGGTACTCTAGTACCGTTAAGCTGCAACCCAGGGCCAAAGGTTGTCATTTTGGTGTTATACTGCCTGTCTGATGCTCAGAAATCGTCTTTCAGTATCTCAATGGTGATGAAGTGATGTCACACAGCGGTGGACACTTGCCATTTGAGACAGAGGTGACTTCTAAACTGCTGAAGGGTGTGCCTAATAGAGTAACTGTAGCTGTGAATAATACACTTACACCAACCACATTACCACCGGGAACCATCACCTATAAGAATGACACAAACAGGTCAGTGCTTTTCAGGTGCGCCAGCTATCAGTATTTCAGTGAAGAGATTGTATGAGCAGTAGCTAAACTCATCAGAAATGATCATTCAGTGAGCTGAAAGCCGTGTGTATACCTCGCGCACTTGAGGGTTTATCATATATTTCCAACTTTTCTCACCAGACCCCTGCTGCATGTCAAATTTCTGCACACTATTAAATTATTGCAGAGTTCCTTGTCCTTTCAAAAGATTGCACGCTTAAGCTGCAGCTGTAGCGATTGTGTAGTAGTTTATGATTATTTATTCCAGATATCCTCCTGGCTATTTCGTGCAGAATCTACAGATGGATTTCTTTAACTACGCCGGCATTCACAGACCTGTCTGGCTGTACACAACTCCCAAAGTGTTTGTTCAGGATATCCTTATCAAAACCTCTATCACCAACTCAAGTGCTGGTCTTACGGGTCAGTATATCTTAAGTACCTAGGCATTTGCTGCTACTGTAACCGCCCTAAAGTTGGATGGTCTCATATGAGCCAACTGGTAGGGATAGCGGGATAACTCAGTGATAGAGCGCTTTGCTTTTACCATGAATACCTGGGCTCAAATCCCTGTCAAAACAAGCCCCTGTCGTGACTAAGAGCTCCTCACATTAATCCTAGCTCAAAACAAAAACAGGCCTCACTATGAGTTGGAGCATTGATGCTGACCCGCACCTGGTGCTCCATGCTAAGTCGCAACTGGTGAAAGAGCAAATATCTTACCCAGAGTCTGTGCCGTACCAGTGAGGATGTCACGCAAGAAAAAATACTTTTATATTAGTTTCGCAGGAAGAAAGAGAAGAGCTAAACATTGCATGGAAGCGGCCTGCAGTCTGTACAAAAAACTCTGTGTTGAAGTTTCACTCCATCAGATCAGTGACGTGTCATTGATCGAAGCGAGGGTTATGACACAGCCGATCAAAAGATGAATAGTTAACTTTCGAATTCTGTTGCAGGTCAGGTGATGTACCGTGTGGAGCTGAATGGTACACTCGATCGTCTTCGTATCCCATCAGCAATATCTGTATCCATCTTGGATGCGGACCGAGTCGTTGTGGAAAACATGACTGCCGTGTCTGGCGTGTTTAAAATCAGTAAGCCAAGACTATGGTGGCCATATACAATAAGTAATAAACCTTACGCCTATCTCTATCAACTCGAGGTGAGTTACTGTGCTCTGCCTACATGCCCGAAGGAAGCTGTGTACTCCGTAATGCCACTCTTCCACTATCATGTACCCCAGGTCGCTAAAGCTAGGTCTACATGAAACCGGTTACGGACGAGTTACTTTGATGTCGGCACGAAATGAAAAAATGTGTAAATCCTCCCAAGCAGGTATGGTATGCCCAACCTCCAGCTCGAGGGAGGTTCTTGACTCAAAATTGCATACCCTGTTATTCGGTCTAATTGTTTTTCCATAATGCGAGGGTGTTTGCAGGTAATGATCACAGCTAGCGACGGGTCAGTCGATGTCTATAGAGAACCATTCGGAATCAGGACAGTGACTGTAACCAACACTCAGTTGTTTATAAACAATCAACCATTCTACTGCAAAGGAGTGGCTAAGCACGAGGATTCTGATGTGAGTCAATTTTATGCTTTTCAGCATTATAGGAAAATTGTAAAATTTAATGCCTGACCCCAGCATGTCTAATATAGTAATGCCCGGGACTGAATTCTCAGCTTATTATCAGATAGTGTGATGTTAGTAAGTTATCCTAGTCACTCTATAGCTAACTAACCTCGCCATCCACAGTGTCTCCTTGTAGTCTGTATAGTTATATGATTTGTATTGGCAAGTCGAGGGCAAGCCAAAAGGTCTGTGCAACTTCCAGATGTATGGCTCACCACTTGTGGTAGACTCGCTATATAGCCTATTACCACAGTTAGCGCTCTGTAATGAAATCTTGAGTCCTGGTGACATTGTTACAGTTACGGGGTAAAGGAGTGGATCTGCCATTGATAGCCAGAGATTTCAACCTGCTAAAGTGGTTAGGTGTTGACTGTTTTCGCACTTCCCACTACCCTTACGCGGAGGAGATAATGGATGAAGCTGATCGGCAGGGAATAGCTGTGATAGATGAAAGCCCAGGAGTCGGGATCAAGTGAGTGCCAGTCAATTAGAAATGAAGTGATGTAGAAACCAGTTTGTGGACAACAGTGGCTGAATTGAGTATCAAAATTTGACTTTTTATACACAAACCTCGTATTAGCTGGTTCTAGCCCAGCGGGCATCAGATGCTGTCCATTCCCATCATTTTTAAAATATTTCACCGAAGATTGTGATCCTGATAACAATTACTGATATTCAGTGATGCTGCATGGCCCTTAGTAGGAATAGGTTCTCCTTCACCATGAGGTCCCTGAAAAACTAAATATGGGTGCTCAAATACTCAAATTCTGCGTTTGTTAAATCGCGCTGCGTCAGCAGAAATTGGTTCTTTGCTTTTCCACCTTCACTGTGAAATGAAACCTATTCAGCATTGCAATCATGAAACAGCACCCGGAAACCGGTACCAAACCTTCCTAATATTGACTCCTTAAGCCCCCAATAACACCTATTTCATGTCTTGCAAGATAGTAAAGGGGTAACGTCCGGTCAATGGTCGACTTATTTTCAGAGTTGTGTAACTCTTTCTTTGAGGGGCGCAACTTTGTGTTTATTGTATCGATAAAAGAGGATGGTCGACTTTTTACAAAAACGAATATTAGTGACTCAAATAAAAGATTGTGCACTTCTTTATAATTATTTGTTCTCTGTCTTTGCTAATGCCTTGTGTACTCATGATTTGTGTTTCACAGGTATAATAATTTTGGTAACATCTCCTTGGCACATCATGTAGAAGTGATGGGAGAGCTGGTACGAAGGGATAAGAATAGACCTTCTGTCATCATGTGGTCTGTAGCCAATGAACCAGAGTCACAGAACCCCAAAGCTGATCATTATTTTAAGTAAGACATTATATTACTGCCTGCTGTGACATCTTTGATGGACGCGGGTCCTTGCATGGGCAATTCTGGCTTGAGATTTTGGCTCAGAATGGAAAGATGCTGGGTTTAAAGTTCTGATCCTGCTAAATGCCCACTGTGAGAATGAGCCCCTCACATAATTCCCAGCTTCTTTCGCTCCTTTGACTTTGGAGGTCCGTTAAGCAGAATGGCCAAGCACCCGAGTAGAAAAATTCTGTATATCCCCCTTCCCCACCCGACATGGTTAGCACCCAGTATAGAACCAGTAGAAAGTTTGACTGACCAACGAGTTCCAATGATGGAATACTCGCACCTTATTGGTCACTTTGTAGAACCGTGATAGAAGCTACTCGATCATTAGATGATACTCGTCCAGTCACATTTGTGATTGGTCCTGGCAAGTTTTCCAATGATCAGGCAGCTCAGTATGTGGATATAATCTGCGTGAATCACTACTACGCCTGGTACTCGGATATGGGTCACTTAGAGGTCATTGGCCTCCAGCTGAAATATGACCTTGATAATTGGCATAAGATCTTCAAAAAGCCAGTTATTCTCACAGAGTATGGAGCGGATACTGTTCCAGGACTACACAGCGTAAGTGAATAACATTAAGTGAATTGGGATTTATTTGTCAACATTGCCCCTGGTTAAGAACCAGAGACCCCGACATCGCTGTTCATCAACTTATCAAAATCTCAGCATATACATTTTCCAAAGGTAATGTGGGTCACTTTGAGTTCAAACTACAATATGCAGGTAGCCATGTACATCTGTCCTTCTCAGCATACATGATGAAAAGTCTTGGAGGGTCTATTTATTTCAATCATCCTCTCCTTGTAGTTGCCATCCTCGTCGTTCACAGAAGATTACCAGGTGGACTTCCTCAGAGCGTACCACCAAGTTCTTGACATCATCAAAAAGGATTACCTCGTTGGAGAAATGGTCTGGAATTTCGCCGACTTCATGACGATTCAAGGCAAGTCAATAGGCGCATTGATTTGTGTATGTACAATAATCATTAGCTTAAACTATTCAGAAGTCACGGGAAGGATATCACCCTGTCAGAGGCTCCCATGCATGTTTAATTGCCCTCCAGATGCTAGGAACTGCCAGTCCATGCTGCGGGAAAAATTAATGAGAGAGTGATTAGGTCAATGGCTGGAGTGTTTTGCTCAAAACTCCCAAGTTTATTTCCCAGTTATTCTGACTGCCCACTGCATAAGAATGAGAAAGAGCTCTTACCGCCCCAACAAGCAAGCATGGTTTAAAAAGTTAGTTGTTAGGTAGGATGGCCAAGTGCTCAAGTGGAACAATAGAAAAATATACAATTGTCTTCAAAGATTTACCTAGGAAATAGCTTCATACAATGAGTATCTCTCAACATCCCAAGCAGACTCATCAAAAATCCTCAACAGACAAATGGCGTGGCCACTAAAACAAAACATCACATGACCACCTTCATGGATCACGATCACATGGCCACTGTAGATATGACCCCTTCAATCGTACCCCTATATAATAGGGACATCACATGACCGGCTTTCTTTTGTCAGGAACTACGCGGGTTCAGGGCAATAAGAAAGGGCTGTTTACCAGGCAGCGTCAGCCTAAACCAGCTGCTCACATTATAAAGGACAGATACCAAAACTTGCTCAACAACCTGGGATAGGATAATACTCGTGGAGGCGAACTACAGCATCTGACGAAGTCTTCCTTATATGACAACAAGATACATACTCTTCGAGTATCGCTGTGCTATTTTACCATTCTCTGCCATGAGTACTCACTAAGCTGACGCCAGTTTTGTGGCTATTGCACACATTCCCCTTATTCATTCCTTAAGTTAATGGTCCTCCGGTTCCACTGGACAAATTTCGAACATTGTATAATTTCGCAGATTTTGCTGGATAATTTGTCCTAAATAAAAAAGTGTAATTAAAATCTTTGGCAAATAATCTCCTATATAATAATAGATCAATGATAAGGACATTTATTTTAAGCACCTTTATGATTTTGCATGTGTGCACTTTTTCTGATCTCATCAACAGTTTGGCCTACGGCTATATCCCCCGGGAAGACATCCGCAGCTTTTAGCTGAACAGACACATGATAGTTGTTATCATGGTATTGATTGAAACTGCCTCTACACCAGTTGGTGCATGTGTATGGCTCAGATATTGGCTAAATATGTGTGCAAAAAGGAGACTGCATGGAACACTGGGTGCATATCAAACAGTAGGGTCTAGGATTGATTAGGGTATGTTCAGACATTCACTATAACTAATGAATAAGGCCAACGATCAATTTCCAGAACATCCCTATAATATAGAAATTGGTCGTTAGCCTTGAATATAGCGGAATTGACCAAGCAGAATCCTTGTTTTATACATTTTATTAATAAAGTTAGTCTCAAAATTGATACTTTGGCAGCAGTAACAAAGACCAGGCTTGAGCTCTTATAAAACTTGATTGATTGAAGCACCAGAGCTATGGGATTGATGACTGATGAAAACATAAAAACATTTGACAGAAACCTGAGATTTATGATGCTAGCTACTCTCTCTTCTTGTTCTCATTTTGAGAGGCAGAACATGCCAATGAATTGCTGTACACAAATGGATGCGCGATTCCTGACACTTTCGTCCATACATGAGGAAAGGCTATTGCGTATAAGGATAATTTGTATCTGAAAACAACAAAGATATACGCGACAGCATAAGCAGAATACTGCACATGCATGCTGATAGTCAATCCAATCAGGGCCTACAAAATAAACCGATGTAACAGCTTAGCAGAAATACCCTGTAGGGGACCAAGGCAGACATAATACATGCATATGTGCTATTTGAGGTTAGGGGCTCATATAAAATAACCCCAGGACAGTCAGATTCGTGCCATATATCATAATACAGACATAAAGCTACTTTTTTTGTCTTGTTTATACCTCCCACATTCCCTGTACGGGTCGTGGAGTTTGCTCCCTGGTTAACTAGGAGACTTTGTTGGAGCTCAGGCATAAAGCTCCCTATAAATCCCAGAGACGATACTTTTAATTTAATTTTGCATTTATCAGAAAATGGGGGACTCTATGGGACTTAAATCTTTTTCGCGGGTTCAATGTGATGTTGGGTTTCTTAGCTGAGATAGGCTAAAATAAGATGGTTCTAAGTGTCCAAGCAGGTGACTACTTAGTTTTAAACACTGTAATTAAAATACACACGGGTGCAAACTTACAGCAGTTAGTGGCTCTTTGGCACTGTATCCTGCAGACCACAGTTTATATGCAATAGCTATGGAGAGAACAGATGGGATTCCAAATCCAAAAAGACACATCACCGTTATGAAATCATTAGGTTCATACCATATCACTGTACAGGTAAAGCCGGCAGGCTCCTGCCCATATCTACAAAAAGATATTAATAAAAAAGTTCTTTTTAGCTACGGAATCAAAGTCCAATATGTGAAACAACCTTATTCATTTTTCCTTTGTTATTCACGTGAAAACATTCCATTGCAAAGTTAGCTGCTAGATCTAACAAGAATCTATGCAAATGTGTTAGTCACGCAATTATCACTGGTGCGTATTAACTGAGCAACCTTTTTGAAAATATGAAAAGCAACATTCGAAAAATTACATATGTGTGATATTTCAAGTTAAGAAGTTGTCTAAATGAACAGGCTGACATAAATCCTAAATGAGTCAATCTGGTGAAAATGTTTATTGTCAGATCTGCTGAGGATGTTGAAGCCTCTATAATCTGATTCACAATATAATGGCCCGTCCGTATAAAGCCCTTCCTCATTCTTACAACCTAATAACCGAATATTTCAAGCCAGTAGAAGCTGAACTTTTTATTAGTGCACAGTACTGTGATAGTTCAAGGTGATTAGACTTTTAAAAAAGTCTTTTATCTTATCTTATACATTGCTCTATCCTATATCAGTGACATAAAGGTCATTGTCCATGCATGCAAAAAATTGCTACTTACTTAGCCCAAGTTATCGATGCATAGCCCCAGAACAGCGCACTGCCAAAAGCCACTGCTAGATGGGGTAAATATGAAACTGATGTCTTCTCTACAACATAACTAATAGAACTCAACTTCAAATACGACCGGTTACAGTTCTGCTAAACTATATCCAAATTTGTTGGTCGACAAAACAGAACCAACAGCGCCGTACACATTGATTTTCAGTTTGGGATCCCTTCGGAGTGAACAATATAATTGGCAGCTTCAACAAATGAAGACGTTAGCAGCAACACATGCATTCTTGTTTACTGCCCTGGTATAAATTTTTTCCCAATCTGGGGAACATTCTGAGAGGATATCAACTGCACTAACACGCTAAAACGACTCCAAATCATGATCACTGGCTTTAGTCGGAATAGCTACACTCAGTAAGGGGAGGGGCCGTAAAGACAAGGAATTACAATATCACATCTCCCTTCTCGAGAATAGTAGCCGCGTGATGAGTAAACCAATAGCTTAGGTTGACCAACCCCCCCAAAAAGGAATATGAGAAATACAACGGAAACCACTTCAGTACAATCGCACGACCCCATGGTCATGACAGTCATAAAAACTTGCCTGCAGCAGAATACCTCATCATCAGTTTAAAACTGTGGCTGTGAAATTATTGCGTATTTATCACCATTGTTCACATGTATCACTATTACTTACCCAACTTGGGATTGGTGTGATGCTGGTAGCTGGCCCAGAGAGCTACTGTGAGAACTCCCATAGCTAAAATAGGGCTGAACTTGCACCAAAACACATAGAATATGCAGATCCTAGGTCCAAATATCCACCTGTAATAGCAATCCCAACAATTTAGTTGCTGGATGCAAGGCAATCCTCAAAATAAAGATCAACCAGCCACTATAAACAATGACCCCCACCCCCAACAGTTCAAAGACAGCATGTGGGCACACCACTTTTACTTTTGAATCGTAAGTCCCTACTATAGAGCAGCTGTTTAGATGATTTTGTACTGTACATTGTGATCTTAAAATTTGAGATTTTTGATTGGGGATTTTTACTCTGACCATCAGTTTGACTTCAATCCATGATCAATTATAGCAGTGCGGACTTACCCTTGTTCGAAGTGGGAAATTCCACCAATGAAAAAGAACATCACGGGTAGAATGTTGGCAATGGCCAGACTCTTATGCAAGAAACGAAGATTTCTTCCCATGCGGATAATAGGGAACAGGTCAAACAGCAGCCAAAGATGTGTAACCACGCTGAGGGCACCTGCAAATAATTGACAACTTTTCAAGCACCTGCCAATAAGGATTTTAAATGAGTTTCCTACTGTTACTGACTGGTCAAAATTCTTCAGAGTTAGAGACTCACCTCCCATGAAGCAACACGCTGATATAGCATAGTGTTCGTAGGTTGTCAACGGCATCCTGCAAAAGACATTTTTATAGAACCAAAAGGTTGCTTTTGTTGTACTGTGTAAAATAACAATCACTCTCATAGTAGTGCGATTAAAGATTCGACGATCATTACCAAAATTCAGTAAGAGAAGTTTTACGAGAGGAATGTTGACATGTAACAGTCCAAACCACAGTGACAGGCCAAGTCACGCAAAAAAGGCTGACAGTCACACACAAGACGTCAACACCATGCATGATAGTTATAACAATCTTTCCAATCAAATGTCATTCATTGAATGAAAAAACTATGGACTCAACACATAATCATGATATATGACACTGACAGCTGAGTTGTTGCTAGTTACCGACCAGTCACTGTATGTCACTGGTCTGTACCTACCAAGGATTAAAGAACGGAAAGTTTAAGAAAGGGCAGTAGAGAAGCAAAGGACTGGTTAAGTCGGGCAACACAAGTCAAGCAATACATTAGAGTAACTCAGTGAGTAGCTAGACAAGTCAAAATAACTTGAAAACTGTGACTGTGAGTTGGCAATTCAATTGATGGAATTGAATTGTCATGACTGCGAGTGTAACTGTCTGATTCGCTGTGAATGATTGACTAGCGACCCAAAACTATTTAAAAGTGGATGACAGTCATGACACACTTGTTGAGTAGTCTGCTCGTCAGCAAGAAAGTTGACTGTGGTATGAAGAACGCCCGTACAGCAGTCAGCCAAAACGTAACCAAATGAAAACTGACTGCATGTAGAGCCCAGAGGGGTTATATGTATATAATCAACTCGGCCAGGTGATCTGGCTCTTCGATATGTGGTGTAGCGGGCGAACAGTAACTATTGCTTCACTCGCCGAAGAGCCAGGTCACTGAGCAAGACTTTATCTCAACGCCACAGCCTAAATCATTGTCTATCCAACTAGCCAGTCACTCAACAGGTGAAGTGACAAAGAAGTGAAAAGACTGAATAAGCAAATAATAATTCAGCTCAATGAACTACTCTGGTGTAGTTGGCCAACCCATGCGATAGACCAGATAGCCTCTAATGGGGTTCCAATTAGAAAGCAGTCAGTTCTGATACTTGCCAGGTCATCCGAAGATTCAACCTTAAATTGCAATAGACCATGCACTAGTAGAGGATGCACTCTACTACTCCCCAACGCCTTCCAACATACAATGAACGAGTTTATGTAATATGTGCATCGCATTCAAAAGCACTTTTAGACAACAGCTGTAGAGAGTATTTACATAACCAACAGTCAAATGTTCTCGGTTTTTTTCAACTCATGAAAGCCATCACTTCGCGTTAACAAGATTGCTAATTAATAAGGATGAAAATTAGTCATGTTATGGTCACATTTTGCGAAAGATGACAAACCTTCTATAGAAGCCTTGCACGCTTCGCACATACCTGTATTGTTTTACATTCCACATGTGGGTTCACCATTGGCCGGGGGGGGGGGGGGG
>Ga0224501_10003351_pt1 | contig 12595 bp, 12 predicted proteins | sample SF_Oct11_sed_USG_4_FD_169105 | JGI IMG/M metagenome (GOLD analysis project Ga0224501, IMG submission 169105) | Sediment microbial communities from San Francisco Bay, California, United States - SF_Oct11_sed_USGS_8_1 | ecosystem: Environmental > Aquatic > Marine > Sediment | place: USA... | reverse complement strand
GTTGTGTATATAACAATTCATGAAATTTTCTATTCCCATGTGATAAAACAATAAAAGAGGCATGCTTATTTCTAATACACATTATATCCATTGAAATGCTTCGATGAAGCACAAACCTTCTTTACATACAGCCAAAACAGGAAATCTCAATCATTTTTCGAACCATCTTCAGTTCAACCCCTCAGTTCATGAAAACCTGGTTGCTCTGTTTACATTGGCACGGAAAAAAAATATAAATCATGTAAGTTTTGTGAACCTTTACAATTTTCCCTGGCTCTGTTTTGTGATTCAATTCCCATTAAAGAAGGATGGGATACCTCGTGTGAAGCTGTATGAGTTACCAGCTTAAATACATGTTACTACTGTTGTTCATTACAGAGTGACCAAGCGAAATCAACTATCAGAGCCTCGCAATGCCCTGTAATGGGTAAGTTGAAACAATGTTAATTACATAAATAATACTATACAGTGTCTCTCTACACTCTCATTTGAATGAAGTATTTTCCAGGTGAACACAAATTAATGACTTATGAGTAGCATTCCTGTGAGACCCTAGATTTGAAGAATTATTCCATATTAATGTTAGATCATTTAAATTAAAATACAATTCAATGATAATTATATATGATACCAACCAGATCTGGCTCAGAGATTATTTAATTTAAATCTCTTGTGGTCTGTTATCTACCAGAGCAGGAAGAGTAAACGCGTGAGCCAGGTAGTGTAATGGCAACATAGTTATCAGCTGGGCAAGAAAGACCAACTCTGAACCAGTTCTCTTCATGTATTCAAATAATTCGGAATATGAATACATATGAGTGATGTGTGATACAGTCATCAGGGGTATACATCTGCTGCAAAGCCGAATCAACAGAAATGAACCAATTCTAATTCACACAGAGTTGCAGACCTGCCTCCCTTAGTGTAAGATTCGATCTAGATTATATATTCAACCAATTTTCAATTGAAAGAACCCTAGAACGTCTTGCAGTCATCATGTGACGAGTGATATCTATTACAACTATCTGATATATCCCTTTTTATCCATGCCTCAATCTTACCTGTCTGCTATACTATAATCACCACTGCACCCGACCATCAAGCTGTATGACTCCACTAAACCAAGTTATATATCCAAATTTACGCATTTCACTCATCATCAAGTCTACTTGTGGGAGGATAATTAAATCAACCCAGTGAATTATTAGCTTCGCGGCGACCCCAATCAAAATGCGTTGTCTTATCTTGGCAACTCCTCGGCACCTTATGGCGCAATTGCCCATGGATAGGTCAGCTGACCAATGATAGCGGCTTCTGAAGGTCAATGCCCTTGAGTATTCGTGAGATCAGTTGAGGGAAGATTTCTGGAATGGTTTCAGTGTGCTGCTAGTAGCAGATGACTTGACGGACGAGCGAGAATGGGGAGTTGTAGTGATGGTGATGAAATTAGACTTTCGCTATATGTCGAATTCCAAACCAACACGACAGAAAAATAAATGCCTTGAAATGTTGGGATAACGCGCAGACACTTACGGGTGTAGCATTGATTATACAAGAGTATCTTGAAAAAAAACCACAGCTAGGAATCCAATAACTAGGAATTATCTCCCCACCTTGTGGCGGCATCAAGAAGCATTTTCAACTTTTGGCCAAGTTTTCTAGTCTAAAGCCCTTATATCGTCTTTTTTGTACATGCTACATAGCTCCAAAAAAGTTCATATCATAAAGGGGTATGATGGAGTTTTCTAGCCATAAAGCTATGTATGCTGCTAGCACTAAATCAGGTGCTGTGTACCTGTGATGAGGGAATAAAATTATTTTTCTTTATCACTAGTAGGGAAACCAACCCGAAGCTGACTAAAAGTTACTACCATTATGTGGATTCTAACTACCCTCTGCAAGGATTGACACTGCCAGAGATCTATGAGGCTGCCGCTAGGCGAGATGATGATCATGGTATCACATGGTGCATGTCTAACATCAAATACACTCACAAACAGCTATATGATGAGGTAAGAGGAACACCATATACTCGCGAATGTAGAATCTGGCCCCTATGTAATATTATTTTCACAAACCTAGCAAGGGATCAGGTCAAAGGTCTCACTAATCTTAAGGGCTCTCACTGAGATACCCAAATCGAGTGGTAGATTATGTATCTGTAATTCCTAGTAACTCCAATCTTTACAACAGTTATCATGAGTGCCCACTGTGACATAGCCTGATGGATGTATTGACTCAGTGACTGTCAATCACGGCCACCTACCTGGATTTTATGTATAATAGGTGTATCCATAGAGTTATAGATGATAAGTTAAATAGTCCTTCTTTGTTCTCATTTTGTGAGTGGCATCTCATCGGTTGCAACTGTCGCCTCGCGGAGCCAATCAGAAGCTGCCATTAAATCACTGCGGTACTCTCAGCTAGATAATAAAATACAAAAACCCTAGTGACGGGAATTTGGGAGGTGATGACGATTATGAAGCTGTGTGTTTGGTTTCTACTGTGAGAGCAGTGACATATGTCACTAGTGAGAGGCTAAACCAGTAAAATTGTACGCATTTATATTAATTATTGTTGCTGAGAATCTTCGATCGGCTCTTGTAGGCTATGCGATATGCCAAATCTCTGCTGTCATTAGGCCTGTGCCGTGGTGATACTGTTCTCAACTGTGGCTCTGACAGACCAGAAGCCACCATCATGTTTATAGCCTGTTCATCCATCGGTATCAAGTACCTGTCACCATACATCCAATCTCCTGCAGCTAAGAGTCTAGCGGGCAACTTAAGGGCAGTAAGTTCCCATGCAATTTAAAGTCACTAGTTTTATAATGACTTTTGCCAGGTTAATACGCAGAGGTTCGTAGAAAAAACTCTTCGTCGACTATTTGTGAAGTGATGACGAACAAGAATTGTGCGGCTCCATACTGCGTCGACCCTAGATTGAAACAATGATATTCGTTATTGTGTTTTCAGACAGGAAATTTCACAGCGAGCCATCTTAATAACTTCCAGTAGTTGTTTCGAGACTCCTAGGATATCTAAGCGGTCTTCTTGAATTGTCGAGTTGCCTCGATCCTTTATGGACCATCGTCCGCCGTGGCCCCATACGGATTTTTCTGATCAATAAAGTCGATCATTAAAGATTCATTGACAAATGTTCTTCATATAAACCTAGCATTTAACTAGCCAGGAAGCATGGTTCTTGGTCCCGTGATGGGGAAAGGCCATGCCTTTAATATTTTATAGTCTGAATTGTGCATATAGCAGCCTAACATTATTTTGGTATCCTAGCTGCTCAACGGCTTTGTATCTCAATGCAAGACAACTAGACCAACTACTAATAGTAACACATTAAAATCTCATGATTATCCGTATCGTCAACTGTCCTCAGGTCTATGAGATCCCAACAGATGGTATTCTATACCTGCCTAATAGTAGATGGTACCTCTTGAACATCGGATATGGATTGAGTAATAGCTGACAGTTACTGTGGTTAGCAAATAGACTCGTTGGTTATGAAATTTCAAACTGTAAATAGGCATTGGAAGTATATTTATGTGGCCCAATTTTGTTGTCTCTGCCCCGGTGCCGTGAGGAGCCAGGCTATTCAAGTGATCATTCAAATAATCTCTATAGTAATGAAATCCGGGCATTTGGGCACAGCCAAATGTGCTGATTTTACTCGCTGTAAGTACTGTCCAAGTGTAGGCCTGAATGTCGTGAATATCCAATATAAATGTTTGAGGTCAGTTTTAAATACTGAGATTTTCCCAACTCATCGGGCTCTAATCATATCCCGGGTACAGCCCCGAACTGATGGTGTCTCTAAACCGGCACTGGATATCCCTCATCCCTGAGCGAAGTTAACAGCGCAATCTTCATCTTCATTTCCAGCTTAAACCAAAGCTTGTTCTGGTTGGAACAGTACGACTCGGGCTGTTCATGGAGAATGTTTTTGATGCCTTCCTCACTATATATCACAGTTCACATAATGATGACATCATCGTCCCACATGTAGTCACTGACTCATCTCTGCAACACTCTAAAAACAACAATGAGCTGCCCTCGAAGTAGGTCAAGCCTGTTTTACGGTGTCACTCATCATCTATATTCACTGCGAAGTTTTCAATTCTTCATCAACAGTTTGTGTTCAACAATATCAATATTAGGATAAGTGGCCTAGAGCATGATTTCCACCAACAGCATACTTATGGTGTTGGTTGTGCTAAGCTGTGGAATCTAATATCCCATAAAACCTGGTGAACCCATGTGGTTGAGCTGCCTGCTGACTTGACACCCTTGCTTGAGGTTTTGGGTATAAAACCTTCCCTGTTTTGTAGATACAAATTACATTCATTGCAAGATTTCAGTAAGATAGGTGCCACTGTGTCCGATTCTGAGCTGGGTGTAGCCAAATCACTGGTTACGATGAATGAACCCTGCATGTATGTCTCCAGCTCGGTAAGCTTCTATCTATAAAACTCTGCCCACCTTACATCACAACATGGATACACTACTGTAAAGTTAACTCTTCACACCCAACTCACCTGCGCCATGGAGTTAGATCTCATTGCACCCTGTTGGTTGGTCATAGACTGCCTAGAACTGCTATGTGACACTTATGTACACGAGCCAATGAGACCACTTATTGTGAAGAAGACCAAGACTAGCTTCCCTTTGGTATTTAAAGCACCTCAATTCAGATTACTGGGTAAATTGAGTCCTCCATTGAATTTAAACGCGGATATCTCTGATCACTGGAAGGTGTTGTTTTTTGTCTGTAATGGTTGTGCACCTAATCTGAAATGTCTCCTTAGGGATCAACGGGTGAGCCTAAGAGAATTCTTCTGGGCGCTTCGGCATTTACTGCCGCTGGACCAAGGAAGGCTGAAAGATATGATGTCACCAGGGTAAGGTGCTTCACCCGCAACCTCACCCTGCCCTGCCAGATGCCAACGAACCAAGTCACCTAGCCTGACATGTCATCTATCCAACTTAGTTATACTCTGTTAAGCTCGCAAGTGGTTTCTGAGTCACAAGAGCACTAACTAGCGAGAGACTCACCAGGTGTCAAATCACATAGCCAAATATGAACGCCATTCTGAATGGCCCTAATTTCTAGTTGATCACATTAATAGATTGACATTTTGACTTTCATTTTATATATGAATCATATATGTTGAACTAAAAATAAGGTTATTTAAAATGGTACATCGAGCTATCAAACCAGGCGCATGTTTCATCTGACTTCGTACTTGGGACACTCATTCAATCATATTTGAATAGCCTTGTGAGGTAGAAGATACATCAGACTCATGATGTAGAACACCTGGGGGCTTGCATTTTTACTATTTGGAGTTTAGCCAATGTGAGAAGCAAATTTTTCATATATGGCATCATGGGCGCGGTAAGAATTTCCCCATAATCACCCAGATTGAGACGTAATCCCATTGGTTGTTCCATCTGGTTTTGTGGTTGACAGTCGTGGTTGTGATTATTTTTCAGGACATCACCATGGCAGGGGTCAGTTTAGTCTATATTGATCTTGCTCATTTAGAGGAGACAGTCGGCAGTTTTTATATCGGCCATAACCTAATAATATACCCGACACCGAGCACATTACTGCATGAAGATGAGGTTGTAAGAGAACTGTTACAGGCTACACAAGATTACAAGTAAGATTATATTCAGCTATCAGGAAGAAAGGGTTGGGTGAAACAGTGACTCTGGAGTGGGGTTACTTCATTTCTCTCTGAACAGTGGTACATTATTCCTAAAGTAGTTTCCAAAATAATTCTGGATCAAAAATGCCTAGAGACTTGACTGTGGGTAATTCAAGCCAGGTAACCAGGTGAAATGTACAAACGAAATCTGCACAAGCCCAATTATATTGATAGGTGCGGCGCATGCATTCAATCAATCGTAGTATATAATACCGAGAGTATTACACAAGATTTGGCTTTGCCATAGTATATAGCATTTATTTCACCCATACTCATGCCTGATACACATTGCAGTATCTGTTACTAGCGCATTATCTCAGTTTTACTCATAGCCTTATGTTGGTTTGATGTCACAAGGGGAGATAAGTGCACATATTTAACATATTCTCCGTTGTAGACCAGTACTGGCACATATGGATCAGGCTTATGCTGCAATGATCGTATTAGGTGTGCAGTTTGAGCATGAATATGACATCAGCTCACTAAAAGGTTTGCTTATCGCTGCTAATATCAGCACACTGGAGTTCAAAGAGAAACTAATGGCAAAGTTCCCTCTGAGCTATGTAAGTACATATATACAGTAATTTACTGTCCACATTGGCTTGATAATTCAGCCCTCAGAGACAGCATCGTACGGGCATAGACTGTAAAATAAGACAGCACCTCTTTGCAAGATATTGGCTGGTTGTTATTGTGACTACTAGAATTGATGAAACTTTCTATGTGTTGTGCAGCATTGGTAATAATGATAAGCAGTGATAAGCAAGCAGAGAACATTTATTTCCAGTCATGTCACCAACTCAACTAAACTGGTAGTGGTTTACAAAACGGGAGCAATACTAGAATTTTATACAGAAAAATAACTCTATGGATAACTTTTAGTTGCTATGGAAACCTGCCCTTTAGAATATTAGACCACAAAGAAATCTAAAAATTTGGAGTTGTTCTCCCTTTAGTTTCCCTGAGACGTATTTCTAACTATAAAGTTCCATTTATATAGTATGTGCGTAATGTACCGTCTTTTAGGATTGCTATGGTTTATCTGAGTTTATCTATATCAGCTCATCTAGACCTGGACAAAACAAAACAAAACCACAGAGTGTAGGTAAACCCTATGCCAACACCGAGGTGAGTCTCTGGAAGTTTTTCTTGGTACCACCCTTGACTTATGCATGATCCTGAGCAGCCTACTTGATTATGTACAATCCTGGGTAACTTGACTACCAGAACATGGTCCTGGATACTCTGCCTAACAGTGCATGATCATGATTAACATGCCGAACAGGAAAACGTTTGCATGGCTTGTTTTTCCGTTGAATCTGAAGAAGGACAGTCATTGTACATTATTTCCAAAGCGCATCTGCAGATAAGATTGTGTCAAGGGGTTCCTTTCATTTAAATTGAAATTAGCTTCAAATTTTGCTGCTATATATCAATCCAACGCTCATTTTCATGCACTTTCCGGAGGATATCTCATTGCACTCACTTCAGGAATTAGCATTTACATACATTGTGTGTAACCATGCTGTTTAGGAAGTTGTGCCCCTTAGTGCACTGTTTTTCTTTCATCAGCCATCGCCTGCCCGTGGTTGGACTTCGGCCTTCCTCCTCACTGTCCACAGGTTTGTGTGTCATTGAGGGGAGATTGAGCCATTTTCTGCCATGCTGGCTCAGGATGGGTTGGCAGAGTGCGATCAGTCAGGGAAAAATCCCTTGAAATACTCCGCCGTGGCTGGAAATTGAACCCGGGCCACGGGGAAGACAGACAGTGAGCTATCCCACTGAGCTATCATGACTGACCTTAACCATCATAAACTCTCCACCGTTTCGTGTAGGTGATGATTGTGAATGAAAAGGGACAATGTGTCCCTGTAAATACTGAGGGAGAGATTCTAGCGCGTAGTCACATACTCTGCCTCGGATACCATGAGCACCAGGAAGCCTTTGACAAATTGGTTAACAGAGATGGCTGGTTCTCAACAGGGTAAGAATGTTCAGTAATAGCCGACTCCAGTCAAGCTGATCTGCATCTGCATGGCTACCCAAATACTAAGTAACTAGTTCGATAGACTAGAGATGCCTTGAAAATAACGGGACTGTTCGCTAGTTTGAATAGTTTGCTTTAAAAATAGGGATAGCTAACCCGTTGTATATGATGAGTTTCCCTAAAGTTCAAGCTTATGTAACATACGGAATACTGCGCGAGCGAGTGGTGATTGCTCACAACTAAAGACTATAATGGCCATTTCTTTTGTCTCTGGCCATGTATTCTGGTGCAGGCAGACTCAGCTAATGAATGTAAATATCTCTTTATGTCATATAGTGACTGTGGCGTTATGGATGAGGATGGGGATCTGAGGATCGTCGGTCGAATGAACTCGGCCGATCGAATCAAAATGTCTGGAGACGTTGTCTACCTGAGCCCCATTGAGAAGCAGATGAAGCATATGGAAGGAGTGAAGGATTGTGCTGTGAGTCGAAACCAGTCCTTCCATTCACATCAACTGAGCATTGAGTCACACCATCACCTCTCAGACCATTCATAAAACATATAATAGTATATCAACTCATTCTATTCTCAATTCTTGAATCATATTAAAGCGAATAGCTTAGATTGGCAGAGGTGAGGAACCTGGTCTATGACTGTTTGCTTCCTACCCCTAGAAGCCTCGCCTATGCTACAGACTCGATCAGAAAGTGTGCTTAGTTTTCCCATAGCATAACTATGCAATCACCCTACGTTTATACTATGGACGTATAATCTGTCTATATGTATGTCTACTAATAGTTCACACTGGACTTTTACATAAATTTAAAAAGGAAAAAATGTTCCATTCTTTAAAATATATCAGAAAATTATTTCAATTTATTCATCCATTTTTGAAAAGCTCTGAAATTAGCATGGAAGTCTCAATTTAATGTAATTGCAGCATTCATTTCGTCCATTTGCGAGTTATTGATTAAGGTTTTTTTCTGTTCCAGGTAGTTGGGCTGCCCACACCAGGAGCATCAGGAACTGAGGTTATCTACTGCTTAGTGTATGTACATTTATTTTTACCTCAGCCATTGTCTGTCTGTCTGTCTGTGGTTGACCTTCAGTCTTCCTACTTGATGTCCACAGGTTGTGTGGAGCCATTGTCTGTCCATGGTTGGACTTCGGCCTTCCTCCTTAATGTCCACAGGTTGTGTGGTGCCATTGAGGGGGGGGGAGATTGAGCAATTGTTTTGCCATGCCGGCTTAGGACGGGTTGACAGAGTGTGTAAATTTACAACACTTTACAAACCCTACTGCACATACTTTTATAGGGCAATCAGTCAATAAGCATTAGGAACTGCACATTAGATTCCAGCCACAAGGAGGTTTATCCTATAGAAAAAGCAGATGAAGCCCGAATAGCGGCTTCCCACAGGTTGTTCAGATGGCTGGCATGGGGAGGAGAGATTGTGGCTGTGTCACTGAATGAGTACGATCACTAATATGCCTGCAGCACTGGATGTATGTGGTACCGTTGTCTTTCAGAACAAAGCCAGGTGTGAAAATAGACATATCAAGTGTAAGGGACTACGCTGAGAACGAGGTGAGAGAACTTCTAAAAGTATAAGAAAATCTGCTGAATTTGAGAAGCAAAGGGGCGCTTAGGGGTTTACCCAAAGTCCAGTACAGGAAATGCACCTAATGCCTCTATAACAACTGACGAGCCTAGCCCATCTTGATATGTTAGACCCGAAATTGTGTGCATCGTAAGCGCCTGTCATTTCTGAGTACATTATTATGTGAAATATGAAACTCATGTCACAATCTGAAACTCAAGCCATTACAACGCACAGTGTGGGCATCATGCGCCACTTGAACTATAATTGTTCGTGTTTCAGATGCAAAACCAAAACCAATGGCCATGGAGAGTTTTCTTTTTCGAGTCGTTACCAAAAACAGGGGCTCGTGGGAAACTCAACAAGAGGGAAATACTGGCAGAGGTGGAGGCAAGAGTGGCGGAGAACGAAGAAGCAGGAAATGTTGATTATCCAGAAATGGTATAGATAATGATTTTGTTATAAAGGCCTTACTGTATACTTGGTGTAGGGCCTCTTTGTCCAGACCAGATTTTGTGGTAAAATCGTTCAGTGGTTAAAACTGCGATGGAGAAAATGCACAGTACAGAGGCCAACTCGATTATGTAAATATCAACAGAGACTCCGTCTTCATTTTCCATGTAGATTTCGTTAAGAAAACCAAGAAATAGGCTTACAAAATGGAAATTAGATAAAATAACTGATATCTCTGTATAATATTTCTGTGTGCATTCATGGCATTGCATTATCAATATTACTTAATAAAAACCACGGACATCAACCTCCAGAACATTATGGAGTCTTGGGACGGGCAAACAAACGTCTATAGAATATAAATAATGTCATGTAACAGAAGGAAGATTGATTCACCCTGTCTGCCTTATTCTTTTGGTCAGGGGCTTGCATTGTATGGCCGGGCGGAATGGTTAAGATTGACTTGGCGTGATCACGCAGTGACGCCGCGTTATGCTTTAGCACCATTAGAAAGCACCTATTTTTATTCTGATGGACGCGAGGACCTCAGTCATCCTCATCAATATCAAATGTTCCCTCTGTTTGCGTGTCATCAATCTCTTCTGTACATGAGGCAACATTCTCCTGTCCAGTATTCTCTACGTCATCCCAATCTATAACAGAATTGACATCACATGATAACATAGATCAGGATGAGATTGGAATGTGCCCTCTGATCGGTCATGGGTTCAAAAAACAGTCCTTCAAGCTAATAATCCCTTCAATAGAGTACTCCTGCCCTGAATAGCCCAATCACTACCATTCACTATTTTATCTAAGTGACATTGAACAGCACATGATGGCTGTGCGTTTCTTGTTAGCCCAGTGCGGCTGGTTTAGAGTAGAGCATGCTATAAAGAGAATCGGAGTTGCAGTGTGAAGGGCTCATCTTTACAAACAGACTGTGCTAAATTATTATACTCTACTCTATCTAAATCAGATGGGCTAAAACCGCAATCTTCTAGCCCAACACATTTCGGCCCAGATACTGCCATGAAATGATCATTTCTCCGGGTACTCGCGAACAAATTTACAAGGACCTGTCTTTCAAGCCCTTTTTGATGCCCAGTCTTGCTATGCATCAGTGTTTATTGGCAAAGCTGCACCACGCAATCCAGATTACCAGTACAGTTAACCATTACTGATCAAGGCTAGTATTACTAGATCATAAAATCATTCCAGCAAACAATATGATTATATTTAGTTTCATGTAGAAGTCTTCTGCTTCCGAACTCACGACGAAACTCACAATGCCCAGATGTTGGCATAGTCAAGGCTGTCAAGCAGGAGAATTTCTGGAGGATTTCTGTAATCCTCTTATACTGACCGATAAAATCAGCTGTGATCTGATCTGGCCATAGCCACGGCATATAATCTGGGTTATTCTTCTTCTTCCATGCAGTATAACCCTTACAGGCTTTATGAATTCTTTGCACAACCTATCAATTATCAATTTTGCTGGTTCAGTAACCGGGCAAAAACAGTGTGTTTGTTACAAAAAGGCATCTTCTTACGGTCATTGATGTAAGTACTTGTTTGCAAAGATGGCTTTTGATGGAAACATGCACAGTTACGTTACACGGTAATTTTCTCTGAGAGACTATTATAAGCAGCCAGGATTTTGTCATACTGATTAATACCCATCCCAGTAATGATTCTTCATTCAATTTTCTGTAGGCTTGAATCCCTGGGGGCCCAGACTGTATGGTCGGTAGGCTTTCTAGTAAGTTCTTCACACTCTTAGCCTCTTCCCAGAAACACGTCTATGTGATTACTTACCTTTGGAGCGACGACTGTTGTAAGTTTATTTACTAGCCACTTGGCCAACTTGCCTCCTGGATCAGATTGACTCATGTAGGTTACCCGACTCGATTTCTCATCAATAATCTCAATAAGATACCCTGTATAGTAGGAAATCCCACGGATGACATTACTCCTCGGTGGCTCTGCCTAAAAGTATAATAGTATGGATAGATGAAGCAGGGCTGCTTCCCTGGGGCAATCTATCAAATTTCAAAAATCTTTTTACGTGTTGTGATCTGACCCTTGAGCAGCATCTTGGTTTTGACAATAAACCAGCCATCGCCAAAATGCGACTGTTTTGATGTTGTATTTCAGCAAATCTAGAGGGCAGAACCATTGGACTATGAACTTTTCATGCATTACCGTGTTCATGCAGTCATACTTGTTGTTGAGTCAGGTTTTATACAATTTACTGGACCCGCAGCAGATATAAACGTTCCATTGAGTTCAAGACCAAGTGACCAAATACTGCTAGTTACTGACATGCATCTATTGCACTGTAGCTTTATCGCTATCAGGAGTGTCCAGGTGCCGGTTGATATAGGAATGCATAGAAGGGCTCAGCATTGTCTAAGTACCCTATCATCAGTCACAGTATTGATAAGAGACTACAGGGAAACAGGCAATGTATTACTGCATACTGCTCGTTAACTAGAGGCCCTAGAACATGTATACGTAATTCGTCTGCGGTAGACAGTGTACCATATTCTGTGCCCACTGGCACCAGCTTCTAGCTGGAGGGTCTTCCTTGACGAAGGGGACTTTAACAAACGGGATACCTCTGGGCAGTCTGTTTATGCCCCCTGAGCGGGGAATTCCTTTACGATGATTACTGGTTATTTATAGGAAAACATGTCTTGCCAGACAACTCGCTGGACACGTTGAACTAGGTTTTCATCATTTCCAGTTATCAATCCATGCCTATCACAATTCAACATTTGTACTTACAATAAACCATTAACTCAAAAGGCCCCTTGGGATGGA
>Ga0224501_10003350_pt1 | contig 12599 bp, 15 predicted proteins | sample SF_Oct11_sed_USG_4_FD_169105 | JGI IMG/M metagenome (GOLD analysis project Ga0224501, IMG submission 169105) | Sediment microbial communities from San Francisco Bay, California, United States - SF_Oct11_sed_USGS_8_1 | ecosystem: Environmental > Aquatic > Marine > Sediment | place: USA... | reverse complement strand
GGGCGCGACGCTACGCTGTTAAAATGTTCCTGTCTCACTTTCACCAAGTCGCATATTACTTGCACTATAATGAAATGCCACCGTTGCCGTTCGCTATAGCCCACGGAGGACATGCGCATTTTATCGATGTTCCGGGTTTTGATTTTATAAAGAAAGCGAGTTAGGTATGAGTGAGGAAATACGTTGTGATCATTGTGATCGCATATTGATAAAAGAAGAGGAAATACGTTGCGATCATTGCAATCGCATCTTGGGGAAGCGTTCGGATATTAAAATCTGCTGCGGTTGTGATTTGGAAATGTGTATATATTGCATGGGCGGCAGTGTTGAGGTAATACCGGATGGACATATGTATTCTGGGTTAGGGGATAAGTATTATTCTTGCAAAAAATGCGCATATGAGGCCGAGATTATAGCGAAGAAGCACAGGAAAAAGGGAGAATTGAAAAATGAAAACTAAAAAAGAAGTGAGTGACAAAATCGATGAACTAAAAGAGTACATAGAAAAAGGCATGATCTTACAGGATGACATGCTTAAAAGAGGACATTACACTACATCGGCGGCGCTGCGCAATTCCTGCAAGGTTAAGCTTGAGCAGTTTAAAGCGCTTAGTTGGGTTCTTGATATGACGGAATGGAAAGAGGATAATGGTAGAAGCGCGGACGGGATGTGGATAGATGACTATAACGATCTTGGTTTAAGGAGGTAAGGATATATTATGGCAAGTAAACAGCTGGTAAAGAAAACGTTCACGGGATATATTCCAAAAAATACTGTAGCTGAAGATCTTGAGCACTCTATCTTTATAGATCATATGTATACTGGGCAGCTTTCTAAAAATGAAGAGGAATTTTGGCATCCCGATGCATTGCCCGTAAGGAAAGTTAGGGTGACATTGATCATTGAGGAGGAGGATGTATGAAAAATAGTGATTATCTTACCATGATGCTGAACGCATTGGAATTGGTAATCAAAAAGCATGATGGACAAAAGCGGCGAAATGTGCCCTGCGGAAGTCTGGACGCTGGGCTGCCGTATGTGATTCACCCCGTCAGGGTCGCACGTAAATTTATAGTGAGCAAGCAATATTATGTTGCTACGGTTGCGCTATTACATGATGTGGTAGAGGATACAGACTTGACTATAGAACACTTAAATGAATTATTTAGTGATGAAGTCGCGAAAGATGTTGACATTCTAACTAGAAAATCGGGGCAGGATTACATGGAATATTTGAATATTGTTAGCAATAACGCGGTCACTAAGCCGATAAAAATAGAGGATATCATGGATAATATGAATAGCTTTAAAGTTAAAAAAGGGCCATTATACGATAAATATTCAGAAGCTTTGGCTTATCTGGTGTGGGGGAAATTTACACAAGACGACGATTAAACTAAAAAGAGGACGTTTAGCTATGAAGACTGAAGAAGAGATAAGCAAAAAATTACATGAGTTACTTGGTGATTTAGATATGATAGTGGACACACAAAAGATGATGGCTTATGATATTTTTATGCTCATGGTAGTTGTAATAATTGGCGGTCTATTGATGTATGTACTTTACCGTCATATAAAAAATCTTAGGTCTGCTATCAATGATATTTATACTAGTAGATACGCTACCGGCGGTGTAATCGAAGATCAAACTAGGCGTTATTTAGGCGATGAACCCACAACGGATTATACTCCACATGGTAGTTATACTGATGGTTATTGTGCTGGGTTAAGGGAAGTTTTAAATGAAATACAATCTTCTCGTGTTGCTGGAGGTGTCTACAATCAAAAAATATTGTGCGCGCTGGAGCGTAAACTAATAGAGATTTTGGCAGAGTGAGAGAAATTAGGCCCTTTAGAGTGGGATTAAAGAATTCCTACTAATCCGGTAGGATAAGCGTAGATAGAGCGTGATGTTTGTTTTATTTACGCTTTTTTGTTGGTTTTGACTAAAAGTAATAATAGTAGTAATATGGGTGATAAAACTAAAAGGCTTTTATTTTCAATACGATAGTGTTCAAAAAAGGCGGTAATAATAGTAGTAATATGGAGCCAATATGAGTTAATCCCTTTATATATAATAGGTTAGAGGCTATCATATTGGCATATTGGCATATTGGCAGTTTTGAAAAAAAATTTTTTTATTTTTCTTTTTGCCCTATATATATAGTATGCCAATATACAGGCAAAAATCGGGGCTTAACTTTTTAGTTTTCAATGGGTTGATTCATATTGGCATGCCAATATGTTGCCAATATGAAATATTATGCAATATTATGCAATATGTCTTAGTTATTTTATTCGCGTAACAACAAAATGAAGTATAGCACAGAACCCGCCCACGTTGTCAACAATAAAAAATAAATTTTTCTATCCATAACTTTTAGGTTATACTAGTATCATAACCTTTAGTCTATATGTGAATAGTGAGAGTGTATGCCCGACGAAAATAAGCCGAAGCGAAAACGAATTTTAAAAAATCAATGTAAAGCCCGCACAAGACAAACAGGGAAGCAATGTGGCCGCGCCGCATCGGTTGGCCGTAATGTTTGCCGTCTTCACGGTGGTGAAAGTCTGGCAGGTGGTCCAAGTCACCCAAGCTTTAAACACGGCAAGTACTCAAAGTTTTTACCGAAGCGACTTTTAGAAAATTACGAGACCGCGTTAAATGATACCGAACTTCTTACACTGCGTAATGAGATAGGCTTAATCGATAGCAGGTTGATAGAACTGTTTGGATCGCTGGATGTAGGCGAGTCAGGCGCGTTGTGGCAAGAGTTACAACGATCCGTGAAGAAATATAAGGCCGAAAATGAAAACGCCTTAGACACGGAATTAGAGCGTATTTTCAGCATAGTGAATGACGGATACAAAGATTATAAAGTATGGCAGGAAGTCTATCTGGTAGCAGAGCAACGCAAGAAGCTTGTAGAGTCGGAGCGCAAGCGTTATGTTGAGATGGGACAGATAATCACGACAACGCAAGCAAGCACGCTCATGGCGCATATTGTAAACGTGATCAAAGACAACGTTAATGACACGTCTACACTTGAAAACATCGCTACAGGCTTGACCGGTTTAATGGGGCGCTTGTCAAAGCCGCTTGAACAATAGTATAAATGCTACTACTGGAATCATTGCAGCAGGTGATAGACGGTTTATCGCCTGCGAGTAAAACAACGGAATCATATCAGGATTTTTGCATTCGCACTAGCCCTATAAACAACGATGGCACTAGTTGGATATGGGATTGGAAACACCAGTTATATTTATATCCTTATCTTGAGCGCATCCTGTCTGGCGATTTAAAGCAAGTAATATTCAGCACTCCGCCCCGCCATAGCAAAACCGAAACTATCACAATCAGACTTGCGGCCAAGTTTTTAGTTGAGCATCCGGATAAGCGCGTAATCATAGCGGCTTATAACCAGACACGAGCCAATAAATTTTCACGCAAGATAAAAGCTATAGTAGCGCCGCTTGTAGCGTTGTCAAAAGACCGTAAGGCCGTCAATGAATGGGACACCATGTCTGGCGGTGGCTTACTCGCCGTTGGCGTTGGCGGCGGTGTGACAGGCGAAGGCGGCGATTTAGTCTTGATAGACGATCCAGTTAAAAACAGGGAAGAGGCGGACAGCAAGATATATCAAGAAAAAATATATGACTGGTTCACTGACGACTTGTTTACAAGGCTTGAGCCGGACGCGCGGTTAGTCATAACAATGACACGCTGGAACTATAGCGATCTTGTGGGCAAGATACTGGATAGTGAAGACGCGGCCAATTACACGGTTATAAATTTACCGGCGATAGCGGAAAAGGATGACCCGTTGGGCAGGGCAGAAGGTGAAGCGCTTTGTCCTGATCGATACCCGATTGAAAAGCTATTAAAACTTAAAACTATTCTGGGCAAAGAATTTGCCGGGTTATTTCAGGGCAAGCCTATAGCCGAGGAGGGCGCAATATTCAAGCGCTCATACTGGAATTACTACGATCAACTGCCAAAAGAAAAAATAGATAACATCGTAATATCATGGGATACTGCGTTTAAAAAAGGCGCAAGCAATGATTACAGCGTCGGAGTTGTGTTCATCAAATCAGAAAATAAAATATACGTTGTCCACGTATTGCGCAAGCGTTGCGACTTCCCGGAATTGAAGCGTGAGTTTCTAGCATTGGTGGAGCAATACAATCCATTCGTTACTTTAATAGAGGACAAGGCAAGCGGACAAAGCTTGATACAAGATTTAAAGGATTCAACACTGATACCGGTCAAGGCGGTAAAAGCTGATACTGATAAAGAGGCGCGAGCGAATGCTGTTAGTACAATGGTAGAGACCGGCAACGTATTATTACCGAAACAGGCGCATTGGTTAAATGACTTTGTTGAAGAACTGGAGCGCTTCCCGCGAGCGCCGCACGACGATCAAGTGGATGCGTTTGTCCATGGGCTTAATTATCTTCGCGATAGAACTTTTATATACTGATATTTAAGTAAAGTTTTTTATGTTATAATACATTAAACTTATAACATTGAAGATATTAAATGTGGCTATTCGATAAAATTTTTAATAGTAAAGCTTCATCCAGTTCAAATAGTTCAACTCTAGATTCCAGAGTAGGCGCTGCCTATATCCCGAGTTGGGGGGAAGGCAGGCCCATATACAGCAGTCAAGATTTCCAAGCGCAAATAGAATCCAATATTAAATGGGTATATCGTTGCGTTGAGTTAATAGCAGTGGCGGCCAGTACTGTACCGCTTAAACTCTACACAATGAAAAGCGCTAATAACAAAGTAAGAATATTCAATCATAAAAGCGTTTCAAAGAAACAAGCGGAATGGCTTGAAGCGCATAATCCATCCGTCAATCGTCTACTTAGAAAATCAGGCGAGTTAGTACAGCTTACAGACCATCCGATATATGAGCTACTCAAGAACGTCAACGATCATATGAACGAGATGGACTTGAAAATGCTTAAATGGAAAGCGTACAGCTTGACCGGTAACGCGTATTGGTACAAAGTCAAGAACGGCGCTGGTAGACCTGTAAAGCTTTGGCCGCTTCCAGTTCCTAACATGCGAGTAATACCAAGCAAGGAAAAATTCATAGCAGGGTATGAATTGCGTAATGGCGCAGACGTTACTTTTTTCGATGAAAGCGAAGTAATACACTTCAAGAATCACACGCCGGGTGATTTGTTCTATGGTCAATCACCAATGGCCGCTATAGTCGATACCGTGACGCTCCAGTATTACATGGATAAATTCAACAGGGATTTATTCTATAACAAGGCTATACCCGAAGTAGTGTTGAAGCTGAATGATCGTATCAATGACGTGGAAGCTGAGCGCATCATCCAGCGATGGAAAGAAAAGTATAGTTTCATGTCTGGCCGCTCTGGTGAACCTGCGATACTGTCAAACGGATTAGAGCCGTACAAGTTAACGATGACCCCGCAGGAACTGCACTACATTGAAAGCGATATACAAGTAAGAAACACTATAGCTGGAGTATATGGCGTACCGATTACCAAGTTTGACCCGTCACTTATCAAAGCCAATACCGACGCGGCGGATACGCAGTTCTTGCGAGATACTATTTATCCCAACCTGATAATAGAGCAAGAGAAACTAAACGAGAAACTTATCCCTGATTTTGATTCGCGTATTGTGGCGGCTTATGATAATCCAATACCAGAGGACAAGGAGTACAAACTTAAAGAGGATGTAAGCCTAATACGCACAGGCTTGCGTACTCGTAATGAATTGCGCAGCCGTGACGGCTTGGAGCCTTTACCGCCGGATCAAGGTGACGTTGTGCCACCGTTTCAAAGCACCGGTAATATTAACATTGGTTCCGAAGAAGGCGCAAAGGGTTACGCTAAATCTGTAGCTAAACAAGTACGAGAAATGATGTATGGCAAGCTGTCAGATTCATAACATATCGTTGGAAACGCTTATAGCTAGCTCTATATCTAAAGAACTCGCTAGCTTTTTCAATGCTCATACGAAGTCATTCGATAAGAACACCAGCAAGTTTGAAAAGCAATTCATCAAGCAATTACGCGTTTATTTCAAAGAGCAAGAAGCGGCGACGCTAAAAGCGCTACATCGTAAATCAAAGTCAATTGAAGATGCGGAACGCGCGCTTGCTGATAAAAAGTATTGGGCTGATTTGCTTAAGGAAACACTTGACGATATCTATAACGACATTGTATTAACGTCCGGAGCCGCTACAGCGCAGATATTAAGTGGTTCATTCGATATACTGAATCCCGACGTTTTAAAAATGATGTATAATAAATTAGATAAAATAGTAGATATAAATATAACTACTGAAGACGCTATCAAACTGCAATTACAGCGCGGCATCGATGCGGGCGATAGTATTAACCTTATGGCAATGCGTATACAGTCAGTATTTGACGATGCAAGTAACTACAGGGCTACTACTATAGCAAGAACCGAAGTTATAGGAACTTACAACGGTACATCATATGAGACATACAGACAAAATGACATTGAAAAAAATCAATGGTTGGCTACGCTTGATGGACGTGACAGGCCAGACCACGCCGACGCTCATATGATGATAGCTCGCGTCGATAAAGGATTTAATGTAGGCGGTGAGATACTAATGTTTCCCGGCGATCCAAGCGGCTCCGCTGGCAATATTATAAATTGTAGATGTACAACAATAGCAATTATTGATTAGGATAAATAATGGATAAATTTTTTATTACCACTGATGAAGATATCAGCGTAACGCAAAAAGAGTTTAACGACAAGGAGCGCAGCTTTGTAGCGTACGCGTCGAAGGAAGTCGTAGACCGTGACGGCGAGGTAATCAAGGCCGACGCGTGGAACCTAGACGAATACAAGAAGAATCCTATCATTCTTTTGTTCCATGATTATAGCCGTCTGCCTGTCGGAACTGCAATGTGGACTAAAACAAATGCCAACGGTCTACTATTCAAACCAAAATTTGCGGATACGGAAGCGGGCAGAGAAGTATATCAGCTATACAAAGAGGGCGCGTTGAATGCCTTTAGCGTAGGCTTTCAGCCGTTGGAATGGGAAGAGGTGAAAGGAAAAACAGTTAAAAGAATTTATAACAGCGTTAAATTGCTTGAAATATCCTGTGTTTCGATCCCGTCTTGTCCCGATGCGCTTGTAGAGCGTGTTAACAGCGGCGCTATCAAAACCAAAGCGCTAGATTCGGCGCTAAAGGAAATTATAGCTATTAACAAACCGGAGCCGGAAGAAACCGAAAACGAGATAAGAGTACGCCTTAAAAATCCAAGCGAGTTTGAAAAGGATTCGTTTCGCAGGATTACAGTAAAGAAAGACAAGCCAAAAGTATTCGGCATTATCGGCAAGCTAAAAGGCAAGACTGCCACAAGTCTGCAAAGTTACCGCTTCCCAAAATCCGATGGCTGGACAAAGGAAAAGGCGGTTAAATGGGCGGATGATCACCCGATTAAAAGCTACACCGAAGCCACATTGAAGGGACTAAGCCTTGGCGGCCTCATGTCGATATTCGATATTATGGAGAAAATAAGGGCCGAGTTAATGCGCACTCCCGAAGGTGAACGCCACGTTTACATTGAGGATATTTTCCCAAATACGCCTACTAGCGGTTCTTGCATTATAGGATTCGACGCTGTTATTAACGATACCAGTTCGAAATATTGGCACTATGATTATTCGTATAGCAGGGAAAACGATTCAGTAACTCTAACTGATCCCGTTGCGGTTGAAGAAGTATACGTTAGAAAATCTTATAGAGATTACATTGACGCAATAGGCGAAACTGAAGAAGTTATTGCAAAAGCTGGGCGCGAGTTATCTGGCAAGAATATTACATTGCTTAAAAGTGTATCATCGAAAATGAGCGAAGCCTCGACGATGATCAATAGCCTTGTCGAAGGCAAGGAAGCGGAGCCTGAAGTTGTAAAACAGGATGATGACGCACAAACTAAAGAAATTATGACCGAAGAGCAAATAGAGGATAAAAATCATGATACAATAAGTATTGATGATGTAAAAGAAATATTATCAGGATTTACAAAAAAAGTAAGTGATCAACAATTGAGCGCTGATACTATTAAGGACATTGTTAATAGTGAGATAAAGCGCTCACTTGGAATTTTGGATTAACTGGCTGGAGGTATTGAAAAATATCAGGCCGCATAGTTACAGCATTGGCGATGTTTTAGAGCATTAGATGCAAGTATAAATTTATTGTAAGGATTAATTTAACATGGATAAAAAGGAACTTGAAAGCGTTCTCAAGGGAGCGATGGAGGAGACTGTTGAAGTCTTGGGAAAGAAACAGGCCGACGCTATCGCAGCCGTAAAAGACGAAGTCAACAAGAAACTTGAGGACATTAATAAAACCGTGAACGAGAAAAATATTAATACCGACAAAACCACTATTGAAGTGAAGGAGCCGGAGCCGGAGTTTGTTAAAGACGCTGGTCAGTTTTTCACCATGGTGGCCAAGGCCGCCAATGACGTGAAGGTAAAAGTTGATTTTGCTGAAGCGCTGGAAAAGAATTGGAAGATCAAAGCGCCGTCTGGCTCTAATACTTTGGTATCTAGTGAAGGCGGATTCTTGCTCACTCCGCAGATTGCGGCAGAGATTAAATCCGCAATGTATGAGACCGGTCAGCTTTACAAGGCCGCCGACATCATGCCTCTTGGCGGTAGCAATGATCGTTACGTCTGGGTTGAGGCGGTTAACGAGGATCGCTCTACCGCTGGTAGTTATAACGGCATTGTGGCGTACCGTGTGAATGAGGGTGTCGCCGCTACTACATCCAAGCCGCAGTTTAGGGAGCGTGAACTTGCCGTCAAGGATATGATGGTTCGCGTCCCTGTTACTAGGCAGCTTCTTGGCGATGCGGTGGCGCTCCAGCGCATGATCATGAACGACGCGCCAAAGGCCATGAATAAAAAGGTGGATCGTGAAATAATTCAGGGGACCGGTTCTGGCCAGTGCCTTGGTATTATCAACGCTTCTTCCACCGTGTCGGTGGCTAAGGAAAACCTACAGCCAGCTGATACTATTGTCAAGGAAAACATTGATAAAATGTTTGACATTTTTGACCCGGATTATTTGACCGGCGCAGCTTGGCACGTTAACCCGTTCGCTAGGAAAGAACTGCGTAACCTTGTCATGGCCGTAGGAACTGGCGGCGCTCCCGTGTATTTGCCCGAAGGTGGCATGTCCGGTACTCCATACGCTACTTTGCTGGGACTTCCCGTTATTCCTACCAACGCTTGTCCGAAGCTTGGTGACAAGGGCGACATTATACTCGCTAACATGAACGAGTATTTGATGGTAGAGAAGGGCGGAATCGAAGCGGCGGAATCTATGCACGTGCTGTTTAATACCAATGAGCATATGTTTAGATTTACTTGGAGGATTAACGGTATGCCTAAGCTGGCGCAGCAGATTACCCCGGAGAATGCTAATGCTGGCGATAGGCTTTCCAGCTTTGTGACTCTTGACGCTAGGGCGTAACAATTAATGTTACCGGTCTGGCTTATGTTAGGCCGGTAACAAATTTATAAGGAGATAGTTTAAATGAGCGGAATTTTTTCACAGGAAAATCAGATCACTCAGGCCGCTGCACCGGTTGACATTAACACTGCTGGTGTCGCTTCTGATTGGCTGTCCATGGCTAATTATGATCGTATAACTTTTATTATCAGTATCGGAACCCACGGCGGAGCCAGCACTATTACAGTCGCTAACGCTTCCACCAATACCGGAACCGGAACGGCGGATATCGCTTTTAGATATCGCAAGACCGCTACTACCTTGGTAGATGATTGGGGCGCTCTTACAGCCGTCGCCGCTACTGGCGTTGCTACTGACGGAGCTACTACCAATATCATGTATCTGGTTGAAGTAGATTCGCAGGAATTGACCGACGGTATGGATTTTGTTCAGGTCAAAATGTCTGATCCCGGCGTTGCTACGGTGGTTGGTGTTATCGGAATTGGCAGCCGTGGCAAGATCAAACAGGCAACTCCGATCAGCTTGCAGTCGTAATAGGTGAACCATGCGAGACTTGACTAACGAGGTAAAGTTGATATTGCAGTATCCTACAAAGCTGGATGGTGTTTACTATCCGGCGGGTATGTTTGTCAGCTTGCCCAAAGAAGCGTTTAGAATGGCATTTCAGGAAGAGCCGTCATTTATGGCGGCTCTTCATTCTAAGGTGGAAGGGCCTAGGAAACGTGGGCCAAAACCTAAAAATAAAAGGATGGAAGATGAAACGATTTAGTGAATGGCCGATAGCTACTATTGCTATCGCGGCTGTACTAGTTATAGGTACTATTACCGCGCATGCTATTAGCGGTACTGGTATGCCGCTAATTGAGGGCAATTGGTCAAGCGGCGCGTTGCAGTATCGCAACAAATCTACCAAGGCTACTATTGTTGAGATTAATACTAGTGGTCTTACCATGACCGGCGGAATTGTGCGCACTGGGCAGGAGCGCATTGTTAGCGCTTATCCCAAAGTCGGCGCGACGGCTGGATGGACTGTTGGCGGCGGCGCTGTTGACGTGGGCCACCTTGCTACGCTTCCCGCGTCGCAGACTGGTTCCACTCTTGTAGTGCTGATTACCGGCCTTAAAGTTGGGGATACTATTACCAGCTTTAAAGTCAATGCGCAGATTGAAAGCGCTGGCGGCGCTGTTACTTTGGATGCGGTTTTGTATAAGCGCACTGCGGCGGCGGCTGATTTTGCCAATGCCAATATTGGCGCTATTACGCAGGTGAGTGTTACCGCTGACACCAAAGTGTCGTCTAGTAAAACGCTGGCAACTCCCGAAGTTGTGGCGGCTGATGAAGCGTTTTATGTTTTGCTTACTGGCACAACGGCTGCGGCTACTGATGTTGACCTTGGCGCTATTACTGTAACTGTTACCGAATCGTAAAATTGCGCCCTGCTAGCCTTGCCCATGAGCGTTAAATCTCGTGGGCCGCTAGCAGGGTTATTTTGAAAGTTTAGTAAATGAGAAATTGTATATTAGTTTTATTTTCAGTAATAGCGCTGTTTTATGGTGTCGCCTATGCCGCCGGTTCCAGCACTACGATAACTTATAGCGCTGAAAGTCAGCCGGTAAAAGTTATCTATATTGATTGGGTTAGTGATGATACTACCGGCGCGGTTTCAGGTTCTACAAAAAGAATCAATGGCCGTATAGTAAAAGTTGTTACCGATCCAAGCGCTACCGCTCCAACTGCTCTTTACGATATCACTATTACTGATGATGAGGGTATCGATGTTATACAGGGACTGGGCGCAAATAGAAGCGCTACAGTAACCGAAGAAGTAAGCGTTGTTTACACTGGAACAAGTAATAATGTTTATGTGAACGATATACTTACTATCAATGTAACCAATGCGGGCAACAGTAAGCAAGGGCAGATTATAATTTACTATGTAGGCGCGTGATCAAGCTATGGCTTATTTAGAGGATGATATAAGGCGCTATGTCGGGTTATCGTCCGATACTAAGCCAAGTCTAGATACAAAAGACGTAGGCTCTTATTTCTTTGAAACCGATACTGGAACCAATTATATCTATAATGGTTCCGAGTGGCTACGTCATAACACGAATACAAAAATATCATTTGATGACACGGAATCGGTGGACTCATTTGGTAGATTAAGTGTAGCAAGACCTATTAATATATTTGATAATAAAAATATTCACGATAGGCACGAGGCATTATGGGAAGAACCAATAGTCGGCGCTATCATAGTTCATGGAACTGTTACCGCCGGGCCTTTTCAAGTTGCAGAGACGATAACAGGCGGAACTAGCGGAAACATCGGAACTGTAACGGCGGTTGATGCTGGCGCTCTTACAATAACCTATATTGTAAATCATAATGACTTTGTAGCGGGGGAAACAATAACCGGAAGTATAAGCGGCGCATCCGCTACAGTTACAACGTTTAATACCGGCTCCCACGTATCCCATGACCGCAATACAGCGTCGGTTATCTTGCAGGCCGGTATAAATAACGGTGATCAAGCGGTTAGACAAACTCATAGATACTTCACTTATATACCCGGTAAAGCGCAGGAACTAGGGGTAACGTTTTTATTTGGCGCAGCTGTTACTAATATCCGCCGCAGAGTTGGTTACTTTGACTTAGAAAATGGTATATTCTTAGAGCAAACAACAAGTGGTATAAGTTTTACTGTGCGCTCCAGCACGTCAGGCAGTCCTGTAGATACGCAGGTTTTACAGTCCGCGTGGAATATGGACAAGATGGACGGTACAGGGCCTAGTCGATTGAATCTTGATTTTACAAACGTACAATTCCTTATAATCGATTTTCAGTGGCAAGGCACTGGCCGTGTAAGATGCGGATTTTTTTACAACGGTAAAAAATATGTAGCTCATGAATTTTTATATTCCAATGTTATAAGTACAGCTTACTCCTCTACGCCATCACTTCCTGTACGCTTTGAAATTACAAATACCGGCGGAACCGCAAGCGTTTATACAATGTCGGAGATTTGTACAGCGCTAGTTTCCAGTGAAGGTGACAATCCTAATGGATTA
>Ga0224501_10003349_pt1 | contig 12601 bp, 13 predicted proteins | sample SF_Oct11_sed_USG_4_FD_169105 | JGI IMG/M metagenome (GOLD analysis project Ga0224501, IMG submission 169105) | Sediment microbial communities from San Francisco Bay, California, United States - SF_Oct11_sed_USGS_8_1 | ecosystem: Environmental > Aquatic > Marine > Sediment | place: USA... | reverse complement strand
ACTCAAGGTGGAAACATTCTTGTTTTATTTGCAGGAGGCTGTCACACAGGTGCCTGAGATAGCCGGTTATGTGCTTCGCCAACTTGATGAAACAACATTAGAGGTTGACGTGACGTCGGAGCAAAAGCTTTCCAGTTTGTTTTCTGCCTTAGGTGAGCAGGGCATCGAAGTAAAAAGCATGAAAAATAAAAGTAATCGACTGGAAGAACTGTTTGTCAGTATGGTTGAAGGCGGTCAACAATGAAACTGGCGGAACAATATGTTGCCTTTAGCTCACTATTATTAAAAGAAATTCGTCGTTTTATGCGTATCTGGGTGCAGACAGTATTACCCGCCGCCATCACCATGACTTTATATTTTATTATTTTTGGTAACCTGATTGGTTCCCAGCTTAATGACATCCATGGGTTTAAATATATCGACTATATTGTTCCCGGCATAATTTTGATGGCGGTGATCAATAACTCATACGCCAATGTGGTGTCGTCATTCTTTAGCGCAAAGTTTCAACGTCATATAGAAGAACTGCTGATTTCGCCAATGCCTAATTATTTGATCATCATTGGTTATGTGGCGGGTGGTGTTGCTCGAGGAACTGTAGTAGGTATGGCGGTGACGCTTGTCTCGTTATTCTTTGTTGATCTTTCTGCTCAATATTTATGGGTGTCAGTGACTGCAATATTTCTTACTTCTATCTTGTTTTCACTGGCAGGGTTGATTAATGCGGTCTATGCAAAAAGTTTTGATGATATCAGCATCATTCCTACTTTTGTTTTAACGCCACTGACCTATCTTGGCGGTGTTTTTTATTCGGTAAACATGCTGCCAGAGTTCTGGCAAAATGTTTCATTGATTAATCCGATTCTGTATATGGTGAATGCCTTGCGATATGGCATGTTGGGTGTGTCTGATATCGATATCACTACAGCTATGCTTATAATTTGTGGATTTATTGCGGCCTTGTTTACGTTCTCTCTATATCTGCTGAATCGAGGTATAGGTATTCGTAGTTGATTTACTGGACTGAAAAATAAACCACATGTTCATTGTCAACGGTTACTGATTTACCCAGACTGATAAACCCGGAACCGGACAATGGATGTTCTTCTCCCTGTAAATATACTTCCTTGCCGCCCTGCAGTTTTACAAAAGTACCATTGGTGCTGGTATCAATAAGTACAAACTTACCTTTGCGATAGAGAATTTTAGCATGCTGTCTGGATGCTAGATCAGAACCTACTTTCATATCACAGTTGCGAGAGCGGCCGAGAATAAAACTGTCGGTTTTTGTGCAAACCTCTTTGATTACATTCTGGTATGTCAAATATAAGCGTGCTTCTTTGCCAAACAGTGATTTGATTCGTGAGATGTCCATTTCCTGAGTATGAAAATCAGACTCGGTGACATCTTCATAGGGTTGCAGGAGAGAGTCAGTTGAAGCCTTGATGAAGTCCTGCAGCTCCATAATTAAATTGTTTTTTCGTCTAAGAATAAATTTTCCAAGTTGATTCTGGAAATGATCATCAATCATATTGGGTGCGATGGCATAACGTTGACGCCCGGGTTTGTCGTAGTTATGTATCGATAACAGAATATGTTGTTCGTCCGGGATTGAACTAAATTCGAGTTTAACCGGGATAGTTCCATTAATTTTAATTTGTCCGGATTTGTTCGAAATCTTCGCATCTATGCCTGCTCGGGTCAGACTTTCAGCAATGTTGTTACCAGTTTCGGTTTCAAAACCAAAGGCTATCGTGGTTTCAGTAGAGAGCATAAAATTCAGGCTTACGATATCGACATCCGCGCGGTTTTCAAAAGATAGAGAGTAGTTTGCCTGATTCAGATCCTTGATGGTGCCCAGATCCGCAATTGTAAAGTCAGTTTGGGTAATATAGTTCAGGCGATTAAGGCTTGATGTTAATTCATGTAAATAGGCATGAACCTGAGTAATTGCATCAAGCACATGAGAGCGTTTGTAGGTCGCCAGTTGTTTGAGCACGTCCTGACTGGAGCCAGGCATGTCTTCATCAACAGTCGATTGCTGTTTTAATTCATCCAGTATGTCCATCAAAAAACATCCATTCTTTCTAGCGTCGTCGCAGTGATATTAGCAAAGTCCTGTGTATGTTGTAATGGCTTTATCCGACAAGTTTGATAATCCGATCCAGAGTTCGCCAGGGTAGAATACGTCTAAGGGTTGCAAACAGGTAGGTTGGGAAGGTGACATAGTAACGGATTTGCGGGCGTCGACTTTCCAGTGCATGGATGACTCTTTTCAGAACGGCTTCTGGCGGTAAAGTGAAGGGCATGGCCGGTCCCTCTTTTTGTAAACGTTTTTCCATAGCCAGATATTTTTCACGATGCGGGCTATTTTCCCAGTCAATCGTTTTTATAAATGTCTGGTAGGCATTGGCGCGGAATCGACTCAGGATAGGTCCAGGCTCGATCAACGAAATATGGATGTTAGTGCCGGCAAGTTCGAGACGCATGGTGTCGGATATTCCTTCAAGCGCATATTTACTTGCGTTATAGGCACCACGATAGGCCATGCTGACCAGCCCTAGTACCGAACTATTTTGAATAATTCGTCCATGTCCCTGCTGACGCATAATGGGGATGACACGATTGGTTAACTCCTGCCAGCCGAACAGGTTGGTTTCAAACTGCGCGCGTAATACATCACGAGAAAGATCTTCGACGGCACCAGGCTGACCATAGGCACCATTATTAAACAATGCATCGAGCTTGCCTTCGGTCATTTCCAGTGTCTGTACGACGGCGTTGCGGATCGAAATCGAGTCATCAAGATCCAGTTGTAAGCTGGTAAGCCCCAGGGCACGAAGCTTTTTCACGTCTTCCATCTTGCGGGCTGAGGCTATAACCTGATGTCCTCGATCATGTAAGCCCTGGGCTACACAAAGACCAATGCCGCTGGAACACCCGGTAATAAGAATTGATCTGGGTTTAATCATAACTAAAGAATTTTCTGTAAAAATTATTGTTCCATCAAGGTTAGCACACTCAGTTTAACTGGGAGATATCGCCGCTGGGTGGAAATTTTTCCATGGAACGGATTCCTGCTGATCTGGATCATTTCAAGCAAGCAAAAACGGATGTTTACTCTCGTTTAAGTCTGATTGTTTTTACAGAGGAACTGGATATGGGTAAGCCGACGGATGATGAAGTACATACTGCCATCGATGAGGCCAAACGGATGCGTGAACAGGGTGAAGATCCACATCATCTGGCCAAAGTCCTGCTAAATCATAACTATCGCATTGCCTATCTGGATCGTGTCATGCGTGCTGCAGAAATCTACCTGCGAAGTGGTTTGTCTGAGCATGAACATACTGAGCTACTCCGGGCCATTGAGAGTGCCCACCGGGCTGATCAGCATAGTGCTGGAGGTAATGGTCTGCGACTTGTTTTGTAATTTTGGGCTCTGAACAGGGTGATTGTGCCGAGAGAGTATTCTATAATCGCCGCCCGTTAGATGACTCACTACACGAGTACGGGTGGAATTAAGATGCCAATCTATGAATATGAATGTAAGGCCTGTGGACACGACATGGAGGCGCTGCAGAAAATTAGCGATGCGCCACTGACTGAATGTCCGGCCTGTGGCAAAGCAGAGCTACAAAAGAAAATTTCAGCCGCTGGTTTTCGCCTCAAGGGCGGGGGCTGGTATGAGACTGATTTTAAAAAAGGTGACAAGAAGAATATTGCTGCCAAGGATTCAGGCAAGCCCACGCCAAAATCGGACAAAAAATAGCACTAAATCCCGGCGAAAGGGGATGCAATCGGTCTGGCGCGCTTGCACACAACCGCCTCAATACGTAACATTCCCGCCTCATTTTCTAATCATTTAGCAGGTTTAAACAATGCGAAGCCATTATTGCGGCGAAATTAACGAATCCCATATCGACCAGACGATTACCGTCTGTGGCTGGGTGCATCGGCGCCGAGATCATGGTGGCGTGATTTTTATTGACCTGCGTGATCGCACGGGCATGTTGCAGGTCGTTTATGACCCCGATAAACCTGAAATGTTTGCCCTGGCCGAGCAAGTTCGCAATGAGTTTGTGTTGAAGGTGCATGGCAAAGTACGTAACCGCCCTGAAGGGACCACCAACCCCAATATGCCTACGGGAATGGTTGAGGTACTTGGACTGGAGCTGGAAATCATTAACCGCTCTGAGACACCCCCCTTTGTGCTGGATGATGACACCGTTTCAGAAGAACACCGCCTGCGTTATCGATATCTGGATCTACGTCGTCCAGAGATGCTGGAGCGACTACGAATTCGTTCAAAGATTACTACACTGCTTCGCAATTTTCTTGATGAACAGGGTTTTATTGAAGTTGAGACACCCATGCTGACTCGAGCCACGCCAGAAGGTGCGCGTGATTATCTGGTGCCGAGTAGAACTCATGAAGGTGCCTTTTTTGCATTGCCCCAATCACCGCAGCTATTTAAACAGTTGTTGATGGTGTCAGGAGTTGATCGTTATTTTCAGGTGGTGCGCTGTTTCCGTGATGAAGATCTGCGTGCTGATCGTCAGCCCGAATTTACTCAGCTTGATATAGAAACTTCATTCATCGATGAAGAAGAAATCATGAGTATCATGGAAAATATGATACGTAAGCTGTTTGCTGAAGTGATTGAAGAGCCTTTACACAATCCTTTCCCGCGTATGAGTTATGACGAAGCCATGCTACGGTATGGCTCTGATAAGCCTGATCTACGCATTCCGCTTGAGCTGGTCGATGTGGCTGATGTGATGCAAAACGTTGACTTTAAGGTCTTCAGTGGCCCGGCCAAAGATCCAAAAGGGCGTGTTGCAGCCTTACGTGTTCCGCAGGGCAATGAACTGACTCGAAAAGAGATTGATGATTACACCAAATACGTCGGCATCTATGGCGCTAAAGGCCTGGCCTACATCAAGGTCAACAAGTGGGCCGATAAGCGTGAAGGTCTGCAATCACCAATTCTGAAATTCCTGCCCGATGAATCCGTCGATGCCATTATGGAGCGAACAGCTGCGGAAGATGGTGATCTGATTTTCTTCGGTGCGGACAAGGCCAGTATCGTCAATGAAGCACTGGGTGCTCTGCGCGTTAAACTCGGCCATGATCGTGGTCTGGTCGAGCGAGGCTGGAAACCCTTATGGGTGGTTGATTTCCCCATGTTTGAATGGGATGAAGGCGAAAAGCGCTGGCATGCACTGCACCACCCATTTACTGCGCCCAAAGAAGACCATCTCGACTTGCTCGATACTGATCCCGGTAACTGTTACTCACGCGCCTATGATCTGGTCCTTAACGGTACAGAAGTAGGCGGCGGCTCGATGCGTATATATCGTCCTCAGGTGCAGGAGAAAGTGCTGGAACATCTTGGTATTGGACCTGAAGAGGCACAGGATAAGTTCGGCTTCCTACTCGATGCACTAAAATATGGTTGTCCCCCCCATGGAGGCATCGCCTTTGGCCTGGATCGTCTGGTGATGTTGATGACCGGTGCACAGTCTATCCGCGATGTTATGGCCTTCCCCAAGACGCAGACTGCAAGTTGTCTGCTTACTCAGGCGCCATCAGCCGTAAGCGAAAAGCAGTTACGTGAACTGCATATTCGTCTGAGAAAAACGGCGACTGAAAATAAGCAGCAAAATTAACCATATTCGTGTAATGGGCATATCTCAGCCAATTCATAGAGAATGGGCTGATTTGCCTATTATGCTCAAGTCAAACATAATCACATCGATATAAGTCTAGGATTTTATTGGCAGATTCGTTAAATTGAATATTGTCCGGGCCAACATTGCGGTTTAACATCGTCTACATTTAATGCCAGGACAATAAGCCGACAGGGTTGTCAGCCTGATTAATGTCAGAAGTTAATTTGGAGACAGGATTTAGAGGCAACGTGAATTTTTCGTATTGGAAAAAAGACTGGTTTATCGGCCTGCTTGTGGCCCTGATTTTTAGCCTGATTGCAATTACCGATAGTATGCCCGGTCTGGATCAGCTGGCTTATGATCTGGGCGTCAAGTTTTCAGCTTCCCGTGCACCAAATCAGAACGTTGTCGTCATTGCGATTGATGATAATGCACTCGTAGAAATGGGAAGCTGGCCCTGGCCACGTGATCTCATGGCTAAACTCACAAGAAAGCTGGTTACTGCTCGTCCAAAAGTGATTGGTTATGCCTTGCCGTTTGATTCGAGACAAAGTGGTCGCAGCATCAGTGCCTTTAGTGAAATAAAAAAATTACTCGGTAATCGCGGTAGTAAATTAGTGACTCAGGTTGAAGCGGGGCTGGACACCGATGAGGCCTTTGCCAATAGTCTGCAACGTTCTGGGCGCGTGGTCATGGCGGTGCCTTACCATCCGGCTGGGAGTGTCACACAGCAAAGACAGGCTGATGTTAGTGAAGATATTGCTCGGTATGGTATTCAGCAAATAACAAATCTGAAAAAAGACGATTCTGGCTGGTTTTATACTAATCCAGTTCCTCGAGCGGGACTGGTGTTTCCACCGATTGAAGAGTTAAGTCGTTATGCTGGTGCGTTGGGACATATACGTCTGGATGTGCCCAAAGGAGAGAGCGCTCGAAATGAGCCACTGGTTATCCGCTCAGGGCAGACTTATTTACCCTCTTTTGCCCTGATGATGGCGGCTAGAAGTAAAAGTCTAGGAACCCGCAATATCAAACTGGATATCAAAAACGCGATTTCATTACCCAGTTTTGAATTATCAACCGATGATAGTTTTCACATTTATCCGGCATTTTACTCTGTTAAAAATGGTAAGCAGCCGTTTCGTGTTTATTCAATCCTTGATGTCCTGCATGATTCATTCAATACCTCAGTCTTTAAAAACAAGTCAGTTCTGATTGGCTTAACGGCACGCCAGCAGGTGAACTTATTTGATACCCCTCTGGGTGAGCCTATGGCTCCGGTGATGGTGGCGGCACACCAGGTATCGAGCCTGTTAAATAAGGACAATTACTACATTCCCGAATGGGTTGGTAAAGCCCAGCTGTTGACTATTTTATTAATTGGCCTGTATCTGATGTTTGTTCTGCCGCGATTCCGAATTGGTACTGGCTTTGCGCTGACTGCTTTGCTGCTTGTCGTTATTATCAATGTTCATTTTGTTTCCATGATGACAAATTCGACCTGGATTCCATTGATGGTGCCTTTTGCCAGTCTGTTTATAGGACATGTCTTTTTGGGCGCTAAACATCTGTTTGAAGACAAAGTCGGAGGGATCAGAAAAGAACTGTCACATGCAAATCGAATCATAGGGCAAACGCATCAGTCACAGGGCCAGCTGGATCAGGCCTTTGAGCAATATAGACGATGTATCGTTGATAACTCCTTACTTGATACACTTTATAATCTGGGTCTCGATTACGAGAGAAAGCGTCAATTTAATAAGGCCATCACGGTATTTCGATTTATCGAGGGCCATAATAAACACTTCCAGGACGTAGATGAGCGTATCAAGCGCAACCAGGAAATGACTGATGTTCTCGTGTTAGGTAGCGGTAATGCAGCGGCCTCAAATGGAACTCTGATTCTGAGTAATCCGGGCGTGCAGAAGCCGATGCTTGGGCGTTATCAGATTGATAAAGAGCTTGGCCGTGGTGCAATGGGGATGGTTTATCTTGGCCATGATCCAAAAATTGGTCGCACAGTGGCGATCAAGACCATGGTGTTGGCACAGGAGTTTGAGGGGGAACAACTCGACGAGGTTAAAAGACGTTTTTTCCGCGAGGCAGAAACAGCGGGTCGGTTAAACCATCCGAATATTGTGACCATCTATGATGTGGGTGAGGATCAGGACCTGTCCTATATCGCGATGGATTATCTAAAGGGTGATAACCTGCAAGCCTATTGTTCTCAGGGCTCATTGCTACCCACCGAAACCGTCTTTGAATTAATGATAAAAGTTGCTGATGCACTTAGCTTCGCTCACCAGCAGAATGTAGTTCATCGTGATATTAAACCCGCTAATATTATTTATGATCCTGAAAGTGGTACGCTGAAAGTGACAGACTTTGGTGTAGCCTGTGTAACGGATGCAAGCAAAACCAAGACCGGGACAATTTTGGGGAGTCCATCGTATATGTCGCCAGAACAGCTGGCGGGTAAAAAAGTAGATGGGCGCTCAGACCTGTTTTCTCTGGGGGTAACCATGTACCAGATGCTAACAGGGGAGTTGCCATTTATTGGTGAATCCCTAGCCAGTCTGATGTATAAGATTGCCAATGAGAAACATCCAGATGTACGAATGTTTAGACCTGACTTACCATCCTGTGCGAGCAAAATTGTCAATAAGGCTCTGCATAAGGATATTGAGCGTCGCTTTCAATCGGGTGAGAAGTTTGAGCAGGCAATACAACGGTGTCTGGAGCAGCTGTAAAGTTTAAAATAGTATGAGATTAATTGATTGTGATTAGTGAAGGACTAAAACTGGTAATCCATGGTGTGACCGATGTTGGTCGCAACCGGGAGCATAATGAAGATGCCATTTCATGGGACATGAAAATGGGCCTTGTCCTTCTTGCTGATGGTATGGGGGGGCATAATGCGGGTGAAGTGGCCAGTGCACTTGCAGTCGATTCAGTTCGAACCTCTTTATCCGATGTGGTTACTCCAGAAATAGTAGGCTCCGGCATTGTCAATTATAGTGATGCCGTACGAGATGCCGTGGACTTTGCCAATCAGGAAATCCATGAGCAGTCGCAGGAGCGTCCCGAATGTGCAGGTATGGGCACAACGATGGCGGTCGCCCTGTTTCTGGAAAATCGCGTTGTTTTTGCTCATGTTGGCGACTCTCGGATCTATCGATTTCGTGGCAATGAATTAACTCAGGTCACCTCTGATCATTCGCTAGTGCAGGAGATGATCGATAATGGTTATCTGAGTGAAGAAGAAGCGCAGTTGTCTACCAGTCGTAATCTAATCACGCGCGCGCTAGGTATTGCCGAAGAGGTTGAGGTCGATATTTGTGAAGAGATGACTCAAGTTGGTGATATTTATTTGCTATGCTCTGATGGATTGACCGATATGGTTCCTGATAAGGAAATCCAGGCAATATTGACGAGCGATCATGCCGACATGGAATCAGCCGCACAGATGCTGGTTGATATGGCAAACGAGAAGGGTGGAACGGATAATATTTCAGTTGTCCTTGCTGCCATGTATAAGGCTTATTCGGAAGACTCCGATTTCGATGATTCGACTACACTTGAAATAGAGCCCGGGGAATAGGAAACAATGCCAAAACTGGTATTAACACATGATGGTGCCGTAATTCGAGAATATCCTCTGGATAAGGAGAGGATCAGTGTCGGCCGTAAACCGCATAATGATATCCAGATGGACGATCCCACGGTTAGTGGTGAGCATGCTGTATTTCTGGTGTTGCAACATGTTTATGTTGAAGATCGTAACAGTACCAATGGTGTGCTGTTAAACGGCAAAAAAGTATCACGTCGCCAGCTTAATCATGGCGATATGATTCGGATTGGACGACATGAATTCAAATTCGTTGATGATAAGGCGCAGGATTTTGAAAGAACCGTTGTAATCCCGCCTGCCAACAACACCAAAGAGAACAAACAGGGCACGGTTGTGCCTGCCAATGCAGCTTCGGTAACAGTTGTGAACGGACCGAAGGTGGGTGAAGTAATTTCACTTGATAAATCCTATACCAAGATTGGCAGCTCATCTCAGGTGGCTGTGATCGCACGCCGTGGTGGTAACTTCTTTATCATGCCTATGCCGGGGGTTGGGAATCAGTCTGCACCACCGCGGTTAAATGATAATCCAATTGGGGTAGAGAGCCTGCCATTAAAGTCGGGCGATGTCATTGAAGTCGGTGGCACACGGCTAGAATTCATGCTGGCCTGAGCAATATAAAAATAAACGATATACTGGTTGTTCGATTATGAAATTACAATTACGTCATGAAGGTGTCGTGCTCAAGTCATTTGAGTTAGACAAGCCCGTCACAACAGTCGGTCGCATGCCGGATAACGATATTCAACTTGATGATGAAGCGGTGAGTGGTCATCACGCCAGCCTGACTCTGGTCGATAATGAGTATCTTGACGATCATCATGATGTCTATATCGAAGATTTAAACAGCACAAATGGCACTAAGGTTAATGGCCGCGATGTGCAAAAAGAATTACTCAAAAATGGTGATATTGTCCAGGTAGGTAAGCATCAGTTTACCTTTGATACTGGCCAGGCCCCTGATATGGCTCAGACTGCTATTTATTTACCTGATAGCTGATTCTGTCAGTCTCGACAAAAACTCCTCGACTTTCTTTACAACAATACCCCCATCGACTTTCTGTGGGATGCCTTGCAATGGTAAAATCTCCGCAAGATTATAATTTATTGTATTTGAGGTTAGACATGGCAGGACACAGTAAATGGGCCAATATTCGCCACCGCAAGGCGGCTCAGGACGCTAAACGCGGTAAGCTCTTTACCAAATTCATTCGTGAAATTACCGTTTCCGCTCGAACCGGCGGTGGGGACATAGAATCCAATCCAAGGCTACGTGACGCGATTGCCAAGGCGCTCGCCGCCAATATGACCAAAGATACGGTTGAACGCGCCATCAAGCGCGGTACAGGTGATAATGATGGCGATAACTATGATGAAGTGCGTTATGAAGGCTATGGTCCAAACGGCGTCGCCGTGATGGTCGACTGCCTCACTGATAATCGAAATCGTACTGTGGCAGAGGTTCGCCATGCCTTTACTAAACTAGGCGGCAATTTAGGTACTGATGGTTCGGTGGCTTATCTGTTTAGTAAACATGGCATGCTGACTTATCCCGCAGGTAGTGATGAAGACAAAATTATGGAGGCTGCACTGGAAGCAGGTGCAGAGGACATCGTCGCCAATGACGATGGATCGATTGAGGTGACCACCTCACCCGAAGATTTTCATTCAGTACGTGAAGCCATGGTGAAAGCGGGGCTAGAGCCAGAACACGCAGATTTAACCATGCAGGCCTCGACCGAGGTCTCGCTGGAGCTGGAAGATGCAGAAAAAGTCATGCGGCTGGTTGATATGCTCGATGATCTCGATGATGTGCAGCAGGTCTATACCAATGCTGATTTTTCCGACGAAGTGATGGCCAAGCTGGGTTAAATCCAGAATGGTTAATAAATAGCCGCTCACGCCCCTTTCGTGACTCCGGCCGATACGGTATCTTCCTGAACCATGATCCGTATTCTTGGCATCGACCCAGGTTCCCGTTTGACGGGCTTTGGTCTCATCGAAACAACCGGAAATCGCACGATCTGCGTGACGACCGGCTGTATTCGTACCGAAGGCACCAATCTGGCCAGCCGCTTAAAACACATTTATCTGGATATTTCAGCACTAGTGGACGAATTCACACCCGAGGAAGTCGCGATTGAGAGTATTTTTATGTACCGCAATGCCGATTCTGCCTTAAAGCTGGGTCAGGCGAGAGGTGCCGCTCTGAGTGCCGTTGCCGTACAGAATCTCCCTGTGCATGAGTACACACCCAGCCAGATCAAAAAGGCCGTCGTGGGCAAGGGCAATGCCAGCAAGCAACAGGTGCAGCATATGGTCAAGGCCATGTTGGCCCTGCCCAGACAGCCCCAGGCCGATGCGGCCGATGCTCTGGCCGCAGCACTTTGCCATAGCCATATGCGCAATCAGCTTGTGCCCGTCGCATCAAGAAAGTCAGGACGCTGGAATGCAGCCGCCCTGAAGGGAAGAACATCATGATCGGTCGATTGGCAGGAAAGCTATTAAGCAAGCAACCGCCCTTGTTATTGCTTGATGTTAATGGGGTGGGCTATGAAATTGAGGCGCCCATGTCGACTTTTTACCAGCTTCCCGCCATTGGCAACGAAATAGTACTGCATACTCATCTGGTAGTACGAGAGGATGCCTGGCTACTGTGTGGATTTGCGACTGAACCGGAGCGACGCATGTTTCGTGACCTGATTAAGGTCAATGGCGTGGGTGCCAAACTGGCACTGGCGATTTTATCTGGGATTAGTGCTGAAGACTTTGCCCATTGTGTACAGGAAAATGATACCTCCAGCCTGACCCGCTTGCCCGGAGTGGGTAAGAAAACTGCCGAGCGATTAATTATCGAAATGCGAGATCGACTTAAGGCCTGGTCTGAGGATGGTGTTGTGACAACAATGCCGGCCCATATCGAAGGTGCTGCCCCGGCGGGTAAAGAAGCCGTCAGTGCACTGGTCGCGCTGGGCTATAAACCACAGGAAGCCAGTCGCATGGTCGGCGCGGTTCGTAGTGAAGGTCTGACTACCAGTGAAGATTTGATTAAGGCTGCCCTGAAATCAGCTGTGAATTAGGAATCAGCGGTAAACTAAAGATTATGATAGAAACAGAACGACTTATTACAGCCAAGCAACATGGACAGGAAGATGTGCAGGATAAGGCGATACGCCCGCAGCGTCTGTCGGACTATGTCGGCCAGCCTGCCGTGTGTGAGCAAATGTCGATCTTTATCGAAGCAGCGCGCAAACGTCAGGAGGCACTCGATCATGTCCTGGTGTTTGGGCCCCCC
>Ga0224501_10003348_pt1 | contig 12601 bp, 7 predicted proteins | sample SF_Oct11_sed_USG_4_FD_169105 | JGI IMG/M metagenome (GOLD analysis project Ga0224501, IMG submission 169105) | Sediment microbial communities from San Francisco Bay, California, United States - SF_Oct11_sed_USGS_8_1 | ecosystem: Environmental > Aquatic > Marine > Sediment | place: USA... | reverse complement strand
AAAACCGCTCGCTTCTGCACTCTAATAGCAATCCATAAGATGTTTGTCCTCCTTCCCGTCCTCGTCATAAGGCTGAGGTGACTGTTACACATGTAGACTACTCTGCAGCAGAGCACAATGGCACACATTACATAGAAATCAACAGCAAACTGCATGCCAACCAAACTCAGAAAATGCAATATAGTTATTCTCATAATTTCGAATTAACCAATGCTGAGATTTCTAATAGCTGTTTCAAATATCTGCTATCCTTATATATCCTGCTACTCTACGGTTCTATCTGTAGTGTCCAAATGGATATGACATGACCTGTCAGGTCTTACTCAAGCTAATACGGTTTTATACCGGGCCATTCTACAACAAAAATTTGGATTACAGATTTGCAGAGTTGCACATGTAAAGTTCCCACTAACCTGTCTAAAATACTACTACAATCTTATTCAACATAAATCTCGGTACCATCACTTGATGAGCCCCATGCAGACAGTCATGGGTATCCCTTGCAGTACCCTCATGAAGTCAGAAACAACAGCCCAACTTACCTGTGATCTCGCTGAAGTTTAGCTACTATAATTACGCGTATGCTTATACTGTATAACGCCCACTAGGGGTGTGCGTATTTGGCAGTAACTGTCCTTCATATTAAGTTGTTTCCTGTTTTCCCTGTGGCTAAATTTCATACTGTTTCTTTACTCTAAGGGGAAATAGAGTGCACTACATCTAGTAGACTATTTCAGCAGTTCTGGGACCGTAAAATGACCCCCCACCCTACCCCAAAAAACCCAACCCCATCTTGTCCCCCATTTTCCCCAGTTTTAGACGTGATAAATTTTATCTGCATGCTGAGAGTTAGTGATATACTGGCTCATGCATTATCTGTGTACCTACAATTGCTCTGCTCAAACTTACAACTTATGTGTCCTAACACTTTCCAAGAAAACTAACATTTGTGAAATACCAATGGAAAACCTCCGCGTTGGCTAATCGGTTCCTCCATGATTCTTTCATGTCGTGCCTCCCAATCATTCCCTTATGATGTGATTGTTTCAGTGGTTGCTCACCCGTGTGTATGGTGTATTACAGTCACACTATGTCATTACAGCCCGTTCCTACACTATGCCTACAGCTCCAATGGACAAATTCAGTTCCTTCTCTCGAAGATCCACCGAGTCCAACATGGCTACTTCGATTGCTCCCTTGTAAGTATTTTACTGCTTCAAATACCTTTCTCTGCCAATGTGAAGTAAAAACAGTGATCTAAACGTGGATGTCATGTGATAGCATTGCAAACGTTTTAATGATGGCGCGCCAAATTCTACAAATGCTGTTCGACTAACCAGATCTTCTGAGCTTGACACAAGACTTTTAGGAGAAGCTTGCCCACGCCCCTTCATGTTATGGGGTATGAGCTTGATACGAATACACGTATTTACCCCAGACCACCCTAGCCCCCTTTTTGGCGAATTGATACTATAAACCGCTTGTTCTGCTACGTGTCAAGCCGTAGCCATCAAAAACAAGTTTCTAGCCGGACAACTTCAAAAACCACGCTCTTTCAATCATGTAGTAATCTCTGATATCTTCTGTGACAGCCCGGAAGAAGAGAGTGAAGGGGAATATTTGAGAGCTGCTAGCAGGGAAACATTCAATCATCCTCCTCCATCAACAGCAGGTGGAAACAGGTAAACGCACAATTCCAATAATCTAGTTTTCTTTGCAATAGGTGTTCTTAGGGAGCGGCCCTGACTCAGTGGTTATAACACACAATTTGTTCGTAGTGGATCACGGGCTTGAATCCCAAAAATGTCAATGGTCATGGCAAGAAAGGTATCCGACTGTAATTCACTTCTAAGGTACACATGCAGCACATGCTGCACAAGTTTCTTATCGAAGGACATCTTCCCTGGACCTCCATTGGCATGTCAGTATAACCGAGATTGTATTCACAATTGTGTATATGTTTATTCTTGTGCTGGTCTAGGGCTGAATCGGAGATGGACATTGTGATAGACCCCGCCCCTACAGTTGAGCCCCCTGAGCCAACCAAGGCACCGACTCCGCTAAAAGCTCCGACCCCAAATCCACTAAAGGTAGGCAAACGAAGAGGACTGAAAACGCGGCCGCTGCCACCAATGTTACGAAAAGGTGAAGTGCTGACTGCTCAATATAGCCAGAGTCCCAGAATGACAAGCCATAGATATACTGGTGAGAGTAGACCCCAGCTACGAACATTTAGAGCAGGTGAATCGCTTACAAAACAACAATGGGAATATCAGAAAAAGTATCAGAAGATGCTGGCGGATTGGTTGAAAAGCTCCATGAATTAAAACAAAACTTTGTTGTTACTCAAACTTTTTTGGGGGGTTTCTGCAATTTGAATTCTTCTATGAGAACCCCTCCTTGAACTCAAACAGATCATTGAAATTCAGCATGCACCGGATTAATTTGGAGTATGTGATGGCTTTAAACTCTTGGAGTTTGAGGGTTCTCGGCAGAAGAATCCAATTTAGTGGAATCTCAACTCCGTGAAAATTAGAGTATCGCACACAATCACGGGAAAAATTGTGCATGCGTGCTGAAACTGTACGTGTTTCTGCTCCTCAGTGCTAATTGTGACCTCACTTCTTTATTTTCGTATCACAGTACATATGGTTCTTTTAGGTTTTATTTTCCTGTTGAGTTCTATGAACCACAGCCACTCTTTCTCAACAAGGTGCTCCTTTTTACACAGTAGGCACGAACTAGTCTGTATAAAATACAGTTGTACACCCTCGCACATTTCTGTTGATTCTTGGTTTTTATTCATGTAATCTGTACTAGGCTACGCGTTAGGCTTACAGTTCATGAGTGACACCCATGCATAGACATGTATGTGGCAGTTTATTGCAGCGGTTATCAATGCAAATGCAATGCAAATGAAACAAAATTGTTCACATGTTTCCAGAAACATGCCACAGGTGTTGCGTACATGTAATTAATAAAGTGTATTCAGCCTGAACAAACTCTTGAAATTTAAATGTGCTGACCTGAACATTTATGACAAGTTTACGCTACATGGTCAATCATTGACACCCTCAATCAGTGCTTGTTATGAAAACACTACCAGAAAGCAAGGGTGTATCGAACAATGACTTCCAGTTCACAATGTTATGTTTGAGAAAATGAAATAACTGAGTTAAAACAAAAGCCAGTGGTGTTATGCAGCTACCATATGGCTCCATTAATTAAAGCAGAAATCTGCCCACAGGCATTGTGCACCAGTTCCCCAAAATTCATTTTATTTAAGGCTATGTTGATGTTTCCTTTCTTGTAGATCTGCACTTTCCTGGACCACCTTTGCGCCCATAGTTTCTAGTTGCCCCTTGGCGAATTCGTAATGACCACCCGTTCCGCTTGTCCCGACCCGCGTTTCTCAGAAACTTGACCCAAAATGGTGCCTGATTTTTCCTCATTTTTCGTAGGCCGCAGATATCTCGCTGTATAACGTCTCCGAGGCTGAGATGAAAGAGAAATTTGTGAAACTTGATACGGACGCTGACGGTCATTTGATGTACCAACAGGTGGCACCTGACTTCTCTAAATCTCTCGTCCCATCGCAAAAGAAGTACCTGAAACAGGTCAGAGCGGTGTGGCTGAGCTTTAGACTTGACCCTAACACAGACATATCGTGTATAATTCCATGCAGGCTGCTTGCCAACATTTGCCGTTATCTCTCTATGTGGGATAGGAGGATGGCTCGCAGTGGTGGAGCTTTGAGCTCGCTATCAAATCCCAGTTGCAATCTTTAAAACAAAGCCATGCCTCACTCTGAGATGGAGCATTGATACTGGCTTGTGATGCTCCATGCTAAGCTGTGGTTAAGCGTCATCATAGCGCTTACTCACAACAGGATCCTGCCATGACCGGATTTCAAACCCGGGTTCTCACGGTTGTGAGTCCAACTCTCCATCAATAAGCTATCCTTCATTATTATCTCTTGCTGTGGCATCTCTCCAAACGTCTATAGATGATATACAAGGGGTTAAGCCATAGCCAAAACTGTCTTCACTTGTTTTCAGATTTTCAAGCCTTCCATGAACAGATGAGCCCAATGCTCAAACGGAAGCTTAGATAATAGCCCTACCCATTGCGCATACTTAGTTCCCTCGGTGACGCACGTTTCGGACCATCGACACAACATAATTGGCCTCGAGATAGGAAATTAACACAGAACCGTTGGTGTCTGCATTGATTTATTGGCTTACGCGCTGATGTTTGGAAAAATTTCTTGCAGGCGCCTATTAGCCTTATAGTTACATAGTCTAAATAGAGAAAATATTCAACAAAAATATGGAAATGTGCTTTCAGAACGCAGTTTTTCAACTCTGTGAGCGAGCGTTAGTGCCACTATTGCCCAATGATAGAAACCCGAACGTAACAGCCTCTATGTCAGGCAAGGGAAAACCCAGCAAAGCACTTCTTATAACTTCAGTTTTCTTCAATATTACCATCAATTTGGAGATCTACTCAATGTTATCAGGGAGTAAAGATCATTAGGTTACTAAGTTTCAGTAATTAGATCCCACTTTCTTTCTACTTAGCCTATTCGGGCCGTAGTTACTCGAGTGACCGATATTCACTTTTTGGAAAAAGACCACTCGCTACCGCACTAATGAATGCGGAGTTGCCTCTCTTTAAGAATGGGGAACACAACTCCGAAATTGTGTCTACCCTCGACCGTGGCTTAACCCCTTGGCTCTTTGCACGTCACGAAACAGACAAATATGTGACATCACATTTTCCAATTCCACGGGTTAAGTTTAGGTTTGTTTGGTTTAGTTAAGTTTAGTTTAGTCTAATATAGTCTAGTCTAGTCTAGTCTAGTCTAGTCTAGTCGAGTCGAGTCGAGTCGAGTCGAGTCGAGTCGAGTCGAGTCGAGTCGAGTCGAGTCTAGTTTAGTTTGTTCGGTACTGGTAGCTTAAAGCGGCATACTACTTGAGCGGCATTCAGAAGTCTGATGCCAAGAGGTATCAAACTTTTTAAAAATCTGCGCATCCTACATTAGGTATGTGAAAAACTGCAGTGTTGTCCTGGTACATGTATATAAAAATGATGTCAAATATGTTTGTTATCAGTTGAAATTCCTTGTTAACTGAGGCTTTCAGGATATGTGATTGGAGTAGATAACAGAGATTGCAGTTAAAATGAAATTTCATAAAAAGATGCACCAAAAGATTTTACCGCTTTTTGGCATGGAGATTTACTTGAGAATTGTAAAATGAAATGGGTAAGACCAGAGCTGCGAGGGAAACATGTCTTTGATTAATAGGTTTATAACACCAAGACTTTAAATCCACAGGTTTATGACATCACCAGTGCGAGCACATTCTTTGGAGTCCAGGAATACGTGACCATCACATGTCTGAATGAGGAGGTGACAGCAATGAATTCTGATCTAATGATCAATGCTTACAATCAGCTAGACCTTAGTACACTCACCACTACAATCATCAGATACACTGTAAGTATCATTGGTGGGTATATATAGTGACCTTGTGCATGATAGAACGATTCCGTAATAACTACCATTATGAGGGCTCTAGTATCACATGACTGAATTAGTCTTCTGCTCTGTAGTTAGTTGTCAAAATCTTACGAGAAAGGTGCTCGTTTCTTGTTAGTTGTCGCAGCTTTTATTCTAATTTAGTCCCATCAGTTGCATATTTTCACAGTTCCTGTGGATCGCATATAATTGTTATCATCTCATCTATCATACAAACTTGTTTATTGTTTGTGAACACCTTTGAATTAACTGTCAAGTGGCGTTCGTTACGAGGCTTATGATGGCTCGGTCACATTTGAAGTGGTGTAAAACGACTCCTGACTCCTGTTGCTAAACCATTATGGCAACCCAAACCCTGTAATTATTCTCATTTCGAAGTCGTTCTCTCCTGCGCAAGGTCTCTTCTATGTCATGTCCTATTCTGCCAATGGGTTGAAAGAGCTCTAGAGATGATCTGAGATAGGAGCATACTCAATGGCTATAACACTTGGCAAAAGATATAGAGATCCTGGGTTCAAGTCCTAGTCATACTGAACGCCTACTGTGAGAATGAGCTCCTCGCATAATTCCTATTTCCTATAGCGCCTAGCGATCCAACAAGGATGTCTGGAGGTCCGTGACATAAAGACTTTTGTTTAACTAGTTAAATAACATGGCCAAGTGCCCGAAAGGTACAATAAGCAAATCCAATTCTTCAGTGTCTATTTAGTTCATTGTTTTGTGCGAGCAAATGACCACGCGATGGCCGTTTTAAGCCTAAGGTTTGTTACGGAGTGTTATAAATGCTGGAAATCTTCACAGTTTGATCTTGACAGTCACATGACCACAGCTTGAACCCATAAGCATTTGATCCTGTTGACAAGCTCTCTCATCAGTTAGCTATTTCATCACTCTGCTCCTATTTTCCCACTGACTGAAGGGGCTGAAGTAACTCTCTGATTACACCATGAGTGTGGAACTGCAGAAGTCTATGACATGAGATGTTAGTATAGTCTCTGTTCTTGTCACTGTGATCTGGTTTGTAGCTGACGTTTTACATTTTGTAGGAACTTTTCAATCAGATAGACCGTACAGGTCGGGGTAAAATATCTATGGAATCTTTAGAGGATCTTATCTGTTCTGCTCTCCAAAAAGAAAGAGCTCAACTGGAGTACGGCTTCAGGCAACTTCCGCCAGCCCTTAATATGGTGTGTAGTTTATTACCAGAAAGATAAGAATATACTTCGATTTACTGCGGCTAGTCAAAAAGCTCCTACCTGTACTGCTGTTGGCAGGAGATGTAGAGATAAACTTTGATTGGTTAACTGAAGAGAGTCTCATTAGCGATTATAGGTTTGAGCAACAGAGTCACTCAAAGGGAAGCTTTTGGTGAAACCTTTTAAAGCTTTAACTGAAACCTATTTCTCTAGAACCCTCATTGTCGGGTGAGTTTTTGTAGCCTGAAGCTTTCCTTGCGTCAAAGCGGCTAAAAAGCCCGATGTATCTTGCTTCAACTCCGTGATGGACAGTATGAACATCTCGCCTGAAACCTGTTTGTCTAAGAAGATAACTGGAACCCTTGACATAGATCTGCCCATAAGGTTATAGAGTTATAGAGGATAGCTCTAGAGATCAGGCTTATAGATTCTAATGCAGTCACTGCCTATCAGATCACAGATTGGATCACAATGTTGAATACAGGAGGAGGAGGAGGTCCACCCACAGATTGACATTCTCTACGGGGGGGGGGGGGGGGGGGAAGTACATGACTCATGACTCACCCTGGGAACTGCTAGTCAAATTAACTCATTAGGCCAATTTCTGTTCCCTGCTGACAGCTGTTCTGTCTTTGGAGACATAAAATTTTGTTACTTCATAGTAAGTCTGATGATGACAGCACTAGATAAATCCCCTGGTAGCGCCGAAGACTGTGCTTCTGATTTTCCTCCTATTTTTAGATGGAGAATGACACAACAATAAACAAGGTCAAGTTTATCGCTGCCGTTCCGCTGTTCCTGAGGCTTTCCTCACTGATGCCCCCGCAACCAGAGGAAGGTGAAGAAGTTCCGCCCACTGATTGAAGCTCTGCCCACCAAACCTATACATCCTGTAGTGCCTAGATCACACAGCGTAATCTCCTCTCTTTTCAGTAAGAGAGTAGGAGACAACCATCGTAGATTCGAATTGTTGGACCATCAGACTACAGAGGGCACCCAACTATAATTTTGGGTATCCACTGTATTACAGTGGGCTCCAACATACTAATTCGGGTACTGGCTGTAAAGCTGATTTCCGCAAATCATAAAAATTGGGAACTGCTGTTCTATAATGATGATGTAGGCTATATCACTTTATATGTAGTGCACTGTTCGGATGCATGGAAGTTCATGATGGTACCTGCTAGTTACCTACGAGGCTAAAACCCTCTGAGAAGAATCTCATTAGCTGAAATTAGCGGAAAAAACTGGCCAAACTTAACATAATTCTTGAATGTTGACTATTTTGTGAATATATAATATATTGTTGTCCCTTTTTGGTGGCATGATGCCATTTGTGTCTATTTTTATAATTATGCAAACACCTTTTCAAGACTGGAGTTGAATTAAATTCATGGACCAAAGATTTAGACATTTCATTTCGTCCACCGCACTACATATCCTAGTGTATTCATGCATCTGAAGGAGACTACCACTGGTTTCATAATCAGGAGCACCGTCTGGTGGAAAGGGCTCTAAAGAGACCTCTAACTGTGCTCAGATGTTAGGTCAACTTGCAGCAGCTCTGCTTGGTACACCCCGATACACCTGGTACATCTGGCCAGTAATCATCAGACCGAGCAGCAATTATTAGAAAATATGTTATTGTCCACTGGTCACATACATGTACTTGTGTGATAAATTTCAGAGACTTTATTTCTCAACAAAATACAAAAAGGACATCCACAGCATTAGCACCAGCGAATGTGCTAAGCAACATGCAATAGTAAACTAGCTACATGTACAGTTAATTCGGGGCAATAGACTAACCAGGAGCAGGTGCCCACGTCTATAAAAACATATCACAACACTAGAGTAGAGTGGTAGATCGGCAAAATAAAAAAGAACATTGCTATGGTGCGTGCACATAAGTATACGGCCTAGTTTACATGGGGGGAAAACTCCATAATTTTCCATTATGTAAATATTAGTGCGTACAAGTGTGTGTACACAGCTTCAGTATACAAACATACAATTCCGTTTTAGTACCAAAATCACATACAAAATTCTGATACTCTGCATAATTAGGGGTTTAATATAGACACCATCCAGTATTGATGATAAGACGTTGACTCTCCGGGATGCTCTTAGATTCCCTCTAGAATGGCACTACCATGGGAGTCCATACTATCAGTGTCAGGTGAACTGGAGAAGCTCGCTTCTCGTAGCCTCATTATCATATTATACAAAGGATCAGCCGGATCAACATCTCGACCGCCATCTTTACCACTACTAGTGTCTTTTACACTTCCTGTCTGCTGTTTGCCCCCAGAGGGTTGCGCCTGCTGGTGTTGATCATAGCCGACGTCATCGGCCCGAATGTGCAGAAGATCGGCGGTGTCGAGAGCCCATGGGTATGTCTGAATTAGCCAATCTGTCGGGTCCTCCCAGGCGGATTTTTGACCATATTTCTACAAGCCAACAGTCTTGTGTTAAATTGTGGAACAGGTTATAGAAATGAGATACCTTTAAAAGATTTCTATAGATGTTTAGAGTTTGACTCTGGTTGGGGCAGACTGACTGACCGATCGGCTGACTGATCGACGGACTGCCCATCAGACCGACTACCCATCTAACCGACTGACTGCTTACCTGCAGACCCTCTTTAATAGCCTCCTGGAGATAAGGTACTAATGAGTAGTTCCACAGCTCCGTGAACCACGCCTGAGCTTCGGCCACATCCATGGGGCATGAGAGGAACTGCCGTGGACCCATTGTTGCATCTGTGGCGTTGTGAGTTTCAATGAACTTGTTGACATGTTGCCAAACCTTGGGTAGCCACTCCACCACCTGATGAAAGAACAAAGAAGAAAGGTTAATGCCAATGGGGAATTCAAGACTCTGGCAACCATAAAGTTGAGACTTGTAGGGGAATTTAAACACATTCATTTAGATGTTGTGATTGAGACTGTGAAGTGAATTAGTCGGGCCACACCACTCAGCTGTTGCAGATCGGTTTCACAAGCGTTACCTTACATCTAATATATCTATGTCTATAGAAGGTCACCGCTGCTCACCTTAGCAAGGTCATTGTTCACGGCATTGTCCTTGACCTCCGCTTCAACGACCTTCCGCCGTAGGTATCGGCCCAAGAAACCCTTGACCGGCTCCATATGATTGGCGCAGAGAATCCAGCGGAAGTTATGGTGCAGTTGCAGGTTTGTTGTGGCATTGCTTGATTGTGACATTGTTCCAATGATGTAAGGACTAGAAATAAAAATTACATCTTATATAGGTAGTGGTATTTTTGGGTCACAATTTAAACGAACTTCTAGATTTATCAACTGACAACTCAGTTATAAACAAGGGTCAGTAGCATAGCTAGTTCCTATTGCTTGCAATGGTACAATCCTAGGTCCAAGCTCTGGTGTGACTCCCAACTCCTAACACTGTCGACACATAACTGGAGGAGGGCGGTTGCTAAATATGACCACTTGCACACATGGCCAACAAACCTGACCTTTTTAGAAAGCGGTAAACAGCAATTCCATGACTTACCACTTAGTGCTCTTGTGACTGAGGAATCCTGAGAAAACATCGCTAAGGCTGGAGACATGATGAAGGTTATCCAGAATAATGACAGCAGGCAGTGTGTCACAGTCAGAGGCTTCACACTGCTCCTGGATATTACACAGATACTGTCGTAACTCCGCCGATGATTTCGCCTCGCCATTAAACATGGCCACCATATGATCTTCTCGTGATTTACCCGATCTGTAGAGAAGAAAGAGGCTTTGGTTAACAACCTGAACAACGGAGAGATCCAATGGCAGGGATCCTAACTCAGAGGACAGCTCACCACAGAAATGTTCTTTTTACTGGCTTTTGAAAGCCCTTTTGACTGAGTTCCTATCTTGATCGACATCCTTTGGATGCTGTTGCTTTAGCTAAACTCTGAGCATTATGTTACGGAGATTAAAACCCAATTGGATCAGAGCTCATTGTCGCTGGAATTAAAATTTTTCTTAATAAGGCTCATCTGATTGAAGGCCCGTCGCATATATCCCGTAGAGTGATCTACCTCCTCAAGAGAAGATATCTCCGTAATATGGCAATACTTCCAATGGAGTACAAGTCATTACTTACTTTTCTATGAGATAGTTAGCCAGATGCTGTGCCAGATGGGATTTCCCTGTCCCATTTGGCCCACTCAGTATAATACGCTTGTGTTCAGCCAATAGACTCGCATATCTCTGAATAATAGACTTGGGAATCCCAGTCTCAAACGCTAAACTATCCACACAGTTATGCTCTGCACCTGTAAATGAAAGTATCAAGTTAGTTAAATAAGTCCAAACAACAGCTCAATTGATCAGCACGCCCCGAGACCGATGCTTCAAAACAGAAAACTTATTAAAGGGGTTATGACACCGTCGATGGTCGACGCATTTTCGGAGTTGTGTTCCCCATTCTTAAAGGGAGGCAACTCCGCATTCATCACAACGATAGCAAGTGGTCTTTTTCCACAAACCGAATATCGGTCACTCGAATAACTACGGCCCAAATGGCCCAAATAGAAATAAAATGGGATCTAATTACTAAAACTTAGTAACCTAATGATGTTATAAGAAGTATTTTGCCGGTTTTCTTTAGCCTTAAATAGAGGCCGTTGCGATTCGACCTCTATAATTGCGCAATAATGGCACTAACGCTCGTTGACAGAGGTGAAAAAATGCGCTCTGAAACCCTCTTTCTATATTTTTGTGGCACGGTTTCTCTATTCAGACTTCAGTCTAGTATACACATGCAAACGCATTTGTCAAACATCAGCGCGTAAGCCGAGAAATTAATGCAAACACCAACAGCTCTGTGTTAATTTCCTATCTCGAGGTCAATTCTGCATTGACGGTCTGAAAAGCACGTCGTCGAGGGCTCTAAGTATGCGCATTGGATAGGGCTATATCTAAGCTTCCATTTGAACTGGATATTTGGCCCATTTGTTCATGATAGGCTTCAGAATCTGCAAACAAGTGAAGTCACTTCTGCCCATGTCATAACCCCTTTAAATATCAATTTTACTTCAAATGTCTTTGCGAGCTGACCATAGAAGGCCTTCTGAGGATATCAATTGACCAATCGAAAACTGATGAGGTTTGATCAACAATAAGCGAAGTCTCTCGTCAACAAGTCTCAATCATTCACGAGTTCCTATCACAGGGGTTGTAATAGCTTTAGACCTGAGGTAGAACTTTTCTCAGATGACCAACAGTAAGATCATTATTACCTTTGAGCTGGATCTTGATGTTAGTTGTGTCTCCAACTAGATAACCATATGGTAGAAGCTCTGGTACATCGCTATCCTTCGTTCGACAAACCTAGAAGACGACAGATGACTGGTTAAAGACACTGCTTAGTCATCCAAGCCAACAGCTGATTGGTTCATGGTTAGTCGTATCACATGACTGTGGGAACAAAATCACAGACTCAGTTTGATCTGAGATATGATTGACAGCACCACTTCTAACTCACTCTTTCCATAACACAAAATATAGTCAGTGTGAAGGTCAAGACCAAGAGTGCAGTACTTCTAAACTAAATTGAAAACTCATTGACACCAGATAACGTTACAGAGATCAACCTACCTCCCCGACGACAAATGTGTGAATGCTCTCAGCAGTGAGACCGAGGTTCGTTGACTGGTCAATTCGGGAGAGATACTGTTTGAATGTCTTTTTCACCAATGAGTCCAGCACATCCCATTTAGTTTTGCCAGTGACAGAGATGCTTCCAATGAAACATCCAATAGCCTAGAAAAAAGGGCAAGGTGAGGTCATATATACAGACACTGCAGACAGGAATAGACTGCGACTAGTGTTAGGCCCAA
>Ga0224501_10003347_pt1 | contig 12602 bp, 13 predicted proteins | sample SF_Oct11_sed_USG_4_FD_169105 | JGI IMG/M metagenome (GOLD analysis project Ga0224501, IMG submission 169105) | Sediment microbial communities from San Francisco Bay, California, United States - SF_Oct11_sed_USGS_8_1 | ecosystem: Environmental > Aquatic > Marine > Sediment | place: USA... | reverse complement strand
AAAAGCGTAAAACGCTTTTATTGTTGTACAAAGGGTTGCAAATTTGTTGTTTTAAATGAAACAAAGGAATTACGGAGAATTATCATCCAGGATTTTACCATCTCCAAATATTGACGTCACCTCTTAATGTTGGTAATCTTTATGGCATTTGAAATGGTATCGAACCAACATTGGAATTTATTGAAATTCTGGTTTTATCAGGCACTTTGGTTCGGTATAAAGTTATAAGAGCTTGGGTAAAGTAAACGCAGTGACACTTACAGAAAACAAATCCCCTGATTATGGGAGGCCATTTTAGTATTGTTAGGGCCCAGTACGTTTGCGCTTCGCGACCAGACACGAGAGGCTTGTCACTACACTAGGCTTATTCCTGATGGCGACCATCGCAATAAAACTGTAACAAGTTTACTCATTTTAGTCTAGAAGTGTGCTGATAGTCCAGGATGAAAAATATCATACCCAACTCCAAAATTTCGATGATGGCTTATGAATTAGTTACATAACACTTTGGACGGTTCATGGACCAACCACAGTGCTGATAATAAAAATGAGCGAAATGAAAATATAGGCTGATTTCAACTATATGTTCGGGAAATCCCTATTGTGGAGCTTAATAATTGCAAATTATTATCCTGTTGGTGAGGTTTCGAGACTATGTACTGCTTCTCTGATTCGGTACTGTGTCCCTCGTAATCGTAGTAGCTGCAATACAAGAGTAGTTTTACAGGCTCATGAGTGCCTTTGTTCTGATGGATATCAAACTGTTGCTTCACTACATAACAATAACCTTTGTGATAGATTTTAATCTACATCAGATGATTATTCAGTAATCTGTCCTCAGATGAGTCAATTAAATCGGATGGACACAAAGACGGGCATTATTTTGGCAATATCACCTGCTCGCAGCCAGCCATCGCGTTATTTGCGTATTAGAAGAACACAAACAAAACGCTCATTTATTTTACTGTGCCGGCTTGACGTGATGCAGTTCTCCTGCGTCAGGGTGAAACCTTTGAGTGTGGCTCAGCTCTTTGTATGGATTAGTCTAAGGTACTCTCATAATGGTTATTTTCACATTCTAAACAGTGCAGTGTAGTGCCCCTACAACATAGTGCAACCGATTATTCAGGACTGAAAAAGTGTCCCAAGTGATCACGCAAAGTGCAACAGGTTTCTTACTGAATTTAAACCTTACGGACTGGACTCATAACTGCTAGGGTATACCAAGTACCCGAACCAGGACCCGTCTGAACTCCCCCTATAATCCCTATTGTATTTATATACTTTCCCTGCCTATTATCTATTGTGACGCATAGTTTTCCTACTAATCTGCTAAGTGGTGCACACTTTTGGCTGGTTGGCCAGACGGTAGGGGGTCCTGTAGAGACCCTGGCAGACGGTTGGACTGTTGGCAGGAGAGAGGCCACCTGATGATAGAATTACTACAGTTCCGCTGATTTAATTATCATTCCTTCTCCTGAAAGCTACAATTAAAGTTGTCACAAGTTTGTAAAATTAAATACATCACCATCTTCAAAGTGTCACTTGATGTAGTTAATCCCTGCTTCACAAATGGTCCGACTGAGTGACTTTCCTTCCGTATGACCTACGGATTTAGTGAAATTCCCTGAGCTGGACATTTGACCAACTTTACTACAGATGCTGCAACACCTTCTGAAAGCAGTATCCTGACTGTTTAGTTTTTAGATAAAATCATCCTGTTTGATATACATGGATGAAATCACCAAACCAATGACTCGTTTTCAGGATGGTCCATGGTTTGATCCATAGAGTTGGTAATTCATCGGTGGGCCTACTTTATTGAATGTTAATATTGTTATGTATATATGTTAATATTAACACAAATTTGGGGAATCAAACCGAAGTTAGTTGGTCCAATAGTGCAACCGCTTGTGAATTTTCTCTAGATAAGCCTCCTTCATAGAGTTTGAGAGAATGATCACTATATGCGGTTTCTACTCAAAATACAAAAAACTGAATAATCTATCTGACGTCAACAAGCTTGGCTCTTCTCTGCATCTGTTGAATACAAAACGTCCGGTATCAATCTAGTATCTGGGCCTCATTGTAGAACACCTCCCTGTAAATAGTTTCGTGTTCATTGACGTTCAAACTGGACAGTATTGCCTTTCAATCCTGCGCCACCCATCACTGTAGGGGTAATGTTATATGCATAATGGGTAATCACCTGTTATCAAAGCTAACAATGCTAGCTATTGATTGATAATCAAACTTTCCTAGCTTGGCTATTATTAAGTAACACAAGGCCTTGACCCTTGCAGTTGCTAGGTGATACTAGTACAATCCATCATGACTGCCTCCCTGGATTGCAAGCCTCACAGAAGGTGGACAGATTTACCACCCAACTATGTGCGAACATTGGCACCTCCCCCTCTGTTTGTGCCACAAGGGCCTAAGTAAGTATCTTTTGTTTGCTAAGTTATTATGTGCGAGTCGGTATTGTATAACATTACAATGTTTTCGTAGACAACCCTAAGGTTGATGTCTAGTCTCTTTATGTCTATGACGCTCATACAATATACATTGTTGTACATTGGCTGATCCTCCGATATGAGATTGTGTGAAGTTGTAAGTTTTTCTACGCTTTGACACTCAGGGTTTCCCTAAAATGTAGATCAGACGCAGCCACTGAACATTCTCCACATGTTGCACCAGTATTAGCGATAGACTCAATAACAACTTAACAGGAATACATAGGGGTATAGTTCAAGATAAAAAATATCCTGAATCCAAGCCCTGACCATGCCACGCTTCTGCTGTGAGTGAGCTTCTTTCTAATTCCTCACTTCTAGTTTTACTGTTCCGGAACAGGCCTCGGGTTTACAAAGGTTCGCTACGAAACAACATAATCCAACATATACATATTTAGGCCCACCCTTGCTGCCGGAGATTCTGGTTACATTATGTGAGCCAACCCACTCGGCCAGTATACTCGGTTCTGCCCTCTCGTTTCTGGTACAAATTTTGTATTTTCTATAGACTGAGTTTGCACCACCGGGAGTACAACCAGAGCACGCCAGTCGTGTCGGCGTATCAGAATTGGTGGAGTAAACACCACACAGAGCATCCCAACTTTGTTCACGGATCCATGAAGGAACGATATGGCCCACAGCGACAAACCCAGTGGCCTTTCGAGAAAGAGCCAATGACAGGTAGGCAACCGAGCCTCATTCCTATGTCCGTGAGATTGCCATATATAGTCATCGCGTACTGCGATACATAGAATGGTCATTATTGGTCTGATGGATGCATAAAAAATGTTAACATGGATAGTATTGTGGCTGTTTTCCATGGCTTTGCTCTTTGCCCTCCTGGCATCTTTAAGAATTTATTGATGTTCACAAGAGTTAGGATACAAATGCCAGTTTTGCATAGGCATCCCAGCTTTGTTTTTGCGGATGGGTGTAGATCAAACCGCAAATTCTAGTTGTGTCATAATAATTCGGACTGTCAATGAATGTTTATTTTACAGGTAAATGGGCAACCGACCCATCGTTTCGTGTGGATTATCCCAAACCCCACCCGACCGATATGTACCATCGTGGTGGGCGGCCTGTGACAGAAACAAAACGAGGCAGAGGATCCTATGGCCTACAAGGTGAGCCATGGAAATATAGCAGGACTGAATGGCTCCATTACGGTGGCGCAGTGCACTGTAACATGAGGGATCGACTGCGCTGTCTCTGGGGCGCAGTGTCCTTTGACTCAAGATTCAGATCAAACATTGAGTTTACCTGCTAAGAACTGCCTGGTTGGTTTTTTGACAGTTGTAGAAAACTCTACACGGTTCAAGTTGAACGATGGGTTTGTTTCCCGACTGATCATTTCAGAGGCTGGAGTGCTCCATTACTGATCCATAACGGGAGTGAAGTGCCCAGTCAACGTAGACATAGAATACCTAGCTGACTATAGTATACATGTAATAGCAATGACATTTTGTCACTGATTATATATGCACACGCTATGCTGTGACTCAGAGTGACAGTGTATTGTTCTGTGAAATTCAGGCTGCTCTTAGTTCGATTCAACATAGTTCCACATATAGCGTGGTTTATCATCCACCTGTTTCCTGATGCTAGTGAGTAGCGCTAAAGCGTTCTCAGGGCGTACAGCCAAACGACACTGGGTCAAACATAACCCCTTGAGTTTAAAGGATCCATTAAATCAAAGGTTTGCTATTCAATAGCAGCTTAAACAGAATCCTAACATCAAATTTCTCCAATTGAACTGGTTTTCTGCGCAGCTCATGTGTCAAATTTAGCGCCGTCCGTTAGTCAAATTTAGCGTCCGTTGTAATTTGTGGAATTTTATATATTATGTAATCAACTCACAGTATCACATCATTTGCCTGAAATTGTCAAATAGAAAATCATATTCTCATTGTAGGTACTTATAATATCTATGGTAATGACCTCCTCTATCCTCACAGTAATGCTATGACCGGAGCGAATATGAGACGACCTGTATATTCCGTCCACGGGCCTCTGCTAAAAGATAAATACTGTGGACTCAACTATGAACACAAAAATCATGGATACATGAACTTTGATGATCATTACTAAGGTTGTGTAGTATGTTAGTATGCTGTAATTATCTACTAGCAAAAACTACTGAGTATTATTCTCGTTTTTTGATCAGGTCTTTTTTTGCCTATGGCCTCTATATTTTTTATTTTGAATGTCCAGCCAACACTGATGTTCTTTTTATGACAATACACTACATCCCTCTAACTTGCAACACTTTTGTTAGGATGCAAACTGGGCTAAAGATGATGGTGGTATCCCTGGACAGCTCGTGAGATGCATTTTTGTAATGAGCCATCAGGGCCATGTGTGATGGCCTAATGGGGTATCCGGGGTTCTGCAAATAACTGTTGGTACTGGAGGCCTATCAAAAATGGTACTGGTATAGGAAACAAAAGGGTGTATGTGCACAGTCTACTACAGCCAATACGCGCTGAAAAATGAGTAAATGTTTTAATGGCCCTGTTAAGCAAGCACTACTTCACATGCTTAATAAACTGGTAGAAATTAGATAAATTCTTTGGCTGTATGAAATGTAAAATATTTGCTGTCTGCTACAATATTAGTCTCTTCATTGAGCCTGCCCGAAAGTCATACCACCAAAACGCGGAGTTGTCTTCACCTTCCCTACGTACTCGCAGGTCAAGGACGCCCGGTCCCTGGCAACGCCAACTTGTGTGTAGCAACTGTAGAGCGTAGCCATTCACGAAGCGGTCTGAAGTATCTTTACTAGTTTTGCCACTTAGCTTGGAAACCCACCGGATTTCAAGGTAATACTGACAGGAATTCTTCAGTCGTGCTTCATTGCGTTCGTGTAATTACAAAATAAAATCCCTTTTTAAACACGGGGCACCTGCGGGCACTTGTTCTCATTTGGCACTCTCAATCCCATGTTTGGAAGATTGGAAGAAAACAAGACAAGCATTTCTGGTCGCTCTTCCCTGCCCATAGCCGCCTTGTCTGATTTCCAGTGACTTCAGTGAACCAGCAAACCAGCGACAAATCAATTGAATTAAACTGGTTTGAGTAGATTAAAGTTTCACACCAATCTCATCAACCAAATTAGAGACTAGCTCCCTGCTAGTGAAAAGTTGCCTACATCGTTGATCCCTACTGCTTGGTATTTCAGATGTCGGAGTTCAAAGAATCTGCTCTTTATAAGGCTATGACTAAATCAGATTGTAAAGCCTCTGATGTCACAGAGGCTTTGGGATCCGCTACCACTAATGCATGCCTGAGAGATGTTAATGGTGACACATATCTTCATGTGGCAGCCGAAAAGCGTAAGTTCCTTCCGTCATCACCGAATGGATGAATGTCCAATGTCAAGTGATTTTTCTTATCCTTGAAGCAGACGAATAGGGCCTGAACAGGGCACCTTGTAGCACCTGCATGTTCTAAATACACATACTAAGTTTTTCTTTTAGTCAATTTTTTTAAAGCCTGTATTTGATATTTTAATCCTGCACTTCTGATAGTAGCGGGTCAGATAGTTGAGATGTTGAGTGGGGTGGGGTGGCTCAAATCCTAGTCATGTTGAGGCCCCACTGTGGGGATGAGCTTCTCACATAATTTCAGCTCCTACCACAGCAACAAGTTTTAGGTATAAGAGGTCCTGTATATAGGATGACCGAGTGGTAAAGGTTTGATGCTACGTATCACAGGGGTATTATCCGATGGTATGATCCTAATCCCATGGCGTCTTCATCTCATTATCAATTACTGAGTGATCTCAAACAACATGAACTCGTCAGATAAGCTGGCAGCTTAACGACTGATTTAATTAGGATTGTGGAATTATCATTTCATGCCTCCAGTTCATCCACTCCTTTGTTATCATGGTCACCCATCGGATAAGGTAGGACCAGTTAGAAGCATCAAGCCATCAGCATGTTTTCAAAACGCTCCGGAACAAAGATAACTCCATGGGCAGGTCTCCTTTATTTAATGTCCTGATCCAAACCTGACAAGAGTGAAAGGCAAAGTGACAACCAAACTGGAATTCAAACTAGGGATCATCAGTTCGACGCCCAAGTGTGCTATCTATTAAGTCATTGCTCCGCTTGAAACAAAAACCTACAGGTTCTAAGGCATACCGTACCTCTTTATGAACTCACACAACACTTCTCATTGTGCTGTTTTGGTTCTTAGTGAATTCAGTGACTGGCACAGACCAGGAGAAAGAAGCAATTCTATGTGCCCTGATGGCAAAATGCTCAGTGTTCATCCGAAATTGCGGAGGATACACCGTCTTAGATAAACTGGCAGCCAATGTTCCAGTCTCACAACTGAAAGGTGCTCTCAAAGCCCACATGAAGGCACTGCTGAAACAGAGTGAAGGTATGCTACAACTTCAGCTAGACAGTCAGGGTGCCAACCAATCATATGGTAGCAGAGAGTTATAGGGTTTTTTATCCCACCAATTTTTTAGCAATGCCCAAACTATGCAGTGTCTCCGTATTACCTAACACATGTTCAGGAAACTTTCAACTATTGACTGATCCTTGGGTTGCATTGGTTGACATCACATATATAAGTTTGTGAACGAGGTACCAGTATCAAGTATATTTACTGAATGATATAGTCGGAATAAACAACTGAAACCAGGCATCTTCATACGTATAACAATATGACTTACCATGCCAGTGACATAAATCATTTCCCTGGTCCTATACTAGGAACAGAGTGTAGATAAGCTGGCACAGGTATGAAGAAGCAACTGCATGTAATATAGTCATCTGAATGTAATCTTGCAGATAAACTGGTTGAGTTCTTTGAGTCAGCTGTCATGTCTGGAAAGCTAAGCTTTATTGGGGTCCTCGCCACCTCTATTAGGAAGGAGTTGGCCGGATGCAACATCCCAGAACTTATGGAGAGATTATCACAGATGGAGGAGGAGATCCGAGGTAAGCACAATGATGATGAGTTCTTTTGCCGAAGCCAGGTTTCTCATGGCCTGTCATTGTCATGATGGCATGGATGATACTAGGGTGGTCTCCTTCAGGTTCAGAGAGGTGAATCTTTAATAACCGGGGATTGGTTGTGACCATTATTCGCTGGTTGGGGCCTCCGTTATTTCTACTGTTGTGATTCTAAGCCACACAGACCGATACCAAGGAAAACCTCCGCCAGCACTGGGAGGTGAACCCACAACCCTTGGATTTAATTATTCTGCACTTTTCCTGACTGAGCTACCTTGACCCCTTTAGGTAAACAGGAAGCCGTGAGGAATAATGAAAACCTGAGGGAAGTGATGACAATGAGTAAGAGGGCTGAGGCTTTGATTCCTGACCTGGCTGGACTTCCTGCTCTGATTATTGCTGTTGTTCATGGACACAGTAAGGTTGTGGAATACATTCTGGAGAAATTCCCTGAGACTATCAACTGTGTGGATAATGTGAGTAATACGAGATGTGCATTGCATAGAGCATGTGAAATGATTGCTGGCAGGTCCACACAATATTGATAATTTTATGAATTTTGTACATTGAAATGAACATCCGCACATTCAAGGTAGACGCTGTGACTAAGTGGTACGAGCGCATGCTACTGACACTGAGGTTTCCGGGTTCAAGACAGCTTGTGCCCACGATTTCTCAAAAAAGTGGCAGTTATACCGACTTTAAAACGGATTCATTTTCATAACCATCTTTGTTAGATGGGAAGGACGGCCATGCATTATGCTGAGAGTCTGGCAAAGAATGAGGCCTCGGACGCTATTCGTGCTGCCCTCATCACTGCCAAAGCTGACGAGTCAATCAAAGATCTTTGCGGGAATGACGTGAGCGCTGTCAAGGCAACTCATATTGATATGGAGAAGTTCCTAGCAGACTACAAGACGATCCTGGATAGGAACTTGGGTGAGGTGAGTGTATTTCTCCTTTACAAATCATATCAATGAGTCGGTTTCACTCCAACTCCTGACTAGGAAATCTTGATCCCAATGAGAAGGTTTATAGGGTAGTGCATTCGGCTTTGAACCAGGCGACTGGTTTTGATTCCAAGTTTGTGCTCTACTTCCCCGCCAATCACAATGGTAAATAAAGGAGGTCCAATAGTCCACCCATGGAGTACCGACTCTTATCGGGAGAACCATGGACGATCCTGAAAACAAGCTATTGGCTTGGTAACACCATCCATGTAAGACAAGACAGGAATTTTATTCCATACCCAATCATCTGCGGTTCGAACCCTGAATATTATTAGCTTCTACTAGTTTTGTACTTTTAATTGCTTTCATATGCTATAACATAAAAAGAGCCAAAAATATGAAATTGACTTTAAAAAGTCCTTTGAATTGAAATCCTTTCGAGGTACCCTAGTATTTATCTTTTGCTACTGTATCATAGGATCTGCTCTATCGACTTCATGCTGCTATTCTGACTGGAAACCTGCGAGCAGTCAAGATGACTCTGGAACGACGCGAGCTTGCTACTAAGCCAGATGTCAGTAAACTGACTCCACTACACAAGAGCATTATTCTCAAATCAAACGATATCACTGACTACCTAGTGGCTCAGTTCCCAGCTGCACTGAATGTGCAGGGAATGGTAAGTGGCGTGGATTTACAATGATTTTCAAGACTTTTTCAGTCTTTGATTGGAAGATTATCTAAATTGGGGGCTTTCAACACAAGACATACGTAACTTTATTGGTCACTCAATTTTACCAATGAGCTAATCCACTAAGCCATCAAGTTGCTAAGCCACCATATGCCGCTATATTCCACTATCCTACAATCCTGTATTGAACTCTGAAGTATAAATAATAATATGAGGTGTTTGATTGTAGCTTGGACTTAGCCCAGTGCACTTTGCAGCGGTAGTAAACCCGGATCTGTATGAGAGGCTCCAAAAAGCAGGTGGTGACATCACCTGTATAGATACAGAAGGCAATAGCCCGGAGTAAGTTTAACCCATATATACATTATGTTATGCCTATAATTGACCCTATTCTCTATGTTTCTCTTGCAGTTGATGCTAAGCATAAGGTGTCCCCCCAAGCTGCAGTTTTGAAATTGAAAAGACATGTCTGTTGAGTTGAAGCTGATTTAAATCGAAATAGATGGAATTCTAGGGACTGGGTACATACAAATTGACCTACTGAGTTATTTGGACTCGCGGTGTGTCCCAAGGCATATGCCAATAGGAGGTTTTCTGTTTGTCCATTAGAGTAGGTAGCCACATGTATCACAGGGACATCTACAAGGGATGTGAAAACTAACTGTCTAACATAAACATCTCATGAACGTCATGACATTTAAAGTGTTTTTCTAACGGGGCGCCACTCCACTTTTACCTACCGCTTCAGCTGTGTCCTAGCCTCTGGTCCCCCAAGACTTTTGTAGGCTACAAGGCAGTACATGTGATCAGTGCAGGAAAAATCCCTTGAAATGCTCTGCCACGGACAAACAGACAGTGAGATACATTCATTCTCCCACTGAGCTATCATGACTAACGGTTTATGTTGCAGGTATTACAAGGGACATCCTAATGATTTTCCCGTGGACGTGGATACCTTAAAGGCAGAGATGTTCATTACTCCTGTGTCTAGGCCAGTGAGTGCTGCCTCACAGAGAGCAGCCTCTGCCAAGAGTACAAAATCCAAGCCTTCATGTGAGTCGATTGCCATCTTTTGCTTGATTTGTGGTCTGACGGTCATGCAAATTTATTATATGTTAACCCAGAAAGTTATAACTGCTTATCAGGGAAAACTGTCTGTCTTACAAAATTAATGTAGAATACACAAAATTAACATTTAACAAAATTTAATATAGAAATCGAACCGGATTAATAGTTGAATTCATCAGCGCCCTACCACACTGTAATAAAAATTTATAACTCCACCTGTCACAACCTTCCACTGGCAATGATTAGGTAAGATTCAAACCCATACCTATATATGTAGTGATTATTTTGAGCCAATAAAGTTAGCTTATCTGTCTTTTTATAGCTTTTATTCACTAGATGCGTAATTAAAGCTGCTTTTGTATTGTAGCTGCCACAGCTAAGCCAGGTGCCCCGTCTGGTGCTGATGCTGGCGCTGCTGCTCCAGTGGTTTCCCGACCGATCGCTCCCAAGAAGAAAAAGGCTGCCGACCCTGAAACTCTAGATGCCAAATATATCGCTGAGGTGGGTTCTATTCCCACCATATGCTGTCTTATATCACTAGTTTGGCATGTACGATTAGAGGTTATCTATTGCCAAGCACAGTTTTCTGTAAAAGCAATTAGGTCGCTATAGTCCCTCAGACCTGTAGAAATCAAATTATTTCTTTCCTTGGTTCAAAGATAGGGGGCCTGGCAGGAGGGCTGAGCTCCAGCAAATCCTGGATTACTCTCATATGACCCTCCGTCAAACCCTGGGACACGCCAACATGCTGACCGGGACCCTCCCCCATCTGCTGATGCTCCTTCAGTATTATGAATTTGCAGGTGTTGGGTACCCCACTGACTGCTGCTCTTGCTGAAGTGGCGGAGAAAAGACCTTGGGACCCAATTGAGTACCTCGCTCAGTGGCTATACAAACATAAGGCAAACTTAGATTTTGATCAGCGTCAGATTGATGCAGTCAGAGAAGCTGAAGAGGCTGAAAAGAGGTAAGAGAATAGTAAGATTCGGGTCACCCAGTGAAGAAGTACGCATGAAAGTGAAATCAAGAACCTCGCCTGTAATGGAAAATAACTTACAATCTCCCTGTTGGGTGCAGCTATTAGGTGTATTCGAGTAAGTTCCGTCAGACACAGATAAATAATCTCAGACGCCATCACGAGAACAGATGGGCGCAGCTAAAGAAAGTAAGGAGGTCGGGTGCAGTTTCGGGCACATCGAAGTTGCCCTCTCTTAATGTCTTGCGTGTCTTAGCACAGAATAGTTGGGTTTCACGGTCTGTTTTGCAACCAAAAAGCGACCGGTGAAGCGACCATAGAATAAGTTAGCTATCGATAGCTAGCCTTGACATTTTGATAACCTTGACACTGTACAAACTGGTACGCCTTTTTTCAGGCATGAAATTCTGTTCGCGTGATCGTATTTACTTCCAGATGTAGCTGAAGGTAAATGGTTTATAAAAATGCACTTTTCAGGCGGTTTCAGATGTCAAAACTCGATCACGCATATACACCTATTTACTACAGCAGCGACCTCTCGTTTCAAGATAAAATAATTACTGGTTTTTTTTATATAGATAGCTTAGTTCACAAAATACTCCGTAATTGTTAACAAGTGTCATTAGCGGGTACACCAAAAACCCCAGTCTTTAAGCATTTTGCTCCTGAATGCAATTCCTATGAAGCAGAGAGTGGCTGAAGTTATTTTTCCTTGGGTTTATCATGGTCAATCATTGCAGGAAAATAGAGGAGGCTGAATCACGGGCTCGTCGTCGCCGTGAGGCCATCTTGCTAAAAGAGAAGGAAGAAGAAGAGAAGAAACGTAAAGAAGAAGAGGCAAGAAAGCAGAAGGAGCAGGAGGAGCTACAAAGAAAGTAAGTGACTCTGACCAACTGACCTTCACCTGAGTATCACCGTACTGCTACACACTGAGTCAGCTAGCAGATACCCTGACAGAAAGGTGTTGGTCTCGGTACAGTCAACTTTCTTCATACACCAAGTACATGTATCATGAGTAACATATATTTTGTATTGCTTGACATTTCGCTATATATCCTGTTTAGCAAAGTTCCTGGAGCATAAGGGTGTAAGGGCATTAGAAGGTTAGACTATAAGCCCCCATCATGAGGACAGTCTAAACCCATGATACATAGAGTTATCCTCACATGGATAATTCTATGATCTAACCCTCTTGATCCAAGCACTTTACTCACTGAACTATCCCAATATTTCATTGCAGGGCAAAGGAGTCAGTCCACCTTTCACAGCCTCCGGAGTTGGCAACAGTCACTGAAGATAATGAGGAGACAGAGGCACCCCCTGTGCCACAGGTTGTCTCCCCTCGCGTTGTTGTGGAGAAAGATAAGGAAACGGCTCAAACCGAGTTACATAAACTGGTAGGTCTCTCCACAAGTTTTTTTTTCCCAATAT
>Ga0224501_10003346_pt1 | contig 12604 bp, 12 predicted proteins | sample SF_Oct11_sed_USG_4_FD_169105 | JGI IMG/M metagenome (GOLD analysis project Ga0224501, IMG submission 169105) | Sediment microbial communities from San Francisco Bay, California, United States - SF_Oct11_sed_USGS_8_1 | ecosystem: Environmental > Aquatic > Marine > Sediment | place: USA... | reverse complement strand
TGGCTGACTGTTTCCAGTGGATAGTTCTAATTCTTAATTTGCTGTTCGGCTCAATCCAATGCGCTAAATGGCTTTATTTCTTTTCTTGGGGTTTCCAATGAGGTACTGTTGGAATAAAATCAGGTATTGGATGCTTTCTAATGGTCAAGGTTCCTAAAAGCTAATGGGATTGTGCCACAGATATTTATAGACACTTTTGAGTTGTGCTTCCTTTTTTAAGGGAAGCAACTTCACATTTATCATAGCGGTGAAGGTTATGATACAAAAATGAGATTGAATTATTATAAATTAGGGGTAATCGTGGAAGAATTTAACGTCACATCAGAGAAACTAGGAGTTTCCCATCTCTAGCCAAATGCGTCAACATTTTAAAAAGTGCAGCGATAGGGATCTGAGTAGCCGCACTGGGTAGAGCACAATCTAAACTTCATTCAACTTGAGCTGTGTATTAGGCCCAGATGCTCGGAGAAGGCTGCAAAATCTGAAAACTAACCGAACCTAAGTTTGGTGTGTCATGTTTCCTTTGAAATTTTCCTCTATCGAGTTCTTTCATTTGAGGGGTTACTGTGGTTTGTCATCTTTTACGATTGGCGTACTCTCATTCCCTGTCCTGACTGCAGGAGATGCCGGAGAATGCTCCACCTGGTCAGCTTCCACGCTCTGTGGATATTATCGCCGATGATGACTTGGTAGACATCTGTAAACCAGGAGATCGCGTTCAGGTGGTTGGCTCTTATCGCTGTCTGCCAGGGAAGAAGGGTGGATACACCTCTGGCACCTTCAGGTCAGGAAACTACCCATTCCCCTCCATACATTCTGCCTAGTACTGGACGGTGGGAGTTGTTTTACCTTTCCATGCAACATTGAGCCTTCTTGATAACATGAACTTATGCACATGGAATTGTGGGTTCGAATCCCCAAAAAGCCCTTATGATGGTTCGGTATCTTAGTGACTTGTTACAGGACTATACTGATAGCCAACCAGATCAAGCAGATCAACAAGGAAGTGAACCCTCTCTACTCAACAGATGACGTCGCTAAAATCAAGCAGTTTTCGCGACAAAAGAAAATGGTAAGTAGAGTTGTCAGACCAGTATCAATGCGCATAATAATTTGTGCAGCATTCGATCCACAAACTTCGTGAAAGGGATTATGTGCAGCTCTTTTTTCTCTGCATGTGAATGCCTGGCTCCCCTGTTGTAGGATGTGTTTGATACTTTGGCTCAGTCGGTGGCTCCTTCTATTTATGGGCATGAATATATCAAGAAAGCTGTGCTCTGTATGTTACTGGGTGGAGTAGAAAAGATATTACCTAATGGTACCAGAATTCGTGGGTAAGTCTTGCGCTCATGCGGTCTCATCCAAACCCATTATCTGCTTTCTCTTTCTATGTCGGACAGGATTTTTAACAACACTGACTGGGTATGCCAATATTGTTTACTAAATGAGGGCATCACACTTTCTTTGAGTATGTTAATTTTGGTAAGGTTCTAGCTGAGACAGGCTCTTCCACTACCAAACCATGGTATTTTTATTCCTCTCGGTCTACAGAGACATCAATGTGTTGCTGATCGGTGATCCATCGGTAGCCAAGTCACAGACTCTGAGATATGTCTTACACACAGCCCCAAGAGCTATAGCAACCACTGGGCGTGGCTCCTCTGGTGTCGGTCTCACAGCAGCCGTCACCACTGATCAGGAAACTGGCGAACGACGTCTCGAGGCTGGTGAGTATCACCACTTATTGGAGAAGTGTGAGGGCATCTAGAATTCAATGATCTATTTGTCCACTGGAGTGAACAGTCAACTTTGATTCTTTTGCCAAAGCCCAAAATTTTCCATTATTGTGAAACATTACACCACATGAAAGTTCTAAGCCTTGTATTGGTCAGTATGGTCCAGAATCAGCTTTAGGTCCATACTTGAGGAGAGAGAGTCATTAGTGTAGCATTAGAGTGCCCATTCTAGCTATTTACCTCCAATCGTCCATATTTTTCATTTCAAAGTGACGCGTATTCTTTCCATAGGTGCCATGGTGCTGGCTGACAGGGGTGTAGTATGTATAGATGAATTTGACAAAATGTCGGACATTGACCGCACAGCTATCCACGAAGTGATGGAACAGGGCAGAGTGACCATTAGCAAAGCAGGAATCCATGCCAAGTTAAATGCTAGGTGCAGTGTGCTGGCCGCTGCCAATCCAGTATATGGTCGGGTCAGTATCTTTATAACTCCTCATATTCAAGCAGCGTTTACAATCACCGACCATGCCACCATCGCCTGTCGCAAGCAACTCCCTCCACACCAAATGTTGGTTGCGTACGGTAAGTTGGTAGGCATTAAAACACCCCTTCCGAAAGAAAGCCAGAATACTTACATGGAACCTGAAATGAAAACCCAAACAACCAATGGAAGGCCCCCAGCAGTAAAGGCAACTGTTGGCAACTGAAATGCTTCACGGTATAAACGGTCAGCGGCACTGACTGAGAGCTTGACTTGTGGGCAGCAGAGAATGCGTTAGAGCAAACCATCTAAGCAGCTTGTTGTCATCTGAATGACACTCGTGTTAGCGTATTGTCATCAGAATAACCCTCTAATTTGTATGCAGTCAGCGGAATAACCCTTTAAACCCGTCAAAGAAAGGCACTTGTTTCGCATTGGCTGTTACAATTTCTAACTATAGTCCCATCTGCTGCATATTTTCACAGTTCCAAAGGATCACATATGATATTTTGCATCTCATCTATTATTTCAACTTGTATTGCACAAGAACACCTCTGAATTAACTGGCAATAGAGGCTTATGATGACCGGTCGTGTTGCAAGCGGGGTAAAACAACTCCCGACTACCATTCACTAAACACGATCGAATGACCTCTTTTGCCAGCCGAAAGAAGCTAGTTGAGTGGTAACTGCGCTATCTTGATAGGGCTATTGAAATGAATAAGGGTAAGATTTCCGTTACAACGTATATGAACAGTTTCGCTTTTGAAGGTCTTAAACATCCACAAATGCCCCTTTAGGCATAGAAGTCAAAGATTGAAGCCAAACAACTCAGCTTTATGATGGAAAGAGACAGTTTTTGAATGTCAAGTTTTTTTTGCTAAAAACTCCACTGAATGGAATAGCCGGTAGGTATGCGTTGGCGTCGGGCATTTGATGCTCTTTCGGTGGCCTTTTGAGTACATTTTGCGGAATACGCTGCTATGAAGTCATGCTGGGAGATTACGCTGTGGCGGTGGGACAAGGATTGAGGAAATTGGTAGTTGGCCACAAGTGTTGGCATGACTGTGTTATCTCCCAACATGACTCCATAGCAGCATATTAAGCATCATGTACTCAGATGGCCATTTAATCGATCAAAACATAGCAAAACCTTTAGTATTTATGGAAACTATGAGCATTGGGTACCTTATACGAATGCACACAGACTGTTCCATTCAGTGGAGTCTTGAGAAAAGGAAAAGCTAGATATTCTAAAACGGATTCTTTCACCATAAAACTAGTTTTTTAAACTTTAATTTAATATTTAGACTTCTGTTTCATTACATTGTAATGGGAACTTTTACCCCATACACTTCTATATCCCTTTCAAGATGACGCTGGCTCCGCCCACCTCCCATCACACTTGCGCATTGGCCCCAGTCGTTGTTCCGTGCTCCCATTACCGTAAACCAAATCCCGTAACCGTACAGTCATTTCGAAGTTGTTCTTTCCTGCGCAACGTCTCTAAAACCAACAACAGGAAAGGTTAGAGCCCTCACCTCTACTGAAGGAAAGAATTTCACAAAAACTGCAATCACCCCAATCGGCGCCAATGCGCATGCGTTTGCAGGCATAGAATCCTGGTAACGGCCATCGGGAGATGCCATTCTGAACCTCCAATGCCAAAGAACGGGTAAAAACCTCGAGATTTTGCGTTTTCCAACCGTTTGTTATCCCTTTTAACAGTCCCAGCCAGATTTTCCAACAGATGGGATCAAGGGTATATTGTGGCGGCATTATGACTTTACTAGACTAGCGAACTTTGTTATTGCTCATCAGATTGCCAGGTTTATAAAAGGGTCCCTAGTACTATTTTAATGGTGGTTGCACAGCGCCACACGGGTAGCGATCCAAAGACTGCAACGCACTGCTCTGTTTGTCTAGAAATGTTTGGTAAAGCCTAGTACCATGCTAGATTGTACTAAATCCTCTTTTGAGTTATTTGTTCTTCCTTTTCTCCTGGCACCATAAATAAGATTTATCTACGAAAGTCTCTATGAAACTCATTAAAACTTTTCTGAATTGCAGTATGATTCATACAAGTCTCCCATGGAGAATATCGGTCTACAAGACTCACTGTTGTCTCGTTTTGACTTGCTGTTTATTGTGTTGGATAAGAATGACAAGGAGCAGGATACAATGATTGCGGACCATGTGCTGCGTATGCACAGATACAGGAACCCAGGCGAACAGGATGGCACCGGTGAGTCGTACTGGTCCAGGAGTTATCTTCCCTTCGCTATGCAGTTTATGGGAGAATAGCTCTGTGTACTGGTCACGCTACAGATATAATCATGAGGTGATTCCATGTCTACTCAAAATAGACCTTACACACGCTTCCCTATAATCACAATGACACATCTGTGAGTGTGGTAAAAATTGTATTTCTGTACTTACTTGGGGTTGACTTCTTGGTTTGACAAGTCAATGAGTTCCGAGACTGATGGTTATTGTAAGTTCCCGTTGTGACGTCTACTTTGTTTTCTGTCAGTCTTATCAATGGGTAATAACAGCACCTTGATGAGTACACAGAACTTGGACGCCCCTGAGGATGACCTAGCTGATGTCCCTATGTATGAAGAGTATAACGCTCTGCTTCATGGTGCCAGCAGAAAGAAAACGTAAGCTATGATTACGCACTTGTTTCGTTCTTTGAGTTGGCTATCTATTTGTCCATGGCACATGAGGCATCTTAAAAGTGAACACATTCTGTTTGCTAGCCTGTAGCCAGGGGTATGTGGGTTAGTGATAGTCGGATATTTTGTAGTGACAGAATAGTGAGTGTTCAGTTCATGAGAAAATACCTAAACATTGCCAAGAAGATTGTACCGGAGCTAACAAGAGAGGCAGCTGATTATATCGCTGAGGAGTACTCTAAATTGAGAAACCAAGAGAACCTGCAAGGAGACCTAGCCAGGGTAAGTTCTTCCCTCACTCACATTGGGCTAGGTACCACATGGTCCATAAACAGTTTGTCAATAGGTTAGGTTACAGACGTATGGTCGGGATCTTACTTCCCCTAACCCCTTGAACAAAAATTTGTCGTCTGATGTGATAATTTGCAATACTGATTGCACCACCGAATCTAGAATGGAGTAGTGGTTGGCTTATACTCTTACAATTCTGGTCTTTCGTAATATACCTGGATGATCAAAAACATCAACCTTTAAGATTGTTGAAATTTACTGGACCATAATTTGGAATGTACAGTTCTGTACAAGTTTGACAATCTAATGCAATATTTTCCTTTCATTGCAGACTCAGCCCATAACTGCTCGTAACCTTGAGACAATGATTCGATTGGCTACTGCTCATGCTAAAGCTCGCCTTTCCAAAAAGATTTACTTGGAAGATGCTGAGGTGGCTGTGGAGCTCGTCCAATTCGCCATCTTTAAAAGAGTAGGTCTCTCGCGCTGGCTGTCTCCTCTATCACTGTAATGACAACTTGACTAGTGTAAAACAATGTTCTACACAAATATTTGACAAACCTATTTTATGAAACTAAGCAAAACATTTAAAACCTGAATTTTCAGCATGATATTTTAAGTCAGCTGTGTTATTTCCTATGAATTGCAATGCTCAATGTGATTCCGCTTGCTTGTATGTTTATATTGTTGTTTTCACTGACCTTCTATTTGTTGTGGCGTTTAGTCAATGAATGAACCCATATAAATCCTCAGCCGACTTTACAAATGATGCCCTTGGTCCATACTTGAGATTGTTTACCATAGATTCTGAGTAAGGAGAAAAAAAGACGACGTCCTGACTCTGGATCTGATGCTGACGAGGACGTTGAAAACGCGGAGAAGAAAAAAACACGAAAACGTGTGCGAAAGAGTAAAGATGGGCCACTCAAGGAGAGAGTGCCGAGGAAGCAGCCGGGAGAAGAGGGATATGACCCGTATGACTTTGATAGTGATGAGGACACAGAAGGTATGCGTATCACCCTATCGGCGTTCTGTGAAGGCTCCAATAGGGAAAGGAGGGTCTCAAATTTGGTGGGTGAATGTTAATAAGTTGGATTCAGGGCTTAGTAGATGTTTCCCGAATGAGTGATGTCTATTGTCGGTAAAAGTATCAGGTTTGGATAAATGTACGAACTGCGGTAAAGGTCCAATTGGCAAGGCCTGATTATCAGGGTAGAGTGAAGTTTCCAAGAGTGGTTTATGGTACTTATTGTGGATAACAGGGCAAAAAGGAGCTCCAAGGTTAGGCGAGTAGACACCAAAACCTGACTAAAAGCTATCAACTGACGGTAGAAAACTGTAACATAATTAGGTGATTGTGCTGTGAGCACATTATAGAGGCGGCTCAAGGGTAGGAAAATTTGTTGATAGCTTGTTGTCCCAACTTCTCAGAATGAATGTATGAATTGTTGGACACAGTCTTGTCGAATGGCCATTGGTGCAGAGTATGCTGAATTAGGACATCATAGATGAGTGGTCACCTCCAGTAAACAGTTTTGCCAAGAGGTGAAAGATGTCCAATATCTGGAGTTATCCTCCCCCGTGATGGTTTGTCAACAGTGAAGGAAATCTCATCCCATCAGTACAGTTCGTTGTTTGTTCTTCTACAGACGAAAAACCAGCGAAGCTCTCACAAAAACAAGATGGTGCAGAGGAAAGTATCGAGACAACGCAAGAAACCACCCAAGATACTGCAACTCCCACTACACAACTCTCTGATGATAAGTATGTGTGCATACATTATTACCAAGCGGTGAATCCAAAATATTTGTCACTGTTACACGATTCTAGGTGGCTTCCATGCACAACAACACCTAAAAAGTCTCTTCTGTACCAGTTTATCCGAACCATCCCAAGTGGTGCTGGATTTGCAGATCGTGCACGCGTGAGTATAATTGTTAAATTTTTTATGTAGGTTGGCTGTATTCCGTAAACACCTGTATGACTTGTTCACACGCGAACACAGCCAGTCACTTACGCTGGACAGTCTCAAGGCTCACCTATTCTCTGCCGTGAAAGAAGATCCATTTACAGACAGTGAGATCCAGACAGCTATCGACAAAATGTCTGATGAAAACCAGATCATGATGTCCGAAGATCTTATTTTCCTTATTTAGATTAGCTCTCTGGTATAAACTAAATTTGATGTTGGGCAGTTTTGCAATAAATCGTCATTGCGTAAGTTCTTCCTCTTGCTGCCTAAGCTGTGAGAAGTGCAAAAAATCCCATTGAGCAGTGTTTTTATACTTTTCTTGTACATACCTACTGTATACTTTTCTAATCTTGTTTACATTACATTAATGATACACTACAAGGCCGATCAGTGCAATTTTTCCTCTCCGCTGAATGAAACTTGCCTGTTCTTGTACGTCACGCAATTGTATACAGACATTTGGGCCAGTAACATGGACGGTACTCCACGTTAAGCCATGCCTAGTGCCGCTGAAACGGGGTGGATGTAACATTGCCGCCTTGACGCGAACACTGGTAGATTCAAAGGGTCATTTAACATATATAATCATACTTGAACTTTGATCAATATGTAAGTATTGAAAAACAGGTGTCACATCGATGTTTCAACCTGGCTTCATAGTTCAGACTAGCTATATATGCTGTAGATCGCCCGGTGACCGCATCTGCGTTTCAGCAGCAGCTAGCCTCCCTTATCCCAGTGACACTGCTTATCCTAAGGCTCTGATAACTCCAACGAAACCATTTGGATTCCGCGTAACATGGGAGTGGACAACTCCGGTTTTTGTGCGTAAAGAGGTCCGAAGGTTTTCCTCCCGTGATCATTTCCTGTAGAAGATCCAGGCAGAAAATAAATAGAACTTGGCTATAAGTATAAAGTATAATTGTTAGGTTTAATAAAACTGCTTAATTCGGTGGAAACCCAGTTTACCTTAGCTATGAAAGGTGCTGAAAATGACAGTTTAGACAAACTTGAAGCTGAAACAAGGGCTACTGCTATCAGGACAGTGGCTGATCTACTGCAGGTAGGTAGTCTACTACAGTCTACAGACTACAGACTACTGTAAGTGTAACTCTAAGTCTAACTGTGTCTGTAACTTGTAAGTTGCACTAACACTGTAAGTGTAACTCACTAGTGACTGGACTAACTTAATTACTTCTCAGTATCTGTAGTGAAAGCACTAATAAATAATAATACCACTAGTACTAGTACTATTAACTAACTATACAATAGGAATTAGTATACTTTCGAATCAGTACTACTAACTAACCAGGTACTAACTAACTTCTAAGTCTACTCTAAGTCTCACTCTCCCAATTAAATAAGTTACCTTACCAAGAAAGTAACTTAGTAAATAGTTAGTCGGTGAGATAACTAGATAACCTACTAGTACTAGTACTAGAAAGTAGTCAATCTTGTTCCCAAATGATGTCATCTCGAACTTGATCATTTATGTGAGAAAATCTATTTTCGGAATGCACAGCCTGCTTGATCACTGTAATGCAAGTTATCCTACCTTGTCTACTCATTTGTTTTCCATTCCATAGACTCACTGGTCAATTGACATCCCATTTTAGCGACCAGATCATCTAGACAAAGTAGAACATCTGAAACGACGATATATGAGGAAGAAAGCGGCGGCAGACGCTCATCTGAAAAACGCAGTTCAGTCACAGCTGGACGGTGTCAAGACTGGCCTTCACCAGCTCAGATCCTGTTTGGAAGACATTAAAGTTGTGAAAAGAGAGTAAGTACACTTTTCCCCAGTCTTCTTCTGATGAACTTCAATAATGTTACCCAGTTCTTGAGCATAGTTCATTTTTCTTGTAGCCTCGCCGATATTCACACAATCTATGCTAGCGTATCAGGGCTCAAAGATAAGCTAGTGGACCTTTCGCAGGAAAGCAGTCGTCATCAACAAGTAAGCTAAGATAAGGAAAAGACCTATAAACTCATAATGACAAAAATACAGCTCTGATCTGTGATATTCCTAACTCCCTGGGGTTCATAGTCTCATATATGACGCACTCTGGCTTCAATCCAGAAGGGCTATAATACAGATGGATTTTCTCACTTTTACTATTTCTGTATTTATAGTTAGGATCTGAGGTAGAGCATTTAAAGCATGTGGCAAACATCCCAGAGATTGTGGGGAAGACTGATGACTATATAGCTGAAGGTATGTGAGGTTTTACCTTCGTTGGTTTTGGGTCACTTTAAATAGAGATTGTCCACCCTTAGAGTTACCTTCTCTGTGGGCCAGATGGGTGTAAGCAGAAGAGAAAGTCTTCTAATGATGCAGCCCGGTCAGGTAGATTCAATATGTCAATTTTTGTACACTCCTGGCAGCTGTTCTGTCATGGAGGCAACAAATTACTTTTACCCTCAAAACTGCGAAACAATTTCTAGCGGTATTGTTTGGTCAGCTGAGTGCCCTTTGTGCCAACTTTTCACACAGCCTCTGCAAATCAGATGCCCTCCCAAAAGTATCCATCTCAATTCAAAGGCTGTAATTGCCGCTTTCGTCAAATTTTACTTGTTTAGTGCTGCCCCTTTGATAAGATTATCCAGACTGCAACGTACTGTAATTTGGTTTGTAGGTAAACTGTTATTTGCCCATCGGCATTTGTCAGACTTGGAAACCTCACGTGATCAGCTGCTATTGGAACTCCACAAACAAGAAAAACATGGTGATGTTAATGAGAATGATGCCAAGGTTAGTTATTTGTTAATGTTTTGTTGTTCTACTCGAAACTATCATCATAATTAGTGGACCGTCTGAGCCCGAGGGTTGCTTTGGAGAGGCCTGGGAATTGTGTAGGGAGCACCCAATCACAACAGAAGTCCTGCATGACTAAAGCTTGAACCAATGTCTATGTATCTCGAGCCAAGAGATCTGTGGATATGTTTCATTACACCAACTTTGATTGTAGTTACTAAAAGGCTACTTTAGTGAAGTGGAGAAATTATCAGCAAAGCTGGCCAAGCAGTTATGGCTGATCATATCGCGAACTCTCGTTACTGTGAGGAAGGAACCCACTGTTATTGTGTCAGTCCTCAGGATCATAGAACGGGAGGAGAGGTAATAGTAGAGACTTTGCGCTTAAGAGAGCGACTCCGAAAAGATTACCATTAGTAGGGCTCTAGGGTCACGTGTCAAGAAAAGTCGTCTGCCTTGTAGTGAATCGTCAAAATCTCGCGGGAATGGTGTTCGTTTGTCAGTGGCTGTTGCGACTTCTAATTGGTCTCATCCAGTCCATTGGATCACATATGATGATGCTTAGCATCTCGTCTATCATCCTAACTTGTTTATTGCACAAGAACACTTCTGAATTAACTGTCAAATAGAGCTTAGTACGAGGCTTGACTTGGTCAAGCGGGGTAAAACAACTCCCGACTCCCATTACTGACCCGAATCCCGTAAACGTAGTCGTTCCGAAGTCATTCTCTCCTGCATAATGTGTCTTATTTAGTAGCTGTTGAATATCTAACCGAGGATAGGATGTATGGAACAAAATATATTCATAGTGTCCATAGTTTTAATATATACAAGCTATCAAAATCAGAAATCTGAAAGAACTGGCAAACTCATTGGAGATCTTGCACATGAGAGGACGACTCCGAAATGACTACCATTACTAGGGCCCTAGTGTCACGTAACCAGAAAAGTCTTTTGCTTCGTAGTGAATCGTCAAAATCTTACGAGAAAGTTACTCGTTTCTCGTTGGCTGTTACGACTTCTATTTATCCGTCCCATCTGTTGCATAATTCCACAGCTCCAGTGGATCGCATATGATGTTCACCATCTCATCTATCATCCTAACTTCTTTATTGCACAAAAACACCACTGAATTAACTGTCATTAGAGTTCAATACGAGGCTTATGTTCACTCGTTCATGTTTCAAGCGGGGTAAAACATCTCCCAACTTCCAACACTGACCCTTACAGTAACCCAAATCCCGTAACCGTAGTCATTTTGAAATCGTTCTCTCCTGCGCAAAGTCTCCATTACAGCTGTATTGAAACATTGTATGTAAAAATCTTTGTTTTATTGCATTTATGGCGGACTAATCCATTAATTGTCTCCTGTTTAGAGCCGATGAGGGTTGGCGAAAAAGACATGAGCAGACAGGATATATTCCAGGCGACCGTCCAAAACGATGGAGGGAGAAAGCCATTCACACTCTGGGAGATTCCGTTGAGAACAAGTGAGATAGATGATACATGCTTGTGATACATGCAGTGAACATCTTGCAGCTAGTGAATGGTGAAATATTGTGAGGAGAGATTTGTCAAAAAGGATAGATAGATCATCTTCTTTTACATGAATGGCTTCATCAAGTATATTGCTTCTTTCCAAGATGGTCAATGGTGTGTCATCATAGCCCAGATTGCTGAATGGGTGAGCCTCCTTTATTTCATGGTGCGATCCACCATCAAATTTTGCTTTTGCCATAGCAGCAACTGATTGGTCGCTTTTTGTAGATTGGAAGGGTCGCAGCTTGAGGATCGATCGCAGCACAAAATGTGGCTCGTTCGACATCTCGAGATTATCAGGAGGAACACTATCGACGACCTTAAAGTTGTCAAGGTCAATCTATGGTCATCTCATTACTGTTATCATCCCTAACCCGCATCTTTCTAGAAGAATTTAGTATCTGATCCGGTCTCTATTATTGCAGAGCCTATGTGAGCCATGTTTCCCCAAGGTATATGATATTGTGAGGACCTTTGTGAAGCTCTACCACACTGCCATATCCCAACATGTAAGTACAGAGTAAGTGATTGGGAAATTATTATGTTTTAAATATAAGCTTAGGAAATTTCAAATCTCTGGCGTAAAAATTTCCTGGTGTGCCTTCCTGACCTCTATCAGTCATCAACATCAGTCATTTTGTTCAGCCTCTGAGCGCAGGCCTCACTGACCATCTCTGTTGAAAGGTTCATCCTTTTCAACACAAAGCTTATAAGTTGTCCTTCCATCTTCCCCCTTTTTCTTCTTCCTGGTGGCTCAACACTGGTCGATTGTTTTTTGTTCAACTCGGTCAACCCAGTTTTATTTTGACGGAAAGCCCTGTGTTCTTCAATAATATGCTTTTATCACTATCTGAATGTATTACAGTACTTGGTGTAAAAAGAATATGAATTCATATTGCAGCTTCTGCATATAATAGAGGCTGGTCTGGAACCAAATGAGATTATCAACTTACTCAGCTGGATCAATGTTTATTAGTGAGTAAAAGTATCCCCTGCAAAGCTCTGCGGAAGAGTACATTCTTCTTCTTAGGCACTCTCTGTTTCTACTAGGATCACACATCAGTGCTATTTCACTAGGATCACACATCAGTGCTATTTCACTAGGATCACACATCAGTGCTATTTCACTAGGATCACACATCAG
>Ga0224501_10003345_pt1 | contig 12604 bp, 6 predicted proteins | sample SF_Oct11_sed_USG_4_FD_169105 | JGI IMG/M metagenome (GOLD analysis project Ga0224501, IMG submission 169105) | Sediment microbial communities from San Francisco Bay, California, United States - SF_Oct11_sed_USGS_8_1 | ecosystem: Environmental > Aquatic > Marine > Sediment | place: USA... | reverse complement strand
TAACGCGCACTCTGTGTGTAACGCGCACTCTGTGTGTAACGCGCACTCTGTGTGTGACGCGCACTCTGTGTGTAACGCGCACTCTGTCCAATATTATTTGTGTGGAATTTGCTTGACTTCTCCTGAAAACTATATAACGAAACGTGGAGCATGATTTCAAACTTGTAGCTGCATGAAATCCCGAAGAACAGCTAAAGGTAGTTAAGTACCCCCTTCTGCCCACAGAGGTACCACTAATAAACATATCATTATACATCTTGATTTGGTTTAGAAAATGTAATTCACATGTAAAATATCTTTTCTGATCAAATACGGTCTTTTCACATCAAGGTCCATAAAAATCAGATCGCAATTCTATTTAGTCAAACAAAAGGAAGTGTCAGGGAAGATTCCATCAGACAGTCCAGGTGAAAAAGCCGGGGCAACACAAAAAAATCTGTTCTACATAAGCATAAAGCCGAGTCTATGGGTAGCACTCATAGACAGAGGGGCTATAGGTTACACCTGGGCACCTGGACACAGGCTAACTTATTATCCAATAATGTCAATTTGCCTGTAGCAGTTATACCAGCGATGTTTAAACAGAACCATCTCAACCCCAACCCAACCGCAGGTAGTCATTTACATTTTCTTGCTAGTGTACTTCTCAGACTATAATAATATGGGCACGTGTGTTGTTGGTTGGGTTATTGTGATGCAGCTTCCGTTATGCCAAGACCACCAAACTCCCTAAGAATGACAAAGTGATTTAGCTAAACCTGCACTAATTTATGCTATAGTCGAAAGCTTTTCAATCGGCGCACGGCATGTCACTTATCAAAATCTTTTGAATTTAACCTTTATTGTGTTTATATATTTATTATTCGTTATATATTTTATTTTTATTGCACACAAACCATTACGTAACAAGTTTGCCTAGATAGAAAATGAGTCTAGAATAGTTTTTTTGGCTTGTATCCAATCGAATCATAGTCTGAAAAGCTGACAATGGTGTCTCATAGATTCTATAAAATCTAGTGTTTGGTATATAGAGTAACCCTATTCTACGGGAGGTAGGGAAGGATAACTCCATGGTGTAATCTGACTGGAAATAATGTCTGAATGCCAGAATATTGGGTAAACGTTGTACTAATATCAATCTACACAGTAACATGCTTTTGTTTTGATGTTGCAGGTTTTATGCCTTCAGGATTTTCACCATTATCTACTCCAGTTCGGCAAACAGCACCAACAAGAAGTGAACCATTCTACGGATCTAACATTCCTATGATTACTGAACTAGGTAAATAATATTACCCTGCTCTCTTCTGTACTAGCAAGTGACCCTATTTTGAGCAGACATAACTCGATCACTGGCCACTGCCATTCTCAACCCTATACTATAGACCAGTCTATGGGATAGTTCGATCGCTAGAGTGCTTGGTTCAAAATCAATAGCTCCCGAGTTCAAGTCCTAATCATGCTGAGTACCCACCGTGAGAATGAGCGTCTCACCAAATTCCTAGCTCCTACCTCTCCAACAAGCCTCTGAGCTCCTACCTCTCCAACAAGCCTCTGAGCTCCTACCTCTCCAACAAGCCCCTGAGCCCCTACTTCTCCAACAAGCCTCTGAGCCCCTACCACTCCAACAAGCCTCTGAGCTCCTACCTCTCCAACAAGCCTCTGGCTTAGGCGGTCATGCATTAAAGTGATTGAGTTGAACAATAAAGATTGATTGGTTTCTGATGTAAATCTCGCCTTGTTTCAGCTAATGACTCTAATGTACAGTTTCTGGACCAGGATGATGATGACGATCCGGATATCGAGCTGTATATGACACAGCCGTTTGCCTGCGGCACTGCATTCGCCGTTAGCGTACTCGATTCTCTCATGAGTACAGTGAGTGAAGTTTCAAACATTACTGTTTACACAATAAGTGCAGATTTCTTGATGTGAAGTCGGGATGTAGCCACTTCTATCCAAAGTTTTGAAACCCGAAACCCGGGCATAGTGGGCTCCTGTTTTGAGCATGAGCTCCTTACATCAATCCTAGCTCAAAAACAAAAAAAGGCTTCGTTATGAGGTGGAGCATTGATACTGACTCGCTAGTGGTGCTCTTTACTAGCTCATAACTGGTTAAGTATCTAGCTGGCGGCCTCATCATAATGGTAAATACAACAAACAAGAAAAAACAGGCAGCAGGATGTTGGTCACAGTTGTATACTTGTTTTTAGAGTTATTTCAATGAGAATGCACTGACTCTGATTCGCACCTTAGTGACCGGGGGCTCTACCCCTGAGTTAGAGCAGATTATGGCAGAGGGAGCTGGTATACAGGGCAGTCCAACAACACCAGAACTGGCACGGTGTAGAGATCGGTGTAAAGTTGGTCAAATCTCACTATATGATGGACCATTCGCAGCACATGGGGTATGTGTATTATGAACTCTGAAAACACCGAGTTCTTAGAATGAGTTATTTTTTGTTAGGGCCAAAACAATGTGTTTTTCATAAAGATCGTACTCACAGAACCATGCATGCACGCGTAACCACTTGACATTGGTGTGTGAAATTCGTATGCTTTCAGTGTGCTCGTAGCATTATTTTGTATTTTCAGTAAATGTAATATCTATAGAATGAGTTGTTCTTTCTGTTGTGTCTAAAACAACTGTGTTTTTATACTCGTACAATCTGTCATGGCTTGATAATAATTATCCTCCTCTGTAGGAGAGTGGAACATTTGGTAGTCTGTTCCTGTATGCGCTGAAGAATTTTGGTATACTCTGCATAGGCCTTCATCGATTCCGTGACACGAAAGCCAATCCACTATCACCTTCCAGCAAAAGATACGTCATTACTAATCCTGATGAGAGCTTTCCATTATTATCAACTGATATGGTGAGTCAACTGCTATTTGCTCAGTCTTTATCGATAGGATGTTCATGACCCCATAGTGTTACCTTCTCTATGGGACACACGAGTATAAGCCTAAAGTCCACAGGAAACTCTGAGTCGGATGGACTCAGTAGGCCGATTTCTACACCATTCTTGGCAGCTTTTTTATCGCGGAGACAGGAAATTGCTTATTACTATGGTCTTTCAGTTCAAGAATCCACTGATGTATATATGCACAGTCTTATTTCTTCCCAGCAATCATTTCCAGACTGCTCAATGAAGAGCAACACTTGCATGAATAAAGCCACCTGAAAAGTGAAAACCAAATTCACACCGGTTTGCTTCACTATCGCCTGCTGACAGACCCTTCCTTCACTAATAGCAACCTATTATTCTGAATGATCTGGAGTTGTTCTCTCCTGTATGATCATGTGACCTGTATGATTATGTGACTTGCTGTGTTGTCCCCTGCAGGTGTTCTGTTTTATCCCATGTAATCTGAGCGGAGGCAAGGTAGAAAGCGCTGCTCCCTCGCCCAACCCTTCTCCCCGTCAGGCGAAACGTAAACGGTCTAGCTCGCGAAGCTCCGTTCTCAGTACGTTAGTTGTGAGAGTTTTTAGTTCGCTGAGGTGGTGGGTGTGATTGTGTGATCTATTCAGTCGGTGGTGTGTACGTAGTAAAGCTTTGAGTTTCCTCCGATGACTCACCCAACTGATGCTTGATAATTGAAAGGGTTACGCAAGCAGAAGAAGTTCAGTTTCCACCACCACAATTAATTTTATGATTTAAAGAGAAATTAGCTTATAGTTTTTTTTCTTTCAATAAAAAGCAGACAAAATAGAATCTGAACAAAAACGCCACCGCGGGCTTGTGTTAGTAACAGAGCGCATAGCAGAGGCTGGGCTGATGCTGAGACTGCTGTAGGTGACCAGAGGGGACCAGAGAGCGAGACGGTGGCGAGGGGTGGGGACTGAGGTGGTGGAATAGCGAGGGAGCAGCTCATGTTAACACCCAACCCATTGTTGTGTAATTTCCCTGTTTCATGCAGTTCATTCATCAGATTGAATTATAGTAGAGTAGACGCAAGTCAGGCTACCATACTTGGTGTCTCATCACCCATGTCTCTCTGTGTCTCACAGTTTGGTTGGCTTTTGAAGCATGTTTTGTTCTGCCAAGCATTATGTTGCATTTAAAGGCTCTGAATGATGAGACCAAGAGTCACAGTCGACTGATTTATGACTGGATGCATTACAGGTGTTCAGCCTGCTGCCGTATGATGTCGAGCTTAGAATACTTCAACACTCGGCGGAGAAACAGCGACGACGGAGGAGCCGGAACACACGATCCAGAATGAGCAGCCGCAGTAGTGTCTTATCTAACTCACAATAACAAAAAACCACCTGCCTGTATCACACAGTTGCAGGTTTGTGGACTAACCAAAGTGATCAATCAATTTTACAGTCTCCGTGTTTTATTCGGTTTTATGGTAGTCAAATAACTTTGCGTTTCAGTGAGTGAAACTTGTTATTGTTGGAATAAACTATTCAAGACTAAGAAGAGTGCTGTCTTTTATTCGAGATCAGGGAGGATAAAATTAAAATAAATAAATCAACCAGACCTAATAATGTATTTATCAAGAGTCTGATCTCAGTTGGCTGATTCGACCTTTTATCCAGTTAGCTACAAGCTTCTTGGCTACGTTTTTGCAAAGCCATCTAGTAATCCCACTTCCTTATTCCAGTGCACCAGCTGGCAGGCAATGAACTTTCGCAGTGTATTTCTAACAACAGTTAAGGGCCATTTCCATTACCAAATAAAGAATACACCCATTCCCAATCCCTAGTTATAATGATTTAGCCAAGGTAATGCTCATTTCACTTCAGGGCATTTTATTTAGTAGCCATGCAGGATAGTCTGTCCCACTGGGAGGATGTAGTTTGCACCAGCCTGAATGAGTTCCTAACAATAATGTAATTATTAGGGTGTGTCTTTAGGAGACACATACTGTGTTTTCTAACAGATTGATGGGGCGGAAAATTTGATCGGCAAAGTAGTTTCATTTTATAAACCGCTCACTCTCCCTCATGCATTCAATCCCTCAGCATTGAATATAAGAGGGCTATTCATTTTCATAGTTACCAACATTATGGGGCATATGGGTGTAAGCAGAAAGTTAATTAGGCCAAGTCCTGCACCATTCTTGCCATGCAGCTGTTCTGTCATGAAGACATGAAAATATTGTTTGCAGTTACAAAGATGGGTTCGCCGACATTTCAGAACACAATGAGTAATCCAGCTCAGCTACGAGTTTAAAAAATAACCTTTGCCAGCCATTAGTGGAGGCTTGTGTTAATCCATAGACTCATCAATACTAGAAAATATACATGTGTATGCAGCCTGAAAAAGAATATGTAATTATTCCTCTTCTTTGAATACAACTCATGTGTATACACCCGGGGCTAAATCAAGTTAGACAGCGTAGGATGATACTGCTAAGAACATTACAGTATTTACAGCAATAGTCAGAATAGTGACAGAGGTTTTATCCGTGCCATTACAGCCATCACTTTGACATGTCATCAAACATCCCTTCATAGGCTCATTATTAAATTTAATATCGCGAACCCAGCCGCAATGATCCAGAGTTCCTATCTCAACGTCTTTGGTTGTGCCTCCGTTATCCAGAGCACAGTTACGTACCACAATTGTACTGTTCTCTGAAACCGAAAGGAAAATTGCATGACGTTAAAAGAGGTGAGCAAAGCCTCCACCAAGTATTAGTCAAGCACAGTCCACAGTGCTGGATCAGGTGTTAAATAAGGCAGTTTATTTGCATGAATGACAAGTATGTATGTAACCTAGGTGCTTATGTAGCAATAAGGCACCAGGTATCTCATCATGGTCTTGAAAGAGCAGTTTCGGTATAGTCATTTACTGCAATCGGCACTCCTGTTGAATAAAGACCCTTGTTCTCTGGTAGTCCTTTGTTATTTTCGCATGTGTGATGAAAATTATTCTCATAGATGGTTCAGACACAGGTGAAAATATTTAACTCCCCGCACGCAGCAAGCACATTCCAGATGCCTGTGCATTGCCGCCATGATAACCGGGACTGGCATACTCAAATAGAATAAGCATGCACTCGCATTTCAGCAAATCAATAGAAAAGTCATATATTATCTCATTTTAGTCTAGACTTTAGCTATTCACCAATACTACAAAATATATCTTATATTATTGACACAATAGATTATATTATAAAATATACTGCCTGCAATTTCTTTCCATTGCCTTCCTCTCCTCGCCTCATTAGTCGGACTGGGTTACAGTGCTTCGTACTCACCAGTATAAGCCTTAAACTTTATACACCAGGTTGCCGGGAATACACCCATTCTATCATTTCGAGCTGACTGGCAGCTCTCCTCGTAGGCTTCTGGGTAAGCATTAAATTCATCTTCACAGCGCTGGTCAGAGCCGTTCTTGGAGGAACAGACATAGCAGCCAATCCCGTAAGCTGTAAGCACCAAGCACACATGGGGATAGTGGGATAGCTCAGTGGTAGAGCGCTGGACTCGCAATTGTGGGAGTTTGAGTTCAAATCCCGGTCAAGGCGGGCCCTGTGATCGGTATGACCACCTTACATCGTAATCTTACTCAAAGCACATGCAACAGGCCTCACTATGAGGGGGTGCCTTGATAGTGATAGTGGTGGTGCAAAACAAGCATCTAACCCTCCACCTTCACCATAATGGTATGGATGTCATGTCTGAAAAAGATCACACGGAGGGATAATGCAGAATGGCTTACATCCCATGTAAAGGCTGTGTATGAGTTCCATGTCATATGTTAGTCCTTGTACATTATCATGAATAAAGACTCTGGGATTGACCCAATCGAATGAGCGATTTAAAGCTTTTCTTTTATTCTCCTGCTGTCCATATGTAGCACACAGATCTCAGTTATGATAGAAGTACCATCAGTCATGGGGTGGTATATTTGTAACTAAAGTTTTCTTACTCACCAGCTTCGATGACAGTGACAAACAAAAGAGCGTGAAGTAGATGAGACTGCCCCATTTCAGCCCTCAGCCTTGAGTAAATGTGCTGCAGATATTGATTGAACGAGCCATTTCGTTAATGCAATCGCTCCAAGTTATCTCTATGAGCTTTATACACTCCCGTCTATGCATATTCAGTGGATTAAATGGATTTCCATGTGGAATAATCATCTTACCCGCAGTTAGTCTGCACTCTGCATAAATTGAGATGCATAGCGGCCATGGAGGCTGTTTTGGTAAAACTGAGGGGCATTGAACAATAAAAAAGGTCGAAACCTGCAAAATATACCAACAAAACACTAAAATTGTTGACTTATTATATAAACACACTTGTTATCCAGATATTCCGAGTATTTGATAAGTAACCTGTTGTCTATAGCATGTATGTATCATATATACCAATGAGACTTGTACGACGAAATTAGAAAATAAGGCAGCATTCTTTATTATTGAGTAAAGGGCACATAAAAATGTCAAAATAAGTCTTGAGTTGAGTGATTGCAGTAGAATTTTGAATTGCTGCCATATTGTAGCTGACAGTGAAGGCATCCATTGCCCAGAAGTGACTCTCTGTCCATGGGAAAGACATTTACACTGCAAAATAAGACCCAGTGCATCGTCAGCAAACAAGGCATAATCTAAACGCAGTGAGAGTGGCCCAAGGCAAATGTCTGAAGTGGAACCCCTCATCATGAGAGCGCATTTGAATAGTCTAATCATTGCTAGACAGCTGAATGTAGCCAATTTGCATTCAATAACATAATTGCTCAAAATAGGCACTACGCTATGTTAACAGTTGAATTCATTGCGGGGAAATTGAGCTATGAATGGATCACTTTTATTTTTGTTTCCATTCGATCGGAATCCATGCACCTGCTGATGCTGCTCTCTTACTACTCACTCTATTCGTTGAGATGATCTCTGAGTGTGAAAGGTCCTGGGTATATCTGAAAACAAAGAGTGCATGTGCGGGTGGCTTTGTATGAGAATGAAGTGGTGGCTTAGAAGATAGTGCACGGGGGAGGGGGGAAGGTGGTCAGTGGTCAGTGGTCACTGGTTCAATTTCATTCACTCTCATCAGATTTGAATTGCGATGCTCAACAATAGAGTTAGTTTACCCAGATAGTTACCTACTTTATGGATCGCACCGTGGACCATCTCACAAACAGGCTGTTGGCTTAGCGATGCTAGTCATGTAAAGTTCCGGGTATGGAGATAGCACCAGACTAGCGCTGCCCAGGCCTGGTCCATTAGAATGCTAACCGAGAAACAAAAAGTGAGTGAAAATGCGTAGTGGATGAGTCAATCATAGGCGTCTCACTTACCATCGTATTTTGTAGTGGTGAAATCATTATTCCACTCCGGTTTTCTTGTCTTTTTCTAAAGGAGAATAAGATACAGTGCAACAAAGATGCAAGCTTTACGGTGTAGAGCGGGTCGAGGACAAAGAGATTTCCCACTTTTGGACAGGTCTGACATAGAAATAAGAGCCATAGAGGCCTTTCAGGATGAGCGAGCAGGGTGTATTAGTAAGATATGCAGGTGACATAGATCATCTACTACTGGGTATGAACCGAACTAACGGAAAATTATTCAATTCGATGGATTATTCATTTGGGAATTCCAATATTGAAACAAAAGGTTTCCAAACATTTAATATGGCTGTAGTTTCTAAATACAGCGCGTCTCATTAATAAATTTAATAATAGCTCAGTTGTCCAAGATATTCCGACATATGGTGATCATAGTCTGCACAAAGGCATCATTTTTTTGCATGTATTCCACCATCACTCATGAAATCCTAACACTTGTTACCTTAGCTGTTTGATGCTGCTGTTGCCGTTTACATTGTCTAATGTGCTTTGCTGCGGCCTTGCTTGGCACAGTCTGAGAACACCATTGGCATGTAATTCCATTTCCTTTACAACTAGTCCCTGGTGTAGGTGGCACTCCATAAGCCTCATTTACATTCTCATCATAATAGTCATATTGGGGAACAGTCTTTTTGCCTCCCAGTCTTACGCATCGAGGTTCATGTTTTCTCTGTAAAAACGACACATGGTCGCATAAAATGCCTAGGTGCTATATTATTTGGAGTTAGTATTTTAGCCATTAGGTAGCCAAATATTTGAAAAATGAATAAAATGCTCTTTAGGATAAGGTACCTGTGAGTGTTAAAACCTTCCAGTAACCGTCAAACGTACCAGAGGAGGATAACTCTCAATTAATCTTATTAACTTACCAGCATGTCCATAGGCATCATGAGACCGCAATAATGGCAAGTGAACTCAGTATCAGCTACAAAACAGGGTAACCAGTTCATTCTTACAGGTTACAGGGTTACAGGGCAGTATGGTAACACCATCACAAAGGCAAACAGCCAAGAATGAACTTGAGACAGTGGGTTGGAAAGCGGATGAATGGTGAGATTTGAAAATTGTCATAGGGCTGATGATGAGTTGACGACAATTGTTAAAATTGTCAAAAAACACTTAACGGTGTTACCATCTTGCTGTGTTTCAAAATTGGTGTTTGCGCACAACCCAGCACATACATTTAGAAGACATTGACAGGAGTTATTCCTATACACAGTCAGTACTGGAGTAACTTACTGTCTAAATACTCTTTGTAATCTGGCTGCTGGTGTGGTGCTTTAGTAGCTGACTTCCAGTCATAGATACCAGTATCAACGTTCTGCGGAAGCTTGTTGCCAAACGGATCTGTCTTAGGTTTAGGTTTGGGAGGAGGCTTCTCTGGTGCAATATGGAATATATCCTCGAAAAGGTCATTGTCATAGTCAAAGAACATATAAGTAAAAGGGGAAGCACGGCTTGAGTTAGACGTTGTAGGTCTCTTAGTTCTATTTGTCTTTCCTGTCTTGGCTGCAAAACTTTCCCACCAGTTTTTCTGCTTGGTGCCAGCACTAGCTTTGCTTGACTTGGGGCGTTGTTGGTGATCTGATGTGGAGTTGGAAGCATTTGAATCAGATGAGTGGGATTTATGTTTGAAGTTAGATTGGGAAGGGGAGGGAGCTTTCGATGGAGATGGATTTGACGGGGTCTGATTCGTTGGCGGAGTCGGTGGTGGTTTGGGTTTTGACTTTGCTTGCTGTTTTTGTCGTAGTTCTCGGGAGAGAGTCTCTCTGCGATCATCACTCTGGAGATGTGTATATGCAGCAAGAACCTGTTTAAATTTTTCCTCGGCACCTGGGCTGTTATTTTTATCTGGATGCCATATCTTAGCTAACTTTTTATAAGCGCTGCGTACATCCTCTGATGTGCAATCCAAATCTAATCCTAGATCCGCAAAGAAGTCCGGCATCCTTATCCTGCTGAGTTACTCTGAAACAGTTAGCAACATTTACACTTTTTTTGTACCTAGGACCTGTTAATAACTTCCTATTCCTGCCGGCTTAGGGTGGTCAATGCGAGTCAGGATAGTTAAATTTGTAAAAGCTCAGAATTGCAATCTATGGATTACAGATTCGAATCTCACTGCCGGTGGGGTTGTTTTCTTGGTATGGGCCTTTATCAAGCCTGTCACTCCAAATGGCTAATATCGCTTCGGAACATCACAGTAAAAATAATGGAGGTCCCAACCAGTGGATAAGGGCCATGATCATTTCATGGTTGTCAACGATCCGACTTTCTCTTCTTGTTAAGAGAAGCCGATGCAATACACAATTCATCGAGTTGGATTGAAATCAAAGTACCCATAAAGTCCCATATCAACCCATATTCTAGGGGCGATACTTAGTGGTAGTAAGAAACTATGTGCCCTGTGCCCGGGTACCCTCGAAACCATGTACCCCGTACTCTCAAAACCAGGTACCCCATACTCGCAAAACCATGCACTCTGTACCCCTAGCTTGAAACCATGTACACTGTACCCTCGAAACCATGCATTTTGAGCAGAAATTTGACCAAAAAAGTGGAATAACCCATTAATTTTAACAATTAGGATTAAACCCTTGACTTTTCAGCATAAAAATTATGCTTATCGTTTTCATTTCCAACACCCAGGTTGAGACATGCTGACATGGTATTTAATGTAATGTAAAAAAAGTTGGTGAAATTCTAAATGATGAAAGTGGTGGAATACATCCAATACATTGTGCCTTAAATTGGTTATTGAAAAAGGAAACACACAAGTGGTTCTATAGTTTGTCTCTCTCAGGTTGTGTTATACTGCAAACACCAGGTTTTAGCTTGATTTTGAAACATTATTGGGGTTATTTCACTTTTTTGCCAAATTTCTGATGGAAGTACATGGTATCTTCGGTACTGGGTACATAGTTGGGAGCTTGAGGTACATAGTACATGGTTTCGAGAGTACGGGTTACCCGGTTTCGAGAGTACGGGCTACATAGTTTTAAGGGTACTGGTACATAGTTTCTAACTACCCTCAAATTTCTGGTCGAAGAGCATGGTTTCGAGCGTACAGGGTACATGGTTTCGAGCTAGGGGTGCATGGGTGCATGGTTTTGAGAGTACGGGCACCTGGTTTAGAGAGTGCGGGAACATAGTTTCGAAGGTACCGGGTAACAATCCAAATTTCGCTTCTTGTTAAGAGTAGCCGATGCAATACACAATTCATCGAGTGGGATTGAAATCAAAGTACCCATAAAGTCCCGTACCAACCCATATTCTAGGGCGATACTTACTCTACTCTACTGACTCATTAGATAGGTATTTGGTTGTCTTTTGTTTACCATTTTGTCAGCTTGGATCGGTGGGTGATAGATGCCAGAGTCAAGAACAGAGGTTCATCTATCCAGTATTGATCCTATTTAGAGTCTCAGGCTCGCGACAGACCTGTGAATCCTTCGAATTCGAGAACGTGTTCCATTTTTAGCTTGGGTGGTTACGGAATTGGATACTGGAGAACTCTTCTGTGGAAAAGATAATAAATACCAGGAACGACCTTGACATGTCGCTGTCAGGAGGTGAGACACCAAACTCGCTATCTCGCTTGTGGAAGAAATATATCTACGGGATAGAACCTTACCGCCGTAAAATTGCAACGCCAAGAAACTTGGTTCCGTTCTTCTTGCACTGTGATGGGCTCTTAGTTCAACGTTTCTCGCATGTATCCATCCGTCAAATCGTTTGCTTGAATGATCTCGAACATTGTCAAATATAAACAACGATTTCTCAACTCGAAAAACGAGTCCCCACGGGTGCAGAAGCAGCAATTGTTCGTTTGGGTTTAAACCTACGGCAACTGTAACTCTACTCTACTACTCTACTGTTACTCGTCGCTGGATCATGGATGATCAATTAATTTAGTTCACTTATTGAGTAAAGTAATCAGCGTCACTGTCACACTGTCAAAGCTCACTCACGACACCGATCAAGTCAATCCTATCATAATACTCATCAAGTCAACTCGTTAGTTTAAAACTCCCCAAATTACCCTCTTGATCTGATGGAACGAAAAACTCGACGTTAAACTCAAAGTGAAAGTAGAACCAAAGATTCTATAAATCTTTGGTAAAACTAAGGCGGTAACTAGTTCGGTGTAAATCACGTTTATTGAAATTACTAAGCTTTGCGATTGACGTTCTTTTTGCAGAATCAAAACTCCAACTTTCTGTTGGTTCATATAGCAAGACACCATGGTCAGCAAGCTATTGAGGGTGATACAGGGGGTGCTACTTGGTATCATAGCTCTC
>Ga0224501_10003344_pt1 | contig 12606 bp, 9 predicted proteins | sample SF_Oct11_sed_USG_4_FD_169105 | JGI IMG/M metagenome (GOLD analysis project Ga0224501, IMG submission 169105) | Sediment microbial communities from San Francisco Bay, California, United States - SF_Oct11_sed_USGS_8_1 | ecosystem: Environmental > Aquatic > Marine > Sediment | place: USA... | reverse complement strand
ATTGGCATGTTCGTTGTTAATATTTTAGTTTGCTGTTGAGTGCTTTGAATCCAATCAATATCTTGGGTTCAGAACAGCTCAGTTAGCTGTTAGCCAACTGCATACATACGCATTCACCCAGCTTATCCAAAATGTAAACTTTGACCTAGATCAACTATCAGTATCACTCAGTCAGTATCACTATTCATTGATTGACTAACTAACTTCTAAGTCAGCACTTAGGAGTCAATAACTTACTGAGTGACTCAGCGTAAGCAGAAGGAGAACTTGACATCAAAATAGTTCAGTGGGAGTAATAACAAACAACAATAATCTTTCAAGCTGTTGACTTACCAGGCGATACATAAGCACAGCAGTATATCTATCTGTGAATCCATCGCGTAGCACCAGCGGCTGCTATTTAGACAGAAAAGTTGGTGGCCTGGCAATACCGAAGATACCGAAGGGAAGATTTGGGCGCGAGAAAACAACTCCGAATTACTTCCCGAAAAGGCCTTGAGGACCCTCGAGGCTTTTGTTTGAATTGTCTTGGCTCCTTGTAGGCCTTGCGAGGCTAATGCGAGACACTCGAATCATCTCATTGCCTCGGGCCGAGACAATCGTTCACAGCTCTGAATTCTATACGTTTTTGGGTTCAGGTATACACAAAGTCAAAACAAGGAGAAAATGAAATGTAATTCATGAAACTTTGTAATACGTAATGATCTATACCCCCATTGGAGTATAAAACAGAACTCAAACTTGTATGTAGTCTCAGAGACAAATAAAGGCATACGGAGAGCTTTTCTGGGCTTCCCTTTGCTCGAAATCCACTCATCGAACTTTAGCCTCTCTCATTGCACAATAAAGGCACCAACGATAACTGAAATACATGAAAGCCTGTGCTTTGAAACCCCAGTTCCAAACTCTTATTGTAAACATTTTGCATTCAGACTTGTGTCAACTATGAGTCCAAAACCTCTTTGTAGCAATTTCTTATCTCGAGGCTAAGTCTGTTCTGTCATTTTTCTGAAAAGTGAATCAACAGGGCTCTAATTATCCACATTGAGTCAGACTCTGATACCTTTTATTCACTGCAGCTAATGTGGCTTACATGAAGTACGCCTGGCAAAGTTCGACTTACTCCGGAGTTTCTATCGGTACTACTGAGGCGCTAGCCAGTTTTGCAGTGGATAATGACTTTAACACAATGGCGCGTGCCGAGGAAGACAAAAAAGTTGCATGGTGGTCTGTTGACCTGGGAGGCTGGAGATATGTAGATAAAGCAGGAGCCCCAAATCATATCAAAACAATAGTTTTTAACCTCGGAGACATGGGCCGCCAACACGAGACCGGGACCGCCGACGTGGACGTGGGTAAGTAATAAAATGTTGCAAGCCAGATAGCAGCTGGGCACATGATCTGTTTATAGTTTAAGCTGGCTTGCCCTGGTCAATTCACACTACCTAGGCACCTGCTAATTCAGTGCGAAGCATGCGCTACACACCTTAACGGATGATCCGGGTGGTTGGGGGTCAGTCAACCTAACACGGGAATTATACGTCACCCACCAAGAACTGGGTTGCCCTTAAAGGGGGATCATTGACAATTGTGTTTGATCTCAAACTCAATCCATTGGTTGGGACATCTATTATTTTGCCATTCTCCTTGACTATTATTTCACAGTCAGACCCTGTTGCAGGTAACGGTACTGTTTATGATCTAGAAAAAGCAAATTACATAATGGCATTCATAATTGATGTAAGTGTTATGTTATATGGAGGGAGCAAGCCTGCAGCTTTTGTAACTGTCCGTAGTAAGGACGTTCATCTTCTGCCCTTGTAGATAAGCAACTTTTTAACGTGACCATTTCAAGCTCAAGCTCGCCATCGTGTAGAGGTCGGAACCCATTTTGGGATACCCCGGTATGGGAACAAAGACACCATCATCTTTCGTACCTAAGACCAGATGCATACTTTATACATTTCGATGACGCCTTCCAAGCCCACTGTATAGGCATCATGACCAACTTAACTCTGATAATGGAGAGAGAAGGCCCTATACTCAACCTTGTTGAAGTTCAAGTCCACGGTAATTAATGCTTTGCCTTCCTGCAATACGCAACCTGTCTGTGTACGCGCGCGCGTGTACACGCGCGCGTGTGTGTGCGCGCCTCAGTGCGCCAGCGCGTCAGCGCCAGCGCGTCAGTGGTCAGTGCATGTGTATTCATGATCGGTTTTCTTTGCCACTGCCTAATAGCAGGCTGATTTCATCACAACAACACTACTCTTTCATTTCGGACATGGCTGCTCTAGGGACTCGTACTGAGTAAGTTTCGAGGATAAACCGTGATTGAACCAGCAAAGTGCTCTGGATTTAAAAATAAAGACTTAATATCCCAACCGAGAAGATAAAATAATGTAAAGTAAAGTAAAGATGTGTGCATATGCGCGTTGTGTTTTTCTTTACCAACTTTATGTTTCTGCGGCACTGGTTGATCCGATCTGTTCCACCTAAATCATATCGGTGAGGTTAAGAGACCACTGCCCAAGCATTAATAACATTATGCAGAAGACGGCATCATTGGTTCATTCTTCTTCAAGGCCGTACAAAGCACAATTTTCTGTGTTGCCCATATCTTTATTTTGGATGCATAGCAGGTGGCTGAATGATACCGATGCCCTCACGTGGCTACACCTGTGGTCAAACATACCATGAATACACTTATTCTGTAGCACTGGATTACTGTATTGATGAAATGTGTTCTGGCCATGGTGCTTGTGATGGTAGTGTTTGCTCCTGCGATGCTGGTTGGGTCGGCCGCTTCTGCGATCAAGGTCAGGACTGAAATAATCACATACGCATATTTGTTTCGATGGTGAAATCAAGAGACATGCATAAGGGCTACTACATAAGCTAGTGCAGCATTCAATGGTTTAGGGGATCCTGGCTTGACTGGTATTAAAATAGATTCGTAAAATAGTCTCTAGAACCTGCAGACGGTAATTCCATCCCAATTTTTCTCTTACATCATCATCTGAAGTCTTCCTTCTTTAGGTAACTGTGATATTCTTGGCTGCTTTAATAATGGCACTTGCAGGGATGATGGTACCTGCCGCTGCTCTGGTGGTTGGATGGGGGAATTATGTGATGAAGGTGAGTCACTGGAGTTGGTCATATCCGTTGGGTCCATGCCAAGTGCTAGAACTAAATGGCACTCTGTGACTGCGTAAACTCAAGTAAAAAATAGATATTAGGCAATTGATGACAATCTACAGGAAAAATGGCAAGCAACCATGATGGCAATTTGAAATACTGTAGTTATGTCTGACAAGTTATTGTGTGAGTTGCAGTGTAAATCGGTAAACTGCTCATTAGCCCAATGCATTTCTCTGTGAGTGATTCAGTGGCTCGCTAAGTGGAAGTCAAATATTTTGCATTCAGCCTTGCGTTAATGATGAGTCCAGAACCTCTTTGGAGCAATTTCTTATCTCGAGGCTAAGTCTGTATTGTCATTTTTCTGAAAAGTGAATCAACAGGGCTCTGATTATCCACATTGAGTCAGACTTTGATACCCTTACGGATCATTAGTAATCGCCCACCTTTTATTCACTGCAGCTAATGTGGCTTACATGAAGCACGCCTGGCAAAGTTCGAATTACTCCGAACGTTTCAACAGGACTATCGGGGCGCTAGCCAGTTTTGCAGTGGATAACAATCTAGACACAATGGCTCACACCAGAGAGAGCCCAGTGAAAGGGCAGACGGCGAGGGCATGGTGGTCTGTTGACCTGGGCCTACGGAGTTATGATATAGATAAAATCATTGTTCACAACAGGGACGGGCCGAAGGGTTGGTGATAAAATATTACCGCATTTAACCTTAATTAGTTCAAACACATTGTTTTACCAGCGAAATAATGGAGACCTTGTGCAGGAAAACACGACTTCGAAACGAGCATTTGGGTTGCCGTAATGGCTTAGTAACAAGGAACCGGAGTTGTTTGACACCGGCTGAAACGTGATTGAGCCATCATAAGCCTCGCACTAAATGCCACTTACGGATAACTCAAAGGTTTTCATGAACAATAGCCCAGTTTGTATGATAGATGGTATGACAAACATTATATGTCATCTAGTGGAACTGTAAACGGGTAGTGCGAAACCTAATACCCATACCCGATACCCCAGTACCTCCCGAATATAGTACTCATACCTCAGAAACCCAATACCTGATACCCAATACCTGCGAAATCAGATACCTGTTATCTGGAAACCAATATCCTAATACCCAAATACTTTCGGAAATTGGTACTCTCCAAATGCTTAAACTCCTAACTCAACTAGGCCTATCTAGCTATGATATTTTAATTATACTCATCTCAAGTTATTACCTGCTGTGCGATAACATAATCAATTAACTTTATCAGTCAGTGAGAGCTCAAAAATGATGACCACACACCGGATTGTACCTGATATAAGATGGTAATCAAAAGAGAAGCCCCCTTAAGGGCTTTACATTAAAGTCTTCATCTAAGGGCTTTACCGTTTGTTCATTTCTCATTCACGTGCCTGGTAATCTTTCCATGGTTAGTACTATTTAGCGCTCCCACAGACGAATAAAATTGATAGATTATGTTGTCTTACAGCAGGTTATCATCTCCGATCAGAGATCAGTGTAGGAAAGCACTCATCGCTTGATAGGCCTGGTTGAGCTGGGAATTTAATCACTCAGCATCAGTCAGTGGGTACTATTTTACAGAAGTATTGGGGTACTGGGGTATTGGGTTTCGGACAAAGGGTATCTAGTTTCGCAGGTATTGGGGTATCAGGTATTGGGTTTCGGGGGTATGAGTACTAGGTTTCCGAGGTACGGGGTATCGAGGTATGGGTATCAGGTTTCGCGCTACCCTCTGTCAACCCCTGTTGCTGATCAAGGTACTTTATTTTGCAGTGTGAGCGTGTTTTATAATGGCATTTGTCCTCTCATGCCTCATGTTATATTGAGGGAGCGGACCTTTACGCTTTATACGTGTCTGTGCTTATGATATTTGTTGTGTGTTTTTGTAGCTGCCCGTCTACACAACGTGTTGATTTTTAAGTCGAATTTAGCAAGCTGTAGAGAAGAGGATCCACCCTTCTCAAGTCTTCTATTGTTTCACTCGTTTCCATACAAGGAAGGCGCAAACTTGATCCAGTTCAGCAATACCTTCAAAGCTCGCTGTATCGCAATCGAGTCCATGTCATCCTTCATCGCAGGAGAACCCCCTATGCTTAACCTTGTTGAAGTCCAAGTCCATGGTAAATAATGCATAGCCTTTCTGCAATACACAATCTGTGTGTGGATGTGTGCGTAGCTTTGCGCTCAGGAGAGCATGTGCCCAGACTTTTGAAGAGAAGACTCAATATTTCAACCGAGAAGATAAAATAATGTAAAGACTTGAAGATGCACCTTTGCTTTTCCTTGCCAACTTAATGTTTCTGCGACACTGATTGATCTGATCCCCTCCGTCTATACCATGGGTTGACCTCATCTGCGCTATAGTTGGGGGCTGCTTCCTCCATATCACTCAGGTTAAGAGGCCACTGCATAGAGGCATTGATAACAATATGTACAGAACATAGGTATTGATAACAATATATACAGAATAACCGGCATCATTGGTTCATTATTCATCATGGCTGAGGACAAAGTACCATAATCAGTGTTTCTCATCTCTTTGCTGCGGATGTATAATGCACGGGTGAATGTACGCGGACACCCTCGGTGCAACCTTAATACCACGCCTACACGTATTCTGTAGCACTGGATTACTGTAAAACTGATGAGTCGTGTTCGTACCATGGCACCTGCAAGAACACTGTTTGCTCCTGCGATCCTGGTTGGGACGGACCCTTGTGTGATCAAGGTCAGTACTGAGATAATAGCTTCTTTTTTTTTTTTGTAGTAGCCTAATGGTGTAGGATTGACCAGGGAGTTTTCAATTGCCCTCTCTAACCAGTGCGCATTATGCTTAGTTTAAATAATCTGCATAGTGAAGATCCTTCGGAGTACTCATTTCACAGAACACAGATAAATTATCCTCTATGAGACTATGAGTACCCATTATTTTTCCACAAGAGAGCAATCTATTGAACCTAATGTATCCACAGTCACTGTAGCATTGAACGTTTAAACAGTAGCGCTGCATGACTGTTAATTAATTTAGTATTTTTGGTTCATCTGTGAATCATTTTACAATTCTGCCTGTAATCATTCCTGCTTTTGGCAAACCTTCAAAGGATGCAACTCACCAAGCAGATATTTGCGGGATGCGTCTACGCGTGTGGAGTCTTGTGCTCTCACACTAAACTCCCCAAACGCGATGGACGTATAATTACCAGGTGCATAAGTCCGAATTCTCACAAGAGGAGACTCGATTTGTTACCGCGTACACGCGAGTGATAGATCGGAGACATTTAGAATGAACAAAGATTGCAAGATATGGGAGTCAAGGGACTGAGTAGACCCCTAGGGAGGTGTAGTTGAATAATAAATTGAGCAGAATTGAACACAAAGCAAGTCGAACGCTAGGTCTAACAAGGGTAATTTCAGTCAAAGAAAACATGAAACTAGTCCAGTACTTGTTCAGTTGTTGTAGCTCTTTATGGATAACTCATTGGCTTTTTGTTGGAGCGTTGGTATTGCTGTGGATTATTTTCACAGGCAAGGTCATAGACCATCGAGGTGCTGCAGGTTCTCCCAACTATAGCAACTCTTTTGGTAATATTGCGTTGGGTAAAAAAAAAACTTGAAATCGATTGCTGATTTTCCCCCAATACAATGGCGAGAGCTGGCTCCGTTGGATGACCCATAAACATCCTCCAATAATTAGTGCGCTTTTCGCGGTCGAAGTTCAATCTCTTCAATCCAATGCATACTTGGCGTATTGAGCAGAGTCACTGTCAGGTGATCGACAATTACGCGGGCATAAGGGCTTGTTGAGCTTTATCCTTGAAGATGGGTGTTATTAAGCCATATGCAGAAAGCGTTGATTTTGTGGTCCCGACTCCACTAACCAGAGAGTTACCATGTTTGAATTTGGTTCAAGATCAAAGTCACATAGGATGGCTGGGGATAGTAATCAGCATTCGCCTTTCAGCGAGCGAGCTTGTTTTGCTGAGGTTCTGGCACGACTGCATCACTTCCGTTTCGCGTCGGCTCATACATACTTGGAGTTGGGACGCTGACAGGAGCATCAGTCATTTCTAAGCTCAGTCAATGCAGTGACTGGCTGGTTGCTTAATACGCCCTGCGTTAACAGTGAGCAGGCATTCGCCAAGCTAGTAATTATTAAATCCACCTTCTCCTCCTGATTGAGGGTAATTAAATCCCGATGGATATCATAATCTGGTCCAATAATTCCAACTCCATGAACAACTACACGCTACCTGGTGCACCAACTATGGAGAACCAATGTTCAACGAAAACATCCAATGCCGGGGGTATACCTGATTGCAGTAGTAAAATCAGCGGAACCAATTGCCTCTTGCATTTGCCAGATGTTTCATTGAGTTATATGCTGGAAGAAATTGTTATCCACATGGCTAGCCATGGATGGCTATATGTGCTGATCGTTCGGTCATATACATTTAGCCTTGAATGAAACCATGTGTGTTTTCTCGTATGATGATTCCCGTACAGATGATTCTCGTTGGTGCTGTGCTAAGTGCACAGATGGGCTCCTGCTGTGATGATCATCAAGCACCGGGATTTCATCATCACATGAAGTCTTTCTTCTTTAGGTAACTGTACCATTCTTGGCTGCTTTAATAATGGCACTTGCAGGGATGACGGTACCTGCCACTGCTCTGATGGTTGGATGGGGGAATTTTGTGATGAAGGTGAGTCACTGGAGTTGGTCATATCTGTTCTGTCTATGCGCAGTGCTAGATCAAAATGGGATTCCGTGACTGCGTAAGCTCAAGTAATAAATATATATTAGGCAATTTATGACAATCTACAGGAGAAATGACAAACAATAATGATGGCAATTTGAAATACTTTAGTGATGTCTGACGAGTTATCGTGTCAGTTGCAGTGTAAATCTGTAAACTGCTCAGTAACTCAATGCACGTCTCTGCGAGTGATTCAGTGACTCGCTGAGTGGAAGTCAATTTGTGGCTTGGTCAGTGAGTCACGCACTGGGTTAGACTTAGTCATTCAGCTAATAACACGCCGTGTCGCTCAAGTAGGCACACACTGAGTTGCCGATTTAGTGAATTATCGGGTAGAAGTTCCGATATTGCTCAGCAGTTTTAGCAAAATGAAGATGTAGGAAGGTGCACCAGTTTTACTGAGTCTTCGATATTGCTGAAGAATTACTAAACTCAAATAGGCAGCAATTAACTACTATTAATAACTCGAGGCTGATTGAAACAAAGTTTGATAGAGTGAAACTTGGATAACGAACTGCTTGTGACCAATAAAAAACTTTTGAGTCATGAAAAGTTTGGGTTATGCTCTCCCTTGGCTGGATGGCTATGTGCTACTCGTTCGGTCATATACATTTAGCCTTGAATGAAACCATGTGTGCTTTCGTATGATGATTCCCGTACAGATGATTCTCGTTGGTTCTGTGCTAAGTGCACAGATGGGCTCCTGCTGTGATGATCATCAAGCACCGGGATTTCATGTTCACATGAAGCATTTCTTCTTTAGGTAACTGTATCGCTTTTGGCTGCTTTAATAATGGCACTTGCAGGGATGACGGTACCTGCCACTGCTCTGATGGTTGGATGGGGGAATTTTGTGATGAAGGTGAGTCACTGGAGTTGGTCATATCTGTTCTGTCTATGCGCAGTGCTAGATCAAAATGGGATTCCGTGACTGCGTAAGCTCAAGTAATAAATATATATTAGGCAATTGATGACAATCTACAGGAGAAATGGCAAGCAACCAAGATGGAAATTTGAAATACTTTAGTGATGTCTGCAGAGTCATTTTGTGAGTTGCAGTGTAAATCGGTAAACTGCTCAGTAACTCAATGCATGTCTCCATGAGTGATTCAGTGACTCACTAAGTAGAAGTCAAAAAAACCAACTGGCCACCAGGATCACACCTACTAAATGGCAACATACCAACCACCACAAGATCACACATATGCGAAATAAACGAAGACCCAACGAGACGGCATCCTCATACCTCTGCAATAATAAGTTGGATTGACGTGAACTGCCCTAAAAAGATGGCAGAGATCAAGGCACCAACACCTACACTGCTAGAAGAAAGGAACCTCCATATAAATCCCTCCACAACAGAGGAGCACATCATCAGCATAACAAGCAAATATGGAGACTGGCGCCAATTTAAATATCTAGGGTCCTTATTAGACACAACCAGCGACATAGGCAGATGAAAACAATCAGAAATGATGGCATACCAACGTCTGAAGCCTGTCTTCAATGACAGAAGACTACCATCGAAGCAGAAAGTGAATATCTTCACTGTGATATCTGGACAATGAGAGAAACAGACAGCACGAGCGTCGACGGTGACCAGCAGAAAGTAGCTAGCTGCGTTGGATGCTCGGCATCAGATGGCCAAACAATCTGACAACGAAGTCGTCAGATGGCTTGGTCATGCCAAAAGACCAAACCCGAAGACACCAGCAAGCCAAGCTCTGAATGACGCCACCAACACAGAAACCAAGAAACCAAAAGGTGGTCAACTAAGACATTGCTGGAATGCCTACAACAAGACCTCAATAAAATCCCTCTCTCTGAAATGAGCTCTTGAGGTGTCACAGGATAGATCTGCGTGGAGGCAGGTTCTACACAAAATGCGGTGAAATGAGAGCACTCAGGATGTCTGGACAGACGATATCTGCATAAGTCAAGTACCATGCGCCGGGTCAATTATGTCATAGTGTCATTTGGAAGGACAAAATCCACTCTATAAAAGCCGACCCAGGAAGATTAAAGAGTAGTGATTAGTGAGAGCATTATTACGTAGGGGTCTATGGGGTTACTGGGAACATGTGGAATCATATAAAGAAGGTAATAAATACTATGGTCTATGCACCTATACAGCAACAGTTACTTGTCTTTCAACAGTAACAACGTAGAGTATAGATTCTAGATCTGTGTAGATGCCTAGATGAGATTACTAGCTTGCAACTATGGTAATGCAGCTTACGTAGTTCTTTGCATATGCAACATTTTCATTAGGAGCGCCCTTAGGAAAAAAACTACTCGCTATCGCCGTAATGAATTCGGAGCTGCCTCCCTGTAAGAATGCGGGACACAGCTTTGAAAGTGCGTCTACCCTCATTGTGGCTCTGCCCCTTACCCGTTCAACTATGCGTATTGAATAGGACTCTATCTAAGTTGCCATTTGAGTAGACTCTAACTAGCATAGGCCCATTTGGTCACATTAAGCTGGTTTTTCACTCCATCGGATATCTGGTCTGCCTCGGTCCATGTTAATTATCACGTTCTGTTCCGTGTGTAATTGACACCAACTTTGATTGTGCATGAGTGTCCACATGTCCATATGACTGCATGGCTGCGTGGTTGCGCGTGTGGGTAGGGGCACAGATCCCTTTTTTGTCGCTGAAAAACTAGCCATAAACTTGTTATCTTTGCTAAAAACCAGATGCAAAATAGGCACAGCCACCTCTATTTCATTCACATAGGAAACAGGTGGTTGGACACCTCAATTTTAATATTAGAATTAGAATTTTTACCAGGGCATTATCAAATATCACTGATACGCATTTCTACTGGGGTTAATGGGGTTAATGCGGATTGGACTCCACGCACGTACACGGCAACCAGCACATATTGTCTCTACCATACCCTATTTGTTCTGCAGCTGTGAATAAGGGTATGAGGTGGTGGAGGATCTCACTGGTACTGATTAATGTCACCATCCTGCATATTGTGCTAGTAGTCTGCGCCATCAAACTATGGCATGGTAAAAGGTGATTTAAATTCTCATGAAAGTTGAAACTAGCCACGGGTTTTAGTAGCGGTGATCACGGTAATAAGTGTCTATGTATTGCATATGGTTAGTCTTGCCTAGATTTGTTCATTACGATTCTTCCAGTATCAACTATCATATGCAAAACTCACATGTTCTAGCCTGTACTAGCAGATTATTTGGAAAGCTCCTTCTCAGCTAAACCTCTACCTGATAATCTATCACAAATGTCGTGCCCCTCGAATAGGCGCTATCGGTAGTAGTAGTAGTAGTAGTAGTAGTAGTAGTAGTAGTAGTAGTAGTAGTTCACTAGTTGTTATGACAGGTGACTCCGTAAATGGTGGGGAGGGACTTGCCCGACCAAAAAAACGTAGGCAATCGCAGTTAACAACAGTCCAAAATGCCCCACGGCAAGCTTGAGCCGACTGGCTTTAACCGATTGATTTGAGTTCTCAGCCTCCAATACAGACTGTTGTTACCAATGGCTGTCATCAGCAATGACTGGCATTAGCAACAGTTGTCATGCTGGGTTCCTACAATTTCGAACGATTCCAGTCAAAATGGCCGGCGTTTGTGAAAGATTTTGAACGCGAGCTGCGCACCAACCACTCATATTCTCACACCGGTGTTGGTCCTATTTTGAGCAACCAGTCACTAACGCCACACCAACTGTATCCCACGGTGCATCAAATCTATCGGCACTTGGTCCACCGCTAGTGTAACGTAATCTTATTATTCAGCCAATCCATACATCAGGCAGCGGGGAACTCACCGCTATTGCTAGCTACGTTTGCCAAAGGCTGAGCATTGACTGGTATTGGTACCCCTCTTGAATTAGACCCCTTCTTAGAAACTATAACTACATTGTTTCCTTTGAAGGGGTGATAATACCCCTAGTGGATATGAGCTCTTTAGGAGCCTGAGGGCTCCGGTTAATCCCTTCCTGGCACAGCAAAAGCCAGTTGTATGTTCAGTCTGTGCAAACCTCAGCTAATTTGTCTCTATTTCAGCAGGCGAACAGCCCCTAGTGACAGTCTGCCAACACCGAAAAAACAAAAGCATAGGAATCGGTTTGGAAAAAGATTCGACAAAGGTAGTGCCTTTGGCTTTCAGGGTTGCAACAACTCAAAAACAGGCACTGTTTAAAAGTGATGTCTGACTCACTGTGATGCGAACAATTTTTTCTTTAATTCAATCTGGAACGACATCTGGTTCAGGTATGGAAATGACAAAATCACCAAACTATAAATAAACAGGCATCACTTTTTGAATTACACTCATACTAAGCTACATATAGACTGCATACCTGAATCACAAGCGGGTCAACAGACCCAGTGTTGTCTGTTTGCTTAACTTCATGCCGAATTGAACATCAATGAAGTTTTGGACATGATGGGCAGCTGTGCGTTTCCCTGCCTGGATTCTTTCTTGGATGCTTCTCTTAACCACATCGCTCTGAATGATTGTTAGCTTGCCTGGAACTTTTGGTAACCTCTACAAAGCATCAATTCTTTTAGGTCCGGAGATGAGTATTAGTGGCTACGCTGGCACTGCACACGTGAAGAAAGAGAGGCTTGCCATAGACCCGTATCGAGGAATAACCAGCAATGGGAAGAAGAACCCACAAGCCCTTAAGTAGCGGCTGAGCTTGGTTTTGACTTAGTA
>Ga0224501_10003341_pt1 | contig 12608 bp, 9 predicted proteins | sample SF_Oct11_sed_USG_4_FD_169105 | JGI IMG/M metagenome (GOLD analysis project Ga0224501, IMG submission 169105) | Sediment microbial communities from San Francisco Bay, California, United States - SF_Oct11_sed_USGS_8_1 | ecosystem: Environmental > Aquatic > Marine > Sediment | place: USA... | reverse complement strand
AGCTTCTGGCCTCACAACTGATAATGGTTGTTCAATTATATGAACACCAAAGCACACTATCATTCCCACACCATGAAGACTCGGACAGCTGAAACTGAAGAAAATAAAACTTCAGACCCTAACCAAACATGCTGGAGCAAACAAAACTGGATACATTAAACAAGGCTTTGGTTTATGCTAAGGTGTCTTGCGACTATGTAGGATGTGAGATACCCTAGGACAGGGGGATCAGACAGGGGGATCAGACAGGGGGAATGAAACACGCGCTTGATGACTATAGCTCACCTCCGAGTGCTGTGACCTTCCACCGGGGGAGAATAGCTGGACGGCTGGACTGGAGCTGGTTGGCAGGTGAAGCTTTCCCGGAGACGTCTTTCTCACTTCCCAAGCCAAAGAGACAGGCCTACAACAGTGTAACTCGTGGAATAAGAGAGAATGTCTGATTCAGTCAAAACAGGCATCCCATTTTTGTCTGTGGTGCAGCAGATGTATTAGAGAAAACTAGTTCATGCATATTGTAGGGATTTGGGGAGAATTTTTAGCTTTTAGAAAAATAGTGGGTAAATTTTCTCAAAATGAAATGATGATGTAATCGCTTCACCTGGCTAAATAAGAAGTACCGTACCGTTTACCAGACTCCTCGAGGTCCTCATAGGTTTTGATGACACTCCACTGATTAATGAGAGATTGAAAGTCTTTGGTACATTGCTGCAGTATCATGATGACTTCCTAAACAGACATAAATAAAGGGTTACACCTGATAACACCCCGGGTGAATACATTCCTTCATGTTTGATATATAGAGATCTATATATACAGATCCGTCGGGTATTATGATACATTCCGATGGAGATGTAAGGACAAAATGACACTGCGCCTGAGAATGAAACCAAGACAAATCCAAACCTAACAGCTTCCATATTCACCCTCGCCTCGTGGGAGGGAAGGATGGGCTTTCATTCTCCGCTGGTTAGCAGATAATACTAACCTTGCATTCATCCACAGACTCATCCGTCTCACAGGTTTGGTAAATCTCATCAACCGCTCTCTTCAAATTATCAAACAGGAACGCCCAGTATCTATCAATTACCGAGAAAAGAGACTGATTATCATCTTCACTATTAAGGCTAATCCTATCAACAAAAACTGTTTGGGGTTCATGTTACACTGAGCCGATGCGCTATGTTGGTGATGCCCTACCATGGAACACTGTCTCAACTGAGCAGGATTGGCCATTACGACATGATATTACTATAAAACCACGATTAGCTAGCTACCAGGCTCTATGGATTTATTTAATGGTGCAGTATGAATGTGAAATACAGTCATTCAGATGCTAACAGGTCACCCCCTTGGGGGATTCACTTCACCGGGACACCGGAAGGATGGCAACAAGTCTGTAGCCTTTTCTCTAGCATTGCGAGTTCCTAGTCACTGAAAGTTCTCAATTCAAAAACAATAAAATTATGAAATTATGAAAGTTTCAACAACAAAAATTGTTAGGTTAGCCACTGGGTGAAGATTCCCTGTTACTAACACCAAAGAACAACTACAGCTGATCAGTTCTCTGATGTCCAAACACCAAGTCGATGAATGAAGCGAGAGGAGGTTATTTAGTGTTCAGACATTATGATGTACAGGATGCACACATTGTGTATGCGACAGTAACGGGGTGGCATAGATAGTCCCAATCAGCTCACCGGCAGGTTAGAATGAGTGTATAGTGAGTGGTGAATTCCCGGAACAGTCAATGGTGTTAACACGAAGGACATCCAATCTTAACTGGCTCATGGGCTTCAACCAACACCATGACTCCACAAAAGGAATACTAATATAAACAGAAAAAAAGGTGGCAGACACACGCACTCACCTTGATCGCACATCCGTGGCTCTCTTGTGGGAGCCGATTGAGCTGGCGGGGCGACTACCTCCCGACTTTACTGAGGAGCAGTCATCTTGTCGCTTCGTGGACGGACTGCACTCGCGGCCCAGCTGAGGGATAGAGGCCTTGCGGGGTGACTTCGGCGGCCGAGTCATGCCTGGAAGAAAAGATGATCATCAACATGACTCACCTTTTTAATGGATTCATAGAGATACCCATAGAGATAGTTACTAGTTAGTCTATGGGTTTGAAGAGATGAAAGTGCAAGTAGCCAAGAAGATTTGTGAACAACAGCAAACTTTATAACCATGGAAAAATTACCCAATAACTACTCTGCTAAAAAAAGCCACCTGCTCCCCAACTTCATTCTGTCAATTCTAAATAAGACAGCTGGTCTAACTGACAAACCAGTACTGATGAAGCCCATTAAATACTCAGTATCAAGTGCCGTATCTACATATTGGGTCACCCATATTGTGTCACCACCTACAGTCTGCCAGTTTCATTGACACTTACCCGGTTTGCTGTTACTTCGATCAGTGGCTGGAACGCTGTAGGCGATCAGATTTCTGGCTGACCGACCCTCCTCCTGTACTATCTTTCTCACTCTATCATGACTCACTGTCTGTGAGTTTGTCTGGACAACGAATCAATACTGAGTCAGCTGCTGAGTGAATCATTGGTAAAACTGAAAACTCAATATTACATTCTCAGGGGAAGTGTTGACTATTCCGAGATATTGAGGGTAATGCATACCAGACAAATCGAAACAATCAAATTATAGAGACCCCGAATGCAATACGAAGTGCAGATATGTGTTAGGTCATATAGCTAAGTCTGCTGACTCTATGGAAAGAGGGCTATACATCAACAAACTGTGTTCTGGACTCAAGCTTGATCAGCGAAGTTTTATCAAATGTGCGTTTAGAGCATATCAGATTGAATGTTACAGTCGATGAGGAACTATCTCAGGGTGACAAATCTGGTATTTCTATATCAAGGGAAACATACAAAAACGCTGGCTTTCCTGTAATATAAAACGGAAACGCTTTGGTGACTTGGGAAGGAAAAGCGCTATCATGAGAAGGGTTTAACAAACTTACTTTTCTTGAGGGTCGTTGAGATTGTGACGATTGGATAGAAGATTTTGACAAATCAAGACGTAGCTCATCTGTACTGGAAGGTCGCTTGATGTTGGCTGAAGTCACGCTCACAGCATCACCAGATCCATTTTTTATTCGGATGTCGTTTTGTGACCTGCTTATCTTGTTTTTCTGATTGGTCTGTTTGTTTTTGAAATGACCAGATGAAGGTCTTCCATTGGTGATGTCGGACCTTTGACGGTGTGTTATAGAAGGGTTGGACTGTCCCTGTGCTTTGGTCTTTTCCACCTTTGTGGTCGATGTCTGCTGGGACGAAGATGTTCCGTTATAACTGGACTTCAAGCTAGGTTTTAATTTCATCCCGGGCCTGTTACTGCCATTTACCGTAGTCCCGTGACCACCAGCACCACCGGTTTTACCTCTAGTATCACTGAGACTCGCCTTTTTACTAGCAAGTGGTGCTGTGCTACTGATACTGACAGCACTTGTGCTGGTACTGGTGGTGACACCCGTACATGTTGTACTGAGGGCACCTACTTCTGGGAGGCTATCTCGACTTGAGCCGGAGCTGGAGCCAGTTGACCTGGATTTCTTATTTTGCAGAGTCTTTCTCCTCTTTGGCTGATCATTTTGATTCATGTCTTGGCCTATACAGGCCGAAATCAGCAGCAAAACACAAAAGTTGTGGTATCTCTATCGAAAACTGTTTAAATCGACGGAATTTATACAAATGCGGACTAGTTAGCAGCGTTTGCCTTTTATAATTTATTTGCAATATCGTTATAAATTTCTCATTTTGAGGATTAAAAGTTAATGTATCTTTTGTTTAATATTTTATTCATTTCTCTGATAAAACTTCATTATTGAAACTTAAACTTAATTTGTGTTCGTATGGGAAATCCTCCCTGTTAGGGAAACCCCTTCGAAGCCAGTCATTGATCTGAACATTCATATCAATGAAGTCCAGCAGTTGGAGCGCGTGTTTTTGAGCGATGGTTTGTTTAGTTTGAAGTTTGACCGACACCAATTGTACCTAGTGTTTTGTCGAGTCTTCACCTCGCACTCCTTTAGCGCATTCTTAATTCCGAGAACCCCAAAGACGTAAGATACATTGTCGATTGTGACTTGTATTTGTAATCAGTAAGTGAGCAACTACGAGTTACAGTTAGTAACTGTAACTGTAAGTGTAAGAGTAGCGGACTGCAGTGCAGTGCAGAGTAGTGAGTAACTTCTCTCATCATTCATGTCTCAACCATTCGTTCAATCATTCGATTCGTGCCACTGAATCATTGCACTTTACAGCTCCGTTCAGTGACTCGGATTCGGTGAAAGATTCGATGGGTCACTCACTCACTCGGTTCACAGCAGAGTCACGCTAAAGGGTTCGAACCAATTTCTGAATATGAACGAATTACCAAACTGGGCTAACCAAGCATTAGCTGTCAATGTCATGAATGATGAAATGAATTATCATGAATGTGCGTACTCTGACTTTGAGCAAAAATTCTGTCGAGATTCCTTCGGACATCTCAGTGTGATGACTGGATGGCAATAATTGGAGTTTCAGTGCATGAACCCGTGATCAACTGTACATTTAATTGTAGATGGACCCGTTGTATTTGGATTATAATGCCACAACACCAATTGCTCCTGAAGTCATTGGCATTATTATGGAATGCTTGCAGGCTGACTGGGGTAATGCCAGCAGCTCTCATGTCCTTGGTACTAGTGCACGGCGTAGAATTGAGAAGGCTAGACAACAGGTGGCTGACATGGTTGGCGCCGAACCCTCGGAGATTGTCTTCACTTCTGGTGGTACTGAAGCAAACCATACCATCATCAACTCATTCTCCGGGAATCTGTTCATAACAACTAACCTGGAGCATGACTCTATAAGGAAGACTTTGGAAAATGTGCAGGGAGTTGTGAAAGTTGTGGAAGCAAACAAGAATACATGTAGAGTTGAGGTTGAGGATGTTTTGAAACTAGTTAGAAGCGAATGTGGCCAGGGACACCGCACTGGACTGGTCACCATTATGCTCGCCAATAATGAGACTGGTATGTCACAATGCCTGTATCACCCGTCACAGATTGGTTCTCAAGAGTTACTTTCATACATAGGCCTGAGTTGGTATAAAGTTAGACACAAGTTAAAGGTTACACAAGTTTTGGCTACATGACTGCACTAAACTTTTCCTCCTTACCCATTACCCATGACTTTTACTCGAAACTTCGATTTACACAGTTCCTTCTTGAGGTATCCCAAAGCACTAATGCACTGATGCTTTGGTGCTAGCAGTGAGCCTGTTCGAACAGTCAGATTGCCTTTTGTAGGCGTTTTACAGCCAGTACCAGAGATTGGGGCTGCTGTCCGTGAATATAACCAGGCCAATGGTACGCAGTTTTACATGCACAGTGATGCTGCACAAGCCATCGGGAAAATACAAGTCAACGTAAAGCAACTGAATGCAGATTACCTCACCATCGTGGGCCACAAATTCTACGGGCCAAGAATCGGAGCCATGTATGTACGTGGATTAGGACATCCCAACGGTGCTCCTCTTAAACCAACATTTTATGGCGGAGGACAAGAGCGAGGTTATCGCGCCGGTACAGAAAATACGGCTATGATCGCTGGTCTAGGCAAGGCATGTGAGCTTGTCACACTAAATATCTCCTCTTATGAAGCCCATATGCGAAAGGTTCGCGACTATTTGGAGTCACGACTTTCTGAAGAATTTCCCGGATTATCTTTTAATGGTCGAACCTATCAGTCCGAGCGCTTACCTAATACGAGTAGTATGTCTATTCACATTGATAAGGTGAGTGGGCGTGATATACTCGTTAATTGTCAGTCACTGATAGCAGGAGTGGGAGCGGCCTGTCACTCCGCTGCCAGTGCTGGCTCCGTGATTCTGCTGGCTAGTGGTATAGAGTCAGAGAAAGCTCGTACCGCAATCAGACTGAGCGTGGGCAGAGAAACTACCAAATGTGACATAGACAAGGTGGTCGCTGATCTCGCACAAGCTTTACATAAATCTATCACCTAAAAGATCTTAATAATGATCATCTGACTCTGCACAAAATCTACGCGGACAATCAGATCATCTCAGTAATAGAGTTCATTACATGTCTTTACTCTCACTGTATAATCATTACAGATTATTTTTAGCATTTATAATTTCATTTTGAAACGCTAGCCTTCAACGTTTTCACACTCCTCCTTAGTGGTCTCAGTGGCAAGAGGTGCCTCCTCTGTCAGGTCGGCGTCATGAGAATATTTGCAGGAGTCACCGTATTTGCATTCTCTATTAGCCCGAAGTGATGGACAGAGAAACTGTCTATGGTAACCCTGAAAAGAGACACGACATGGCTTCACTAGTCGACCTTTGTCAAAAGTTGTCCCTCATTTAATGCAATTAGCGTTTATTATGTTCGAATCATGTGGTGAGGGTTAGCTGAAGCACAGCGGTGTATATTACCCTAAGGTACAGTCTCACTCTTTTGGTCCAGGGGAACTGCATGGCTCTGAAATCTGCACTTGCTGCCCCATATTGGTGCAACCAAAGGAAACCACGGTTTATAGCTTATACAATGTCACCCTCAGAATTGAGCCTGTGAGTCCAGTGAATGCGTTACATACATCATTCTGCTTCCTCTTCTTGTTAGATCGTCTGTTTTGATTCGCTTTTCGTTTGCCTGATGGGTCCTCACCATCATTAGCTCCTCTCGCTTTCGGTCCCCAGTCTTTCATGCCCGTCTGATATCTACATCACAAGCATCAGTAAACTTGTTGAGAGCAGTTTACTTTTTTTGTCATTTTTATTGTTTGGCACCTATACTGCGCTCAGTCAGTGGGAGAAGCTGGGAATTATGGGAGCAGCTCTGACAGTGGAACCCCAGCATTACCATGGCCTACATCAAGGGTCTAATGATCCAGCGTTCCAACTATTGAACTATCCCGCTATCGATATTCCATATGAAAATTACAAATTCTACTTATATTGAGACATTGCTCTTCAGACCTACCGCAATAATCCATCCGCTTTTGATTTAGGTCTCGCATCAGGGTGGGGCTCAAAGTTGGCTTGTAACTCCGGCTTTTTTCTCAGTATAGCCTCACACGGGGTGCCTGGTAACTTTCTGCTCTCTTTCACCGCTTGTTTACACACCCAGCACCGTAATATATCCTGAAAATAAAAGGCTTACAAAGAAACGTCTAAAGCATTCTCCAGAACACAACTGTTTCACTTAGCCGTGGAGTTATCCCCGCCAACTATTATAATCACAGAATGCATAAGCTCCTGAGGATAATTTGCTTTAAAACAATTCCCTGTTGTTATATACCCAACAAAGCTGGAGCTAGGAACTCCAGTACTACACAGATACAACTTTGACACGCAATCTTACTCGTGTACCTTTCACTTCAGATACTACCTTGACACGCAATCTTACTCGTGTAAATTTCACTTTTCAATATAAGGAAAGATGGGAAGTAAATCAATAACATTTAGGGCTACCATTTCACACGAATCGGGGTTGTTGGTGCAGTAAAGTCTGCACGAGATGACAACTCTTATCTCCCCTTCTCTTGCTCCTAAAAGATTTTCTGGTATATAACAACTTACCCAGATAACAGACAGAGGGGCATCAGTCTTTAGAGAGGACTTGTGAGCGTGAGATAGTGATACTCTGTATCCTGCGTTTAGCAACGCAGACCTGGCAGAAAGAAATCAGTTTAGATATCATCAGTTAAAAATGCAAACTCACACTTGTCTGACAAGATAATAACCAAGAAGTCTTGATTTTGTTAACATTTATGGTAGTCGTTCTTTCACACTATTGGCGAGTGTTTTACCAGTTGCTAGGTCTTACATGGCCGAATAGAAAAAATCATCTGTATGCAGAACTTTTTCATCAATCCACCAATTAAGTACTGACTAGTACGCGCAGGGACACTAGGAGAACTATGCCTGTATACAGACATAAGGTAGTATGACTAACCGGAGAGTAGTGGCTTTCGGCACGGCACAGTGAATGACAGCGCACAACTGGTCTGGGATATAATACAAAGGCACATCCGGCAGTTCCTCGGAGACAAGAGTCAGCATGCCAATCATACGGTCCGACGTCCCAAACTTGGTGCGGTTTAGCTGCACTCGTTCCAGCACCCGATTCACAAATGTCTGATCATGAATCGCATATGCCCAGAGTGGTCCACCTGCACAGGAAACAGAAAGCATGACATCGACACTCCAACCTATACATGAAAGGTCGATGGTTCTTAGTCTATGTTATCTGAGCTAGGAGGAGACGAAATTAGGGGGATAGCGCAGTGGCGAAAGCACTTGGCTCAGATTTTCAGCTTATGTTCAGGCCTAGAGCCCCTTTTTTAATCAGTGTATGTCTATAATTCGTGGCTCCCTCTGCTCCATAACAAGCCTCAGACCTGAACCATCTGCTCAATAAATAGGATGGTTGGGTGGAGCAGAAAAAGATTGATCATGGGTCGAAATGAAAACTTCCCATCTACTGTATTTTAGGACCGGAATGGCGTGGATGTTCTTTCATGTTTATGAGGACAAATAGACCAGCATTAATAAATAAATAAATATAATACGGGTCTTCTCATATATACCTCATGTCACTTACCAACATGATGGGTGTGGTTGCAGTGATGACATTTCGAATCTACAGTGGGTCCAGTGGCAAACATGTACTTGTTTCGTGGTGTTCCATCTGGCAAAACTGTCTTGCTGATCTTGGCTACAAATTTACAGGCATATATGCAGTCTACTGATATACAGATATTGGTACTAAATGATAGCTGGAAGATTCCAATCGGGAAATATTCGCGCGAGCCGAGTGAGTTACAACTAAAAGTGCAAAATATTGAGAGAGGACCTCCCTATTTACACCGGACTCTGTTCCTGGTAGTTTTCTGTATGACAAACGCAGCCCTTTTACAGATTAGAACATACCAAGTGGTTGCAGGGCGTGTGCAGAACATCCAGTACATTCATATAGCATGGCAGTTTTACTAGCTGACTCTTTAGCTTTGGCAGCGCCGCTATAGATTCTTACGAATACTCGGCAGTAGAAATCTATACTCAGTGAGAGCAGTGGTACAGCATGCTTGGCGTACCTGTTGGCATAACTATCAATCGTACGAAGCACAATGCGCAGTGCTGTCTCATGGCAACAGGAGCTTTTTATAGACATTGCTCCGTATGCGGCGTAACATTTCTCCGCCGCATTGCCACAGAGTATCGCCATGTCAGTGCATGTGATACAGAGCAGACCACCATTTTTTACTGCTTGAACCGCTCCATCGAGAAACTTGGTCGGTCCGCCATAAGGATCTAAGTCAATGACGTCATAGCCCTTCGGTGCTGATTCTTCAAGACCACGGCTAGCTCTATACATGACCATAGCGGCATCATCACACGACGCTTCCATAATGTGGCCTACTTGATTTAGTTCTATATTTTCCCTCATACAAGCGACTGCCTTCTTATCAAAGTCATTACCGATTACTTTTCGCAGTCCGGGTATTTCTTTAGAGAACCTAACAGATCGTAAACCAGACGCAGCTAGACCCTCCAAGATGGTCAGCCCATCTTCATATGACCGCATAGTCAACCTCTCATCAGGGTCACTGCTCAATAATTTCCTTATGTCCTCCTCATTTGTGTCCATCACGTTCAGCCCCGATTTCTCCTCCTGTTTGGTGACTTTCACGGTCTCTGCTTCTTCATTTTCCGCGCTGACAACAGAATCGTCATCCTCAGTTGGTTTCGGTTTATTCTTTTGTCGTTTAGCGTCCCTTTCCTCCAGTAGAAGTTTGCCGAATTCACTTATGACATTGATTGTGAGATCTCGATTAAACTCCTGTACTGGATTATAGAAAACACTTTCTGGCAGATAAGCCTTTCCTCTACCTTCGATGACGGGTGATCTGGGGCGATCCGAAGAGTCTGAAGCCATTTTAACACTCAAAACTTGTGACCTATAAAGCAGTGTAACATCAGGAAATGTTAGTTGTATTTGTAGAATACAAAAGAAAGCGATTAATTATTAAAATTAAATGGTTCTAAAACAGAATTGTCTTTTGACATCTAGGCTAGTCTTTAGAGTAAGACCCAGTGTGAGTGTAGACTAAATAAATTACTTATTTACTATATTATTATAAAATATAATAACATTAGACTAGTTGTGAAGTCAGCCGGTTCCCACTCTACCGAATCACGGAGTCACACTCACAGCGAGTGATGAGTGAATGTCACTCTCACAATGAAAATCACTCACTAGTCACTAGTACTGGCCTGGTCAGCCCAACAACACTGAATTATTTACTAACACTGAGTGATGGACTTGAGGCTAGGACAAGGAGTAGGAGTCAGTTACTGAGTCAGTGAGTGACTCAGTGAGTCAGTCAGACTCAGTGACTGACACTGTGACACTGGACTGAGTCTGACAGACCAGACAGACAGACTGAACAGATTCACTGATTCACACTCACGCCACGATGAATACTAACTCTAACTTCTAAGTCTAACTGTAAGTAAATACTATAAAAATTAAAATAGACTAGTAGTACTACGTCTACTAGTACTAGTAGTTTCTAATTTCTAGTTATAATTTTACTCACAAACTCACAGTCACACGCACACACACACAGTGACACACACACACACACCTGACAGCCCGTGCCGCAGTGATTCACTCAGTCATACTCATAGTCATGCTGATACTCGCATAGTCAACTCATTCATTCATTCATTCATTCATTCATTCATTCATTCATTCATTCATTCATTCATTCATTCATTCATTCATTCATTCATTCATTCATTCATTCATTCACTGAGTGAGTGACTAGTGAGTCAGTCAGTCACATTTCACAGTCAAACTTCAAAGGTAAATAAAGAGCCGCAGTCGTTGTCGACGGAAAAATACTGCGTCAGAGGCACTAGGCCTAGTCAAAACCCTGTTAATCAACGTACTTCAAGCGCGATACCTGAGACAGTGAGAGTGATTGTGGACCAAGCCAACTCGGTAAAACTTCAGCCGGTTTCTCAGGGCTCCACTCCAGCTAGACATTCGGCTTCAACTCCGCATGGCCGTGCAAGAGGACGCAACTGCGGAAAAAATAATTGGTTTGCGGCGTGGCTTTCAGGAGGTGGGCTAAAGGAAATTGGACAGACCAGTCCCTGCAGTCTGCAGACATCCTGGTTGTGCGTTGTCTTGTGGCAAATTATTAATCACAATTTTTAAACTTATAGATGAGAACAAACAGCTCAAGGGAGCCACAGTGGAAGTATGTACCATTCATTACCCAGTCACCCTAAAAACTAGTGCGAGACAGTGATTTGGCCACATTCAGTGGTACCTCACCAGAACGACATAAAATAACAGTCCTTTATATCATTCATGTACAGAAGTGATGGTAAAACTTGTTCATGCGCATGCACAATTGGATGGGTGGCAAAGACAAACGACAAAGAGTTCAGATGAATATACCTCTCAAGTAGGCGTACATCCGAGCATTGTAATACTGCTTTCATCCAATATCATACCAAGCATAAAATTATCCTCTATAGCTCTATAACTCAATGATAATGAGACAATGTGTTACTATGAAGTTGTTATTAGACAACAAACTTACAAATTACACGAGAAATATGAGTTTCATATTATGGCAATTACATCGAGTCAACCGCTCCAGTACAAGAGTATAATAATTGAGTAAAGTATAGGCTTGTGCGAGGCAAAAAAATACATTACAAAAGTTACTCAGATCATTGTGTCCATGTAAAAAGTTACTAGGACTCTTTCCCATGTAAATCTATCAAAACAAAACAAGACAGACACAGACACTCCAAGATAACTCTATTAGAGCCCTTTATTGAAATAAACCTTCTCACACTGTCCATCCATCTGCCGAACTCTCTCCTGTAGCTCTGGCTCCAGCTTACTAGTTCTCATAGAAGCTATTTGTGGGAAGACAGCACAGCACAGGGGTGTGGCGAATATCAACAGGAAGCCAACCATACCAACCTGCATAGGAGCTCCCATTTTTGGGTATCTGAAAAGAAATTCGATTTGTCAGGAGAACGATGCCGCACAGATTGAGGTGCCAGACAGTTGAACTTGACAGACTGCATCTTCTCTAGACTATCACGAGCATAACACACCACTGGTCTTATTATGGGTTTCTATCCACCGCGGATTGTATCGCGTCTTGCTTAGATAATTCATTGATAGTAGTTTCTCTGTGTATAGATAGCACCACACACGGCACTAGGAATGAGATGGCACTTGAATGAAAAAAATAGAACTTACTTTTTTAGAAACTTTCCTTGTTCTAGTTTAGACATAATGATGGGAGGAATGAACATGCCAGGCATTGCCATAAGTATTCTGCTGATCACAACCTATAATCAGAAGCCGCATACATATCATATACACATGTACTACTGCATGTATTATCTTATACGAGCCTATTCGCTTGTAACTGAATACAGAGATTAGCTGGGACTATAAATCCATATATCCGCATTTGGAGTCATCCTCTATTTACGTTGGTTGGCAGTATTGGCAGTATTGACAGTATTGGCAGT
>Ga0224501_10003340_pt1 | contig 12609 bp, 11 predicted proteins | sample SF_Oct11_sed_USG_4_FD_169105 | JGI IMG/M metagenome (GOLD analysis project Ga0224501, IMG submission 169105) | Sediment microbial communities from San Francisco Bay, California, United States - SF_Oct11_sed_USGS_8_1 | ecosystem: Environmental > Aquatic > Marine > Sediment | place: USA... | reverse complement strand
AGTGCTCCTGGCTTTCGGGTTCTGTTTATATCTTATGTATTCTACACTGTTTATTCCGAAAAGAAAAGCACCCTGCCTTACATTGTTTTCGCCCTGTATTTTGGGCTGTATTTTGCGCCTTATATTATATAACAGGGCTTACCCGGAATGCTCTTCCCTGAATGTTTTGTTTCAGAAAATGTATTTGCTGATTTTACCATTTGTCTGGGTATATTTCAAAAGCAACCGGGGCAAACGGTATAAATTCCATAAAATCCCCACAATAATCACCTGAGTTTTCAAAACCGACAGCTGTCAGAAGGTGATGCTGCGGAACTGCTCCAGGGCGGCGGGGTTGGCCAGGGCCTCGCGGTTTTTCACTTCCTTGCCGCTGAGCATTCCACTGACGGCCAGTTCCACCTTCTTGCCGTTGATGGTCACGGGGACTTCATCAATGGCCCGGATATGGCGGGGCACATGCCTGGGAGTGGCCAGGGCGCGGATGGCGGCCCGGAGTTCATCCTCTCGGGCCGGATTGAGGGGCTCGCCGGGCCGCATGACCACGAACAGTACGATCTCGTCCTCGCCGTGGAGCCTGTGGCCCACCACGATGCTGTCCTGGATGAAGGGCAGGGCCTCCACGATGCGGTAGATTTCCGCCGTTCCGATGCGCACCCCGCCGGGGTTCAGGGTGGCGTCGGAGCGTCCGTGCACGACCACGGTGCCCCGGCCGGTGATGGTGACGAAGTCCCCGTGGCGCCACCTTCCCGGGTAATGATCAAAATAGGCCCGGCGGTATTTTTCCATGTTCCCATCGTTCCAGAAATACACCGGCATGGAGGGAAAGGGCTGGCGGCAGACCAGCTCACCCTGTCCGTCGGTCAGGGGCCGGCCTTCCTCGTCCAGGGCGGCGATGTCCACCCCCAGGGCGGCGCCCTGGATCTCCCCCGCATACACCGGGCTTAAGGGGTTGCCCAGCATGAAGCAGCCGATGATGTCCGTGCCGCCGGAGATGGAGGCCAGTTGCAGGTCGGGCTTGATGGCGCGGTACACATACTGGAACTGCCGGGGTTCCAGCGGTGATCCGGTGGAAAGAATGCTCCGCAGGGCCTCCAGCCCCCCGGTGCGGCCGGGTGCCAGACCCTCCTTTTCGCAGGCCCCCAGAAACTTGGGGCTGGTACCGAACACGCTGATGCGGTTTTCGCGGGCCAGCCGGAACAGCCGCTCCGGCTCCGGGTGCATGGGGCTGCCGTCATAGAGCACCAGGGTGGCTCCGCAGGCCAGCCCCCCCACCAGCCAGTTCCACATCATCCAGCCGCAGGTGGTGAAGTAGAACAGCACATCATCGCGGCCCAGGCCGGTATGCAGCTTCAGCTCGGTATGGTGCTTGAGCAGGGTCCCCCCGGCCCCGTGGACGATGCACTTGGGGGCTCCGGTGGTGCCCGAGGAGTACATTATATATACCGGGTGATCGAAGCCCAGGGCCGGGTACTCCGGCGGCGGGGAGTCCTCGGCTCCCAGAAACTCATTCCAGGAGGCCCCCCGGGAGCCCCAGGCCGCCGGGGGCGGGCAATCCGGTTCCAGAAAGCCTACCAGCACCAGTCTTTCAAGGGAGGGCAGGGCTTCCAGCAGCCGCCCGGCCTTTTCCAGGCTGGCGTGGGTCTTGCCGTTATAGCGGTAGCCGTCGGCGCAGAACAGCACCTTGGGATGGATCTGCCCGAAGCGGTCCATCACGCCCTGGAACCCGAAGTCCGGCGAGGTGGATGACCAGACCGCCCCCAGGCAGGTGGCACCCAGCATGGCCGCCACGGTCTCGATGGTATTGGGCAGGAACCCCGCCACCCGGTCACCCGGCCCCACGCCCAGGCGCTTCAGCCCGGCGGCCACCCGGGCCACCAGCCGGTGCAGCTCCGCGTAGGTGATGCTGCGCCGGGGTGCCCCCTCGGCCTCGGCTATCAGCGCAGTGTGGTCGTCGTTATAGCGCAGCAGTTTTTGGGCGAAGTTGAGCCGTGCGCCGGGAAACCAGACCCGGCTTTCCGAGCTGCGGTCCGCGGGCAGGGAATGGTCCGTCAGCACGGCGCTGTAGGCCAGCGCGGCCGCCGCGGCTGAACCGGCAGGCGGCTTTGTGTCGGGTTCGCCCAGCCCCGGGTCGGCCAGCCCCGGGTCGGCCAGCCCTAGGTCGCCCAGCCACATATCGCGCCAGGCCTGCTCCCAGAATGCTTCCAGATTTTCCACGCTCCAGCGATGCAGCGCCGGGAAGTCAGTGGGCGAAATACCATCCGGCAGTAGTCGGCGCGCCCGCAGCCCCTGGAAGAAGGCGTGCATGTTCGAGCCGCGCATCCGCTCCGGTGATGGCGTCCACAGGGGAGAATTTCCGGTTCCCGTTTTTTCCATGGCTTGCCGCCTGGTCTGAATATTCTCCGGGGGTGGGGGGCTAGCGCGCCGCCATGAACTTCTCGGCGTACTTGGCCAGCAGATCCACCTCGATGTTGATCCGGGCGCCCAACTCATAGCGGGGCAGGACGATATGCTGCTGGGTGTAGGCCACCAGCATGAACGTGAAATAATCATCCAGCACATCGATAATTGTCAGGCTGGTGCCGTCCACGGCGATGAAGCCCTTGGGGACCATGTAGTGCAGCAGCTCGGCGGGGCTTTGGATGGTGCACACCAGGGAGTCGCCATCCTCGCGGCGCTCCTTCAGCACGCCCGTGCCGTCCACATGCCCCTGCACGAAGTGCCCCCCCAGCCGCCCATCGGCCCGCAGGGAGCGCTCCAGGTTCACCCCGGCACCGGGTTTCAGGTCGCCCAGGTTGGTGCGGGCCAGGGTTTCCGGGGCCAGCCCAAAGGTGAATACGCCGCCTTCCAGCCGGGTCACCGTGAGGCAGACCCCGTTGACGGCGATGCTGTCGCCCAGGGCGGTCTCCCGGGTGGTCTCTCCGCCTTTGACATCCAGCTGCCAGCCCCCATCCCGCTGTTCCAGCGCCTGCACGGCGCCTATTTCCTCCACTATTCCTGTAAACATGTCTTGCTGCCTTTTGATAAATATTTCTGTGCAAAAGCCCTGTGCATAAGCTTCCGTGCGAAAACCTTCCGCTGTTCATGGCATTCCCCGCGGGCTGCCCGGCCCGGATACTCACAGGCCGCGGGTTTCCGGTGCAAGGTTATTAGAAGACATCCCGGCGGTGTTTTCAAGAGAGCGGCTCACTATGGCAGGGCGCGGTGTCTCCCCATCCTTGCCAAGGTCGACCCATCCGGGATATGCAGGGTTAGGCGGGTATGCAAACCCGCCTGTATCTTGCGGGAAGCCGGCACACCACTGGGGGCGGGAATATAATGACGATGAAACACAGCCTGGGAATTATTTGCGGGGGGCGCAGCGGGGAGCACGAGGTGTCCCTGCGGTCGGCCAGCGGAATCTTCCGGGCCATTGACAGGGAGCGCCTGGAGCCGCTGTTGGTGGGAATCGCCAAGGACGGCACCTGGCACGCCGGCCCGGCGGAGGAACTGCTGGATAACGCCGACGACCCGGCCCGCATCAGTCTCAAGCCCGGCCTGCCGCGCTATATTCCATCCGGGGGGGGCGGGCGGATGGTGCTCCGGCGCGATGGCCAGGGCCCCGGCCCGGAGACCCTGGAGCTGGACGTGCTGCTGCCGATCATCCACGGCACCGATGGCGAGGACGGTGCCCTGCAGGGAATGCTGCGCATCTTCGGCGCGCCCTTTGTGGGGGCCGACGTGCTGGGCTCGGCGGTGGGCATGGACAAGGACATCATGAAGCGCCTGCTGCAGATGGCCGATCTGCCCATCGGGCGGTTCGCGGCCTTCATCAGCCCAAAGAAGGCCCGGGAGGCCTTTCCCCGGCTGGCCGCCGAACTGGGACTGCCCCTTTTCGTCAAGCCCTCGTCCATGGGCTCCTCGGTGGGTGTGAGCAGGGTGGATGACGAGGAGGGCTACCGCGCGGCGCTGGAGGAGGCCTTCCGCTTCGATGACAAGGTGGTGGTGGAGGAGGCTCTGCCCGGGCGCGAGGTGGAGTGCTCAGTGCTGGGCAACCGCCACAGCGAAACATGGCCCCCCCGGGCCTCCCGCGTGGGGGAGATCATTCCCAGCCAGGAGCTCTACGGCTTCTATTCCTATGCCGCCAAGTACCTGGACGACAACGGTGCCCAGCTGCTCATCCCGGCGCCCATCACGCCCGGCGAGGAGCAAAGGGTGCAGGAACTGGCCGTCCGGGTGTTCGAAGTCCTGGAATGCGACGGGCTGGCCCGCGTGGATTTTTTCCTGGCCCAGGATGGCCGGGTGGTGGTCAACGAGATCAACTCCCTGCCCGGCTTCACCCCCATCAGCATGTACCCCAAGCTGTGGGAGGCCAGCGGCCTGAGCTACACCGACCTGCTGACCCGGCTGGTGGAGCTGGCCCTGGAGCGCCACGCCCGCCGCGCCGCCCTGGCCCGCGACTTCACCCCGGCCTGAACTGGGTGCAAGTCTGGATTTCCGGCCTCCCCCCGCGAGGTGTCGTCCGTTAAATCCCATTACCAACTGTGAAACCGCTGATATAACACATGATAAATATTACAGCCTTGATATATTATTCATCTGGAATATTATGCGGAATACCCAGGAGTCGCAAAATTTGACATGACAGTCCGGCAGGATACCCACCGGAAAGGAAAATATTCATGAGCGGTGATAATACAACCCAATGGTTGGTAGTGAGGCTGGACGAACAATCATATGCACTTCAGGCCGATTCCATCCAGGAGATGGTTCAGATTGCTGAAGTGAGGCAGCTGCCCCTGGGGGTGGAATTTCTCCGGGGGCTGATTACCATCCGTGATAAGGCCATGCCGCTGTTCGATCTGCGGACCCGGCTGGGGCTTTCATCCCTGGATGAATCAATAGAGAAGCTGATCGAGCTGTTTGACGCAAGGGAACAGGATCACATCAACTGGCTTATCGAACTGGAGCAATCAGTGAAGGAAAGACGGCCCTTCAAACTGACCACCGATCCCCATAAATGCGCCTTTGGCCGCTGGTATGACAACTTTAAAAGCGAAAACCTCATCGTTCAGGCCCAGCTGGGCAAGTTCGATCAGCCTCACAAGAGCATCCATGCGATAGCCGAACAGGTGGCCGAAATGGAGGAGCGGGGAGAATTCGATGAAGCGCTGGCCCTGATAGAAACCACCCGGAACCAGGAACTGGCCCTGATGATCACTCTCTTCGAGCAGACGCGCCGGGTGATCCGGGAAACCCGCCGGGAACTGGCGGTGCTGGTTTACTTTAACTCCAGCATTATAGCCCTGGCCGTGGATGGGGTGCATTCGGTGGAACAGCTGAAGGCCAGCGACGGCGGAGAGCTGTCTTTTACCGTCAATGACATGGTGCAGGGTTTCGGCAAAAGCAACATGGAGGATATGGTGATGCTGCTTGATCACACCCGGCTGTTAAGCAGGGATCAGATGCAGTCCCTGGAAGTGCTCCCATGAGCAGAAAATCCGGAGCGGGAACCCGGCCCCCCAACATGGTCCGGCTGGAAGAGCTGCCCTGGAGCCCCGGGGGCAACGGCAAGTCCTACCAGTACGATTGCAAACGCCCCGCAAGGGAGGGCGGTGCCCGGCAGATCGGCGCCAGCCTGTACCGGCTCGCGCCGGGAAAGGCCGCCTTTCCGGCCCACTATCACTTTGCCAACGAGGAGGCTGTTCTTGTCCTGAAGGGCAGCGGAACCCTGCACCAGAACGGCGAAAAGTGGCCGGTGGAACAGGGCGACTACCTGGTGTTTCCCGCCGGGAACACCGCCCACAAGCTGGTCAACACCGGTGAGGAACCCCTGGAGTACCTTTGTATTTCCACCCAGAACCAGCCCGAGGTGGCCGTCTATCCCGATTCGGGCAAGGTGGGAGTAATGGCCGGGCATGGCCAGAAGCAGGACAGCGCCGCTCACCGGTTGCTGAACCTGTACCGCCTGAATGAATCGCTTGATTACTACGAGGGTGAAGAATAGGCTGGCCGGTCGTAATTTCACTGTTGGTTGAAAACCGGCGGTTTTGCTAAGCTGGTACAGCGGAAATTCAATATCCGGGAGGCCCATAAATGAGCAACGAGCGTAAATTCGGCATAAACACCCTGGCCCTGCACGCCGGGCAGCGCCCCGACCCGGTGACGGGCGCGCGGGCCGTGCCCATCTACCAGACCACCAGCTTTGTCTTCGACGATACCGACGACGCGGCGGCGCTGTTTGCCCTGCAGAAGTTCGGCAACATCTACACCCGCATCATGAACCCCACCACGGCGGTGCTGGAGGAGCGCATCGCCACCCTGGAGGGGGGCGTCGGGGGGCTGGCTACCGCCAGCGGCCAGAGCGCCCAGGCCCTGACTATCTTCGGGCTGATGGGGGCCGGCGATGAGATTGTGGCCGCGGCCACCCTGTACGGCGGCACCTACACCCAGTTTGATATTTCCTTCCGCAAGCTGGGCATAAACACCGTATTCGTGAACCCGGACGACCCGGAGAACTTCCGCCGGGCCATCACCCCCCGCACAAAGGCCCTGTACGCGGAGACTCTGGGCAACCCGCGCATCAACGTGCTGGATATCGCCGCAGTGGGAGCCATCGCCCGCGAGGCCGGGGTGCCCCTGATCGTGGACAACACCTTTGCCACGCCGTTTCTGTGCCGGCCCATCGAGCACGGGGCGGACATTGTCACCCACTCGGCCACCAAGTTCATCGGCGGACACGGCACCTCCATCGGCGGGCTGATCGTGGACTCGGGGGGCTTTGCCTGGGACAACGGCAACTTCCCCGGCCTCACCGAGCCCTCGGCTGGCTACCACGGCATGCGCTACTACGAGACCTTCGGCGACTTCGCCTTCATCATGAAGGTGCGCGTGGAGCAGCTTCGCGACATCGGCCCGGCCATCAGCCCCTTCAACTCGTTCCTGCTGCTGCAGGGGCTGGAGACCCTGCCGGTACGCATGGAGCGCCATGTGGCCAACGCCGTCAAGGTGGCCGAGTTTCTGGAAGCGGATTCCCGCGTGGGCTGGGTCAGCTATCCGGGCCTGAAGAGCAGCCCCTACCGGGCGCTGGCGGAAAAATACCTGCCCGGGGGGGCGGGGGCGGTGTTCACCTTCGGCATCAAGGGCGGTTACGAGGCCGGACGGGCCTTCCTCAACAGCCTCAGCCTGTTCAGTCACCTGGCCAACATCGGCGATGCCAAGAGCCTGGCCATTCACCCGGCCTCCACCACCCACCAGCAGCTCAGCGAGGAGGACATGGCAGCAGGGGGCGTTACACCGGATATGATCCGCCTGTCCATCGGCCTGGAGGACGTTGACGACCTGATCTGGGACCTGGAGCAGGCCCTGCAGGCCGCAGCCGGGGCCTGATAAAAGCAGCCCTGATAATCAGCACCTGGAAAAAACACCGGAATATATATTCAGCGCGAGGCAGCCATGAGCGAAACACACAAACCCGGATCGGGGCAGTTCCCCGGACAAACCTTCGGCTCCATTCTGGGCATCCTGCAAAAATACCGGCGCATCGCCATGGTGGGCCTGAGCCCCAACCCCAACCGGCCCAGCTATTTCGCCGCCACCTATCTGCGCGATCACCACTACGAGATATTCCCGGTCAACCCGGCTGCCGCCGGGCAGGAGATCCTGGGTGCCAAGGTGTACGCCAGCCTGGACGAAGTGCCGGGACCGCTGGAGGTGGTGGATATCTTCCGCAAGCCCGAGGCCGTGCCGGAGATCGTGGCCGAGGCCATCGGCCTGGGGGCGAAGGTTATCTGGATGCAGCTGGCCGTGATTCACATGCAGGCCCGCCAGCAGGCCCTGGACGCCGGACTGGAGGTGGTGATGGACCGCTGCATGAAGATCGAGCACGCCCGCTTTCACGGCGGCCTGAACTTTGCCGGCATCCGTACCGGTGTCATCAGCGCCCGCAAGCCCCGCATGCATCTGCTGCCCAATACCTGAAGATGCGAAATTCCCGACGACAGCGCATCAAACCGGCTGTTTTCACACGTTATTTAGCAATACGACGATGTTTTCAAATTCAATATAACTATTGATTAAAAAACTAATTATTGTTATGTTTTGCTTCGGTATATCAAAGTAAAATTTCGCAGATCAAAACTCGCAGAACAACTGAAGGTAATAACGGGATGGGGGAAAGTTTTTCAAATGGCGGGAACTACAAGCCATCTCGAAATAAACAATTTGGGGGTTTTGCCCCCCGTTTTTGCCCATGGGCAACTTCAGCCCCAGCAGGGGCCGGCACTCTATACCGCTGCCCCTGCACCTGCTTTAATGGAGCCGAAAAATTTATGCCATTGTATTTATGGCTTTTACTGGGGTGAAGGGGTTCGCCAACCCCTTCCCGGGGGTGCGGGGGGGCAGCGCCCACCGGCCTACCGGAGGCATAATTATTTTTTTTGAGATAGCTTTTAAACCGGAGCGGAAATAACAACCATGAACGGAAACAAAGCGATATTTGCAGGGTTCGTAAAATATGCAGGGTGCTTTCTGCCAGCGCGACGGCTGGCCCCGGCCCTGATCCTGCCCCTGACTCTGGCTCTGGCTTTGGCTCTGGGGGCCTGCGGCGGAGGTGGGGGTAATAATAAAACGGATGATCAGTCGGCAAACAGACCGGTGGCCAATGCCGGGGCGAATCAGACCATTGCCGCCGGAACACCCGTCACCCTGGACGGCTCAGCCAGCAGTGATCCCAATGATGATACCCTGACTTTTCTTTGGTCGGTGGCTTCCGGCCCCATCGGAAACCTGGCCGGGTTCGACGATAACACCCTGGTCAATCCCGTATTCACACCCGATATGCCGGGAGCATACGTTATCTCCCTGGTGGCAAGCGATGGAACCTTAAACAGCGCGCCGGCCACCATCGCCATTGAGGTGCTGTTCAATTACTATGTGGATGCTGTTTCCGGCTCAGATGCCGCCGATGGCTCCAAGAATACTCCCTTCCGGACCATTTCCTTTGCCATGACCTATGCGGGAGTTGACAGTTGGGTCATGGTTGCCCCGGGAACCTATGATGTGGCTCTGGGGGAGGGATTCCCGATAGTGCTGCACCAAGGGTTGAAGCTTGTGGGCGATCAGCCCGGCAAGGGAAGCAGCACCATAATCAACGCCCCGGGCGGAAATATTTTCACCCTCTCCCTTGGCAATACCGTGGCGGGCTTCACCCTTAAAAATATCGGAACAGTGCAATATGTTTCTGCGGGAAACCTGAACTTTCTAAACAATACGGTTAACCAGGGAGGCCCAGGCCTGTTTGTTAATGATCCCGTAGGCGGACATCTGATCAAGGGCAATATTTTCACCGGTCTTAGCGGGGTGGCCCTGCCCATTACTGTTTCTCCGGCCACGGTCTCTCGGGTTGAGGACAATTCCTTCACCGGAAACTACTATGGCGTGGAGATGGATACCCTGGGCCTGGATCTGGGGGGCGGGCCTGCCGGCAGCACCGGCGGAAATATCTTTTCCTGCAACACCGATAATGATTTCTGGACCAACCGCCCGGATACCGACACCATTTACATGCAAAACAACCAGTGGGACCACAACCCACCGGCTGACAATGATATTTACAATCAAAATGCGGCCACCATCCTGACCGATGGCGCCACGCTGGCTCCGTCACCCTGCCCGTAAGGCCGCTTGCCGCATTCTGGGCCGCCCCTTTTCCGGTGAAGAAAACCTCCGGGAAAAGGGGCGGTGTTCTTTGCAGTTCCGGGGGCCGGCAGCACACAGGCTGTTTCCCTTCCTGGTGTGCAACGCCTCTTTAAAAAACATTGGAAATACAGACAATTATGCTATGATTTTTTATAGGCAACAACCCGGAGCATGCCGGACGTGGCGCGGTTTTGGCATTGAATCGTGCAGAATTTCTTATATCCGCCGTTGGCGCCACAAGGCGGAAAGTAAATTAACACACGTCATATTTGGGATTGGTCATGCAAGAAAGTTCCGAGGGAAAACGCGGCACGGAAATCACGGTGTATGGTCTGATGGGCTACGCACGGGAGTTCCGGCTGCCCCTGGAGAGCCTGGATGTGGAGGACCTGGAGCCAGGCGAGGAGTTCAGCTATCAGGGGCATATTTACCAGATCCGCTCAGTGTTCCAAAAAAACGATGAGTTGCTGATTAATGTGACCATGACCGGCAGCATGAACGATTAACCCTGATCGTCAGGCGGTCCGGCCCGGTCGTTTTTCAGCTTTCCGCAGCAGGTTGATCCATTGAATCACGAGCAAGCAGCCCGGCCGTCCGGCCGCAGCCGTATCACCGACCCCCCCTTGAACATCGTTCTGGTTGAACCGGAGATACCGCCCAACACCGGGAACGTGGGACGTCTCTGCGCGGCCACGGGATGTCATCTGATCCTGGTGGGCCGGCTGGGGTTCCGGCTGGATGATTCCTCGCTTAAGCGGGCCGGCCTGGATTACTGGGAGTTCCTGAGCTGGGAGCATGTTCCCGATGCCGAGGGATTTCTAGGCTCGCTGCCCGCCGGGAGGTTTCACCTGTTCAGCACCCATGCCCGCGTTCCCTACACCAGGCTTTCCGCCCGCCGGGGCGATTATCTGTTATTTGGCCGGGAAACCAAGGGGCTGCCCCGTGACCTGATGGACCGACACCGGGATCAGTGTTACAATATCCCGATTTTCGAACCGGGCGTGAGATCGCTCAACCTTTCCAATGCGGTGAGTATTGTTTTATACAATACATTGAACGGCATTCAGCCCTTTGAATAACAGTTATGTATAACAGATCTGTATAACAGTTCTGGATAAAAGCCTGGAATGGCGGCCTGGATAAATGCCTTTGGTAAAAACCGCAGTTAACAGCCGGGCAGCAGCGAAAAACCGGTGTGGTGTTTCCCTTGCATTGAAAAGTTGAAGTCCTGCCGTTGACGAAAATACGCGCGGCAGTCGTTATTTAATAAAGGCCCTCCAAAGCCGGGGCCGGACACCATTGGCGAGGTGGCGCGAACCGGATGCCCAACATGTTCGACATAATATTCCTGGGGCTGCTCCTGATATTTTTCCTGCTGAGCTATATGCGCGGGGCGATCAAGGAAATGTTCACCCTGCTGGGGCTGGCCGGGGGCTTTCTGGCCGCGGGGCGGTTTTCCGACGATCTTGCCAAATCCCTGGCGTCCTTCATGCCCGATCACCAGACGGCCCTGCTGGTATCATTTCTGCTCATCATGCTGCTGTGCTATTTTCTGGGAATCTTTCTGGGGGGCATGAGCGACCTGTTCAGACGGGATGCCCTGGGACCTTTCAACCGGATGCTGGGGGGGGTGATCGGCCTGACAAAGGGACTCATTTTATCCCTGGTGGTGTACTGGATTGTGCTGAACCACTTTCCCGTGTTTCACCAGCAATTGAACGGTTCCTGGATGGGCGACCGCCTGGGAAATCTTTTGAACCAGTTGCAGCGGATGGACCTGATCTGATGCGGGCGGCCGCCCTGCTTTCCGCCGTCAGGGTGGTATTCCCGGTCATAATCCACGGCATCGGCAACTCCTGACGGGGGACAATGCGCCTACTCCTCACGGGAATCCTCCCGGGAATCCTCGCGCTGGCGGTCATGGCCGGCTGTCAGGCCCTGACATGGCTGGCTCCCGCCGAAAAACACTCCCCCCTGCCGCCAGAGATCGACCGGCTGGTCATGGAGCCCGTCATGCGTTCGGTGGGAGTGAACCTTTCCGATGAGCAACTGACCCTGTTTCAAACCGAACTCATGGAGGCCATGAATGCCCATGAGGGGCTGAGCGTTCTGGAGGTTCCTCCATCCTACCTGCCCAATACGGCCGTGATGGCCGGGGTGCTGCGCCATTATCAGTTTTCCGAGCAGTGGCGGGGCGGCGGGTTCCTGTTGCGCTCCATCGTGCTGACTCTGGACTTCATCGTGCGCCCCATGGAAGGCAAGGGCGAGCTGTCACGGGGTTCGCGAACTATCACCTGGCAGAAGGTGTATCCCCCCGAAGCAGAAAACCCGGAGGGCGCTGAAATCCCGGAGGCGGACGAGGACCTGAAGGCGGCTGTCCGGGAACTGGGAGCGGGCCTGGCGGAGAATCAACGGCCGGTGCCGCTTCCGGCTCCCATCGTGGTGGATGACGCCCGGGAAATCGGCTCCGGGAAGGCCTGGGGCGTGCCTGCCCTGCTCAAGGGCAACCGCTATGCCCGGGGCGGGGTGTATGAACAGGCCCGGAGCCTGTGGCGCGTGGTGCTGTTCAACCCGGAAGGAAATGAACCCGCCGGAGAGTCACTTTACCGCCTGACCGACCGCTCGCTGGCCCTGCTGATGCAGCATGGCTGGTCATTGGAGCAGGTTGCCGTCATCGAGCCCCTGACCCGGCTCGGGCCCCTGACCCTGGAGGACTATCGGGAGCAGCTGCGCCAGCTCAGGAAGGGCCGCCTGGAGGATGAAGGGCTGATTCTGGCGGTCTCGGAGTTTCACCGGGAGCGGCTGCACTACAACGCCGGAGCGGCCCATGGAAACCTGGGGATGCTCTTCGCCCTGGAGGCCCGCTACGACCTGGCTACCTATCATCTGGCGCGGGCCTATCTGCACAACCCCGCCGGGGGGTATCTGGATCTT
>Ga0224501_10003339_pt1 | contig 12613 bp, 10 predicted proteins | sample SF_Oct11_sed_USG_4_FD_169105 | JGI IMG/M metagenome (GOLD analysis project Ga0224501, IMG submission 169105) | Sediment microbial communities from San Francisco Bay, California, United States - SF_Oct11_sed_USGS_8_1 | ecosystem: Environmental > Aquatic > Marine > Sediment | place: USA... | reverse complement strand
CGAGCCAAATCAGAGTAGACTGACTCTTGATAGGCATTCGCCTTTGCATGCCGCGCCAGCGTTGGCGCCAGCGGATCGTTCACGCCGGAAGTCTGACCGCAGAGCTCGCTCCACAGATTGACCGGCGCACGTTGGCACGCCACTTTCAAATCCTCCCCAATCCCTCGTAACTCGGGGAGCTGAGAAGACAGGAGACGCGTAATCTGTTTTTCCAATGTCCGGATGCTGACGACTTGCCCGACGTTGGTCTTTGCCGCAAGGGGAAGCAGGTACCGAGTGACGTCGAACGCCCGCGCCGCGATCGTCCGTTGATAATCAGCCGGTTTCATGGAATCCGGACGTGGGTCTCGATCAGAGAGGTACGCAATCAAGGGATCGTGCAGTAATCGATAGATTTCGGAGAGACTGCGGAGAACGCCTTCATAGATCGCCTCGGTTTCGCTCCCTCGAATCTGGCCCGGCACAAACCATCGGCTCGAGGCAAAGTTCTGATAGCGGCTCGATTTCGCCTGCCCGTCCCAGAGCGGCTCGTCCTCCAGGCGAATGGCGGCCAATTCCGAAATCTCTTCAAAACAGACGATGACATGGCCAAGGTCGGCGATCGAGGCATGACCGTAATCGAAATAAAACTGCTCCCAGAACTTTTCCGAGGAGTGACCATGGACCCACCGGATGCTCTCTTCGATGGAGTCCGGTGATCGGCTATAGCGCGCCAGTGCGTAAGCGGATTTCTCCGGCGGCATGGGAGCGATGGCGACAACCCGGCGACCTGATTGATCCTGGCTCATAGAGAGTCGTTCACGTTTTCGTTGAACCGTAAGCCGCGCACTATACCTCTCACGTCAGGATGGCGCAAGCTCGGGTCCGTTGACTTGCCGCAGAAAGCGCCGCTATAGTCCGCCGAATCGCGAGGTGAGTATGGGCTCGCGCATGGGAACTGAGCATTTTTTATGATCAGGGGCATCAAAGGCGTAAAGGATCTGTTGCCAGAAGAGACACCCCGTTGGCGTTTCATCGAGGAGACGGCCAGGCGGTGGGCGGACCGGTATGGATTTCATGAAATTCGCATTCCGATCTTTGAAGTGACGACCTTGTTTGCGCGGAGCATCGGTGCATCGACCGATATCGTTGAGAAGGAAATGTACACGTTCCAGGATCGGGACGGCAGCTCGCTGACCCTGCGACCTGAAGGGACTGCAGGGACAGTCCGAGCCTATATCGAGCACAATCGGGCCGCGGTTCCGGTCCCTCAGAAGTATTTCTACTTCGGGCCGATGTTTCGGCATGAGCGGCCTCAAGCTGGGCGGCTTCGACAATTCCACCAGTTCGGCGTGGAGTCACTTGGGATGGCTGATCCCCGAGCCGATGTCGAAGTGATCGCTCTCCTGTGGCGGATCCTCAGTAACCTTGGGCTCCAGGGTCTCACGTTGGAGATCAATAACCTGGGGTATCCCGCCGATCGAGATTCCTATCGTCCTCACCTTGTGACATATCTCCGACAGTATGAATCCAGCCTGTGTGCAAATTGCCAGCGTCGGATCGAAGCCAATCCCCTCCGCGTTCTTGACTGTAAAGTCCCTGAGTGTCGCGCAATGACGGAGACGGCTCCTCGACTCGCTGATTCGCTCTCCGAAGCCGCTCAAGCATACTTTACCGGGGTTCTACACGGCCTTGATGTCATCCACATTCCGTATTCCTTGAACCATCGACTTGTGCGTGGGTTGGACTATTACAACCTGACGACTTTCGAGGTCACGGCGACGAATCTCGGAGCTCAGAACGCGGTCGGGGCAGGTGGACGGTATGATGGCCTCGTCGAAACCCTGTCGGGACCTCCGACGCCAGCTATAGGTTTCGCGGTTGGTCTGGAACGCATCGCGATGTTACTCCCGGAGTCAGCGCTGCGGACAACTGCTGCCAATGTCGTTGTCTATATCGCAGCATTTGGAGACCAAGGCTCGGGTGTCGGTCTCTCTGCTCTGGAGGACCTTCGTGCTTCTGGAATCCCAGCTGTGTCGGACTTTCGTTCCTCGACATTGAAGTCTCACTTACGGCAAGCCGATCGGCTTGCCTGTGGTTTCACTCTCATCCTCGGTGACGACGAGGTACAGAAAGGCACTGCTATCCTTCGAAACATGGTGACGAAGAGCCAGTACGATCTCCCTCTATCCTCACTCCCAGTTGCGATTCAGCCGCTTCTCAGAAGCTCATAAGGGCCATTTTTCGCATTGACTTTCCCCTTCAAACCTCTTACTCTCTGTAAGTCTGATAGGTTCTAACCTGCTGAATATTTAAGATAAATTCCTGTGGATTCACGACACTCACACAAGATCGGGTTCCTCCTAGCTTTGCCTCCATCGCATGCGAGCGCTTCAACGGTTTACGGACTGGCTCAGGCCGCTCTCACCGCTGGTCATGAAGTCTACCTCTACCTCATTGATGAAGGTGTCAAAAACATGCCCACTGGCCAATATCGAGAGCTCGCTCACGCTGGTGCAAAGGTTTTTGTCTGTGCGTATGGTTGCCAGCAGCATAATGTACCGACCACGGACACAGATCCACGTATGTCTCTCTGTGGGCTAGTGGTGCTTTCTGGACTTATTGATACCTGTAAGCCATTCCTATCATTTACCTGACACGATACGAATCTTTTGTGGCTAAGAATATCGCGGTTGTCATTCAAGAAGATCCTCGCAACACACACAGGCCTGTTGAAGCACTGAGGATTGCACTCGGCCTGGTTGCGGGATCGCATCAAACCACTGTGATTCTTCTTGGGGAAGCTTTTCGCCTTCTCACTGAAGATATAGATGACATCATCGACGTAGATATCCTTGAAAAGTATCTCCCATCGATCACACAGCTGAAGATTCCATTCATCCTCCAGTCCACAGCGGATCAGCCGAAAGTCCGCGGTGAGTTTCAAGTCGAACATAAAACAGACGAAAACATCGGAGTTTTTGTCAGATCGATGGATTCCACGCTCGTTTTCTAGGTGAGGTTTCGACGCATGTGTCCAATTGTCTATATCTCTCGTCCTTCCTCGCAAACGATTGCTCGTTCTATATGTCTGGAAGGGGATTCTGGGATGGTACTTTCTTTGGATGATACGCTTCCTCCGGGAAAGGTTGAACGCACCACCAACGTGCCATCTCCCCAGTTAGAGGAGAAGTTATCCTATGATCAGGTGCTGATGGTGCTGCTTAATGCTGACAAGGTTATCACTCTGTAACTCCGAAGGTTCTAGCTAAAGAAGATTCGGAGTAGTCGGATTAGGAGTAGTAACGTGAAGAGTGAGGATAAGAGATAAGACTTTGAATTTATAAGAAGAATAATGTGCTGAAAGCGATGGATAAGTTTGGGGATACCTTGTTTCTGACTGAGTACAACGTGTGGAGAATCTTTCTTAGGATCTCGCAAAGTGAGTCGGTATTGACTCTGTAGCGCGATAAGTAGTCAGGTTATGCACTACTGTTCATCGTGAGATGGAATGATAAGAAAAATGAGTTATACACAGGTGTGAATAATCCTGTGTATAGGGATTTTAGTAGGTTATGAGTCTAAACAGAGTTTGGGAAGAAGCGCTTCACTATATTCAAGGTCGGGTACCGAAGCAGGTGTATGACACGTGGTTTATGCCGGTACACCTCGATAGGATCGAAAACTCGACCGCCCATATCGGGGTCCCGAATAAATTTTTTGGGGAGTGGTTAGATGCACACTATGCCTCTCTCCTTGCTGAGGCGGTATCAACGGCCCGAGGAGGGGGACAGACAACGGTGGCCTTCACCGTCCGTGAGAAGGCGGCTCTCCCCCAAGGTGAAGTATCGGCTCCTAGTAGCCTCCAGCGGGCAGGAAACCAATCGAAAGGCCGCCGCGGGATCCAACTGAATCCAAAATATACATTCAAGAATTTTGTCGTCGGTGCCGGTAATCAATTCGCACACGCAGCATGTATGGCGGTTGCTGAACAACCAGGGCAGACGTATAACCCACTCTTCATCTACGGTGGGGTTGGACTTGGGAAAACACATCTCCTGAACGCAATAGGGAACCACGTTGCTGAACAGAGTGATCTCCGCATCGCATACTTAACTACTGAGCAGTTCACGAACGAAGTGATCAACTCCATCCGGTACGACAAAATGATGGACCTTCGGAAGCGGTATCGACACATCGATATGCTGATGATCGATGACATCCAATTCCTCGTCGGAAAAGAACGAACACAGGAAGAATTTTTTCACACATTCAACGCGTTGTACGAGGGACATAAACAGATCGTCCTCTCCAGCGATCGTTTTCCAAAGGACATGCCGGATATTGAGGAACGCCTGCGATCGCGATTCGAGTGGGGACTCATCGCGGATTTACAGCCCCCCGACGTGGAAACGCGCATCGCAATCTTGAGAAAGAAATCGGAGGACGAGGGCGTCAAATTGCCGGAAGATGTCATTCAGTTTCTCTCGGTTAGCATGAAGAGCAATATTCGGGAGCTCGAAGGGAGTCTCGTTCGACTAGGTGCCTATGCCTCCCTCACTGGGCAGGTCATCACCCTTGAGCTCGCAAAAAACCTCCTTCGGGACCTCATCGGCGACAAGAAAAAGGTTGTTGCTATGGATGATATTCAAGAGGCTGTCTGTACTAAGTTCCACGTTAAGTTGACGGAATTGAAATCGCGGCGCCGGAGCAAAACGCTTGTGCAGCCTCGACAGATTGCCATGTATCTTTGTCGGGAGCTGACCGACTCATCGTACCCCGAGATTGGACGACAGTTTGGAGGGAAGGATCATACGACCATCATTCATGCCTGTCGCCAGGTTGCCAAAGCCAGGGAGGCGGACGCCGTGCTGCAGACAACGATTGAAACGTTGAAGGAACAGATTCTTCGAAGTTAACGACTTGGCCGGGGGAGTACGCTATGAAAGTACGCATCGGGCGGGATGAATTGTTGACAGGACTCCAGCGCGTACAAGGTGTCGTGGAAAAGCGCAACACGATGCCGATTCTGTCGAACATTTTGTTGGAGGCCAAACAAGACGGAGTCGAGATTGTCGCAACCGATCTCGAGATCGGGTTGAGAGGCCTCTACAAGGCAACCGTGCTGACTCCGGGAGGCGTGACCATCTCGGCTCGAAAGCTGTTCGAGATTGTGAAAGAGTTACCATCTGGGGACATCGAGCTGACATCCGCAGACAATAATTGGACGACGATCCAAGCTGGAAAGAGCCAATTCAAAGTTGTGGGTCTCCCCAGTCACGAGTACCCGGCGCTCCCGACGATCGATCGCGAAGGGTTAACGCCTCTCTCTGGAGACGGACTACTGGAATTGATTCGCAAGACGCTTTTTGCAGCCGGTGACAACGATGCCCGATATATCTTGAACGGCCTTCTCGTCACGTTGCTGGGGACTGAGAAGAAAACCTCCCTGCGATTGGTCGGTACGGACGGTCATCGTCTCGCAGTGGCGGAACAGGAAGTCGGAAAAGCCGGGTCCAAAGGGATGCCGTTGGAAATGAAGGCCATTATTCCCAAAAAAGCTGCCCATGAGATCAGGCATCTCCTGGAAGAGGGCGGAGACGGTGAACCGCTGATCGGCTTCTCGAAGAATCTGATGATCTTCCGAAAAAGCGGTCTCCTCCTGACGTCCAGGCTGATGGAAGGCAATTATCCGAACTATCAGCAGGTCATTCCCAAAGAAAGCGGCAAGCCGATCAGTGTGGATCGAGCCGAACTGGAGAGCGCGCTTCGTCGGGTATCGGTATTGTCGAAGGATAAGTCCAGCGCGGTGAAGGTATCGTTTGCATCCGGCAAGATGACGCTCTATTCCAGCAGCCCGGACTATGGAGAAGCCACAGAAGAGTTGGCCGCGCAATACGAGGGAGAGCCGATGAATACCGGCTTCAATGCCCGATACCTGTTGGATGTGTTCAATGTGATGGATGGGGACACGCTCTCTCTTCAGATGGAGACACCCTTGAGCCCCTGTCTGGTTCAGGAGCCGGAAAGTCCGGGCTTCAAGTGTGTGGTGATGCCCATTAAAATCTAGCATGATGATGTTCTCCAGCATGGTCTTCGCATCACACAGAGGTCCAGTAGAGCAACAGGTGAGCCTTGCTTTCTTCGGGCTCACCGCCGTGCAATTTCGACTGAAGCAACGCAAGGGTAGCCTCTTACCAGACTGTTAGGACACGATGGCCACAGAAGACCCCTCTCAGACCAAGTCAGACAGTTACCGTGCCGACCAGATCAAAGTTCTTGAAGGACTCGATGCCGTCCGAAAGCGACCAGCGATGTACATCGGCAGCACCGGTGTGGACGGCCTGCACCATCTGGTCTACGAGGTCGTCGACAACAGTGTCGACGAGCATATGGCGGGATTCGGGCAGACGATTGAGGTCACCATCCACATTGACGGGAGCGTGACGGTCATCGACAACGGGCGCGGTATTCCCACAGGCATGCATCCCACGCAAAACAAGTCGGCGGCTGAGGTTGCCCTGACAGTTCTTCATGCGGGTGGGAAGTTCGAGCAGGGAGCCTACACAGTTTCCGGTGGCCTCCATGGGGTCGGGATCTCCGTGGTCAATGCCTTATCGGAATGGCTTGAGCTGGAGATTTGGCAGGATGCCCAAGTATTTGAGCAGCGGTATGAGCGCGGGAAGCCCAACGCACCTCTTGAGGCGATGGGCAAGACGAAGCGCCGAGGCACCAAGGTTCGGTTCAAAGCGGACGGACAAATCTTCGAGACCCTGGAGTTCAGCTTCGATGTGTTGGCCCAGCGGCTTCGTGAACTGGCCTTTCTGAATAAAGGCCTGGCGATTACGCTTCGAGATGAGCGGAAAGAACCGGCGAAAGAACAGGTCTTCTTGTACAAGGGCGGCATCGTATCTTTCGTCGAACACCTGAACGAGGCCAAGACGCCTTTGCATAAACCGATCTACGTGAAAGTTGAGAAGCCGGAAATGGTTCTCGAGGTGGCGCTTCAATACAACGACAGCTACTCGGAGAATCTCTTTTCATTCGCGAACAATATCAACACGAAAGAAGGCGGCACGCATTTGGTGGGATTTAAGGCCGCGCTGACCAGGACAATCAACACGTTTGCAAACGCGAACGATCTCCTCAAAAAAGACATGGAGTCTCTGACCGGAGACGACGTGAGAGAAGGATTGACCGCGGTTGTCAGCGTCAAAGTGCGCAATCCGCAGTTCGAGGGCCAGACGAAAGCCAAGCTTGGGAACAGCGAAGTGAAGGGTGTGGTGGAGGCTGCCGTCAACGAGGCCTTGGGCAATTATTTTGAGGAGAATCCGCCGGTCGCTCGCAAGATCATTGGCAAGGCCGTCGATGCCGCGCGCGCGCGCGAGGCGGCTCGGAAAGCCAAGGACCTGATCCGGCGCAAGAGTGCGCTCGATGGAGGCTCGCTACCCGGTAAATTGGCCGATTGTTCAGAGAAAGATCCAGCCTTGAGCGAAATTTACATCGTCGAGGGCGATTCGGCCGGCGGTTCGGCCAAACAAGGGCGCGACCGCAAATTCCAAGCTATTTTGCCGTTGAAAGGGAAGATCCTGAACGTTGAGAAGGCCCGTTTCGACAAGATGCTGTCCAGCGATGAAATCAGAACGCTTATCATGGCGCTGGGGACCGGGATCGGCCGCAAGCGGGAAGAAGGCGACAAGGCGGAAAAGGATGCGTTTGATATCGCGAAGGCGCGCTATCACAAAATCATTCTGATGACCGATGCCGACGTTGACGGCAGCCACATCCGGACCTTGCTCTTGACGTTCTTCTTTCGTCAAATGCCCGAACTGATCGAGCGAGGGTATATCTACATCGCTCAACCTCCGCTGTTCAAAGTGAAGAAGGGCAAATCGGAACGCTATCTCAAGGACGAGGCGACGTTGAACGAGTACTTGGCCGACTTAGCCGTCGAGGATGTTGAACTCTACATGGAAGGAGTCCAAGAGCATGTGACCGGCCGGCGCCTGCTGCCGATCCTGAAGAAGATGATTGCGTTCGAAGCGTTGCTTGGTCGCCAAAATAAGAAGCTGTATGAGGCCGCGATCCTGCGTGCATTTGTCGATGAACCGGGCCTGGACCGTGAGCGGCTCAAGGATCGAGAAGCGCTCCAACAATCGGTTGAGAACGTCAGACGGTCTCTCGCTGTGGTGTTTCCGAAGGCGAGCCCCATCTTTGACGTGCTGGACGACGAAGAGCATCAATCGCACAAAGTGAAAGGCCGGCTTCATGCCAACGGCGTCCCGCACCAGCTGGACATCACACACGAACTCGTCGGGTCGGCAGACTTCCGTGAACTTCAGAAGCTGACTCCTGCGGCGATCGGGTTGGGACGACCTCCGTACAAACTCAAAGCAAAAAATCAGGAGAGTTCCTATCGGACCACCGATGACCTGGTGAGGGCCATCTTGGAAATGGGGAAGCAGGGGCTCAGCATTCAACGGTACAAAGGGTTGGGGGAAATGAACCCTGGGCAGCTATGGGAAACGACCATGAATCCTGAAATGCGCACCCTCCTACGAGTAACGCTTGAGGACCTCACCGGCGTGGACGAGATCTTTACGATTCTGATGGGTGACGAGGTTGAACCGCGGCGCAATTTCATTCAAACGCACGCGCTTGAGGTTAAGAATTTGGACGTGTAGCGAACACGTTGGCCTCTGCACGTGTCATCGAAGACGTGGATCTGGATGGTTGAGGAAAACGAGGAGTTGTCATGCCCCCTGACGAGCGTTTAGGCCATATCGCGATCGAAGACGAGATGAAGTCGTCGTACCTCGATTACGCCATGAGCGTGATCGTAGGGCGGGCGCTTCCCGACGTTCGTGACGGCCTCAAACCGGTTCATCGCCGCATCTTGTTCGGCATGAATGAAATGGGGCTCGCTTCAAATCGGGCCTACCGGAAGTCGGCCAAGATCGTGGGCGAGATTATGGGGAACTACCATCCCCACGGCGATTCGGCCATTTATGACACCCTGGTGCGGATGGCGCAGAACTTCAACATGCGCTATCCCCTCGTCGATGGTCAGGGCAATTATGGATCGATGGATGGCGACTCAGCGGCGGCCATGCGCTATACCGAAGCGCGCATGACGAAACTGGCTGAAGAGATGCTGGCCGATATCGACAAGGAAACGGTCGACTTCAGTCCTAACTATGATGAATCGAGGCAGGAACCGTTGGTCCTGCCGACCCGAGTGCCGAATCTTCTCGTCAACGGAGCCGGTGGCATAGCAGTCGGCTATGCCACCAATATCCCGACCCACAACATTACCGAAGTCATTGACGGATTACTCCTCCTGTTGGAGAACCCTGAGGTGACGATCACCGAGTTGATGAAGAAAATACCCGGTCCCGATTTTCCAACGGCCGGGTTCATTTACGGCGTGAGCGGCATCAAGGAAGCCTATGAGACCGGGCGAGGCCTCCTCACATTGCGCGCAAAAGTTGTGGTGGAGACCGATGAACGAACCGACCGGGAGCGCCTGATCGTCACGGAGATTCCCTACCAGGTCAACAAAGTGAGCTTGATCAAGAAGATTGCTGAGTTGGTTCAGGAAGACCGGATCAAGGGCATCTCGGACCTACGAGACGAGTCATCGGATCGGGAAGGGGTACGGGTGGTGATCGAGCTAAAGCGGAATGAAATTCCGTTGGTGGTGTTGAACAACCTCTACAAGCACACTCCACTCGAAACGACGTTCGGCGTCAATATGCTGGCGCTGGTCAACAATAGGCCTGAGGTTCTGAACCTCAAGCGGATCCTCCATCATTTCCTCGAACACCGACGCGAAGTCATCGTGCGACGAACGGTCTTCGAGCTCAGAAAAGCAGAGGAACGGGCGCATATTCTCGAAGGACTCAAGATTGCGCTCGACAATCTCGATGCCGTCATCACGCTCATCCGAGCGTCCCGGTCGCCGGACGAAGCGCGCGCGGGGTTGATGCGACAATTCGGCCTCACCGAAATTCAGGCCACGGCCATCCTCGAGATGCGACTTCAACGCCTGACGCAGCTTGAGCGGACGAAGCTCGTCGAAGAGTACCAGGACGTGCTGAAGCAGATCGAATACCTGAAGTCCGTGCTCGCGAGTGAAGCACTGGTCCGAACCATCATCAAAGACGAGCTGACGGAAATTCGCGAGGCCTATAAGGACGAGCGCCGCACGCAGATCGTCAAAGAAGAGGCGGAGATCAGTCTGGAAGATCTCATCGCAGAAGAAGAAGTGATTGTGAGCATCTCACACGCCGGATACATCAAGCGAAATGCCGTGTCGCTGTACCGCGCCCAACGCCGAGGGGGGAAGGGCAAGATCGGCATGGGCATCAAGGAGGAGGACTTCGTTGAAGATCTCTTCACCGCCTCCACCCATGATTCGCTTCTCTTTTTCACGGATGCGGGAAAAGTGTTTTGGTTGAAGGTCCATGAAATTCCTGAGGCCAGCCGGGCTGCGAAAGGCAAAGCGCTGGTCAATCTCCTGGCCTTATCGAGCAATGAAAAAGTGACGGCGACCTTGCCGGTCAAAGAGTTTCGGGATGATCGGTATATCATCATGGGAACCAAAAAGGGCATCATCAAGAAGACGGAACTGTCCGCGTTCAGCAACCCAAGACAAGGCGGGATTATTGCGTTAGGGCTGGAGAGTGGGGACAAGCTGATCGGAGTGCAGTTGACCGATGGACAGCGAGAGATCCTTCTCGGAACACGACAGGGCATGACGATCCGATTTAAAGAAGAAGAAGTCCGGCCGATGGGGCGGACCGCCTACGGCGTCAAGGGGATCACGCTGGAAGAGGGAAACGAAGTCATCGGTATGGAAACCATCACGCCTGATTCCACCACATCCATATTAACCATCACAGAGGGTGGTTACGGGAAACGGACACCGGTCGGCGAGTATCGCGTGCAGGGGCGTGGCGGGAAGGGCATTATCAGCGTGAAGACCACGGAGCGAAACGGCCTTGCCATTGGATTTCTGCAAGTTCGAGACGATGATGAGATCATGTTGATGGCCGCCCAGGGAAAAGTGCTCCGGTGCAAGGTGGACGACATCCGCGAGATCGGTCGGAATACGCAAGGTGTTCGTATTCTCGACCTCGATGGCGAAGGAGACCGAGTCGTGGGCGTTGCCAGACTGGCGGAAGTCGTCGAACGAGAGGATGTGCCATCGGACAACACCCCCGAGGCCTAACCGAGTCCGGATGGACGGTTCCTGTATCCAACGGGTAGTTTCTTCCATGCCTCCCGCCGATCCCACAACCAAGAAGCCGCTGGATATCGTCGTCAAATTTGCGCTCAGTGTGTTTGTGGGATCTTTCGCACTGATTTGGGGGGGCATGTATCTCAGCCGTCCAGACCGCTCGATTCCACCCTACACGGTAGGGTCGCAGGCCGATCATTTCGTGGCGACCTATGTTCCTCGGGATACCCAAGATGAACAGATCGAACGATTGGTGAAGCGGTTTCGAAAGGTCGGCCACGAGACGCGCGATTTCGGTCCTATGAAAATCTATCCCACAACTACAGGTGATCCCGGAGGACGGTACAGGCAGATCGTGATTTACGTGTTCGCCGACCATCTCAAAACCAATCCAGAAGTGCTGGCAAAGTATCTGGCGGGCGATGCGGCGACGATGAAGGATTATGAACAATCAATGCGCGGATACTATCGATTGCAAGATCAGAATGAGGAAGGCGGCACCGGCCCCATGCCTCACGATGGAAACATGTCCAGCGACACACGGATTCTGTTCAAGGGGCTTGTGACGGATCCCTTGCCGGTTGAGGATGAACCTGAGCCAAATATTTCGATATCACCTCTCTGAATCGCTCGCGCAACGAAGGGTCTTGGATCGCCGCGGTATGCGAAACCACTTCAGGCAAGGGTTCAGCGAGATGAGAGGACTGGGGGCTGGCGACGAGAAGGTCGGATGCGGCCGTGGTTGAATCGGGAATCTCCCCGACACGAAACGCAATGTCCGTCACACATTCCGGCCCGGATTCTGCCTGCAACTTTGTTAAGAGCGCGGGTTTGAGGTACGTCAGTTGTTGCAGCCAGACAGGATTTCTGACGAGGAGATACAGTTTCTTGAAGCGAATCTGAGCCGGCCAGGTATGGCTTGCCATGGGCTCGCCGACGAGATCGTGCCAGCGATGTTGTAAGCGAAGTTCGATCAATCTCGGTTCCAGACCAAGACGTTTGGAAACTCCCGAGAGGATGTTGCCGAAGGAGTCGAGCGGACCAGAGCCCATGCGGGGCATCATAGGCGGTATCCAAGACCGAGATCAAGGCGTCGGTTCTCACTATGAGCAAAGAGACGGAAGATCAGTACAAAGTCGTGGCCACGAATCGGAAGGCCTATCACGACTACTTTATCGAGGAAAAGTTCGAGGCGGGGATGGTCCTGAAAGGCACCGAGGTGAAATCGCTCCGCGATCGGCGAGTGAACTTACAAGACAGTTACGCCAGCGTCAAAGAAGGAGAGGTCTTTCTTCACCACTGCCACATCAGCCCGTATAGTCATGGCAATCTCATGAACCATGATCCGATTAGGACCCGCAAACTGCTTCTGCATCGCAAGGAGATCAACAA
>Ga0224501_10003338_pt1 | contig 12614 bp, 12 predicted proteins | sample SF_Oct11_sed_USG_4_FD_169105 | JGI IMG/M metagenome (GOLD analysis project Ga0224501, IMG submission 169105) | Sediment microbial communities from San Francisco Bay, California, United States - SF_Oct11_sed_USGS_8_1 | ecosystem: Environmental > Aquatic > Marine > Sediment | place: USA... | reverse complement strand
TGGGGTAATTCCCCAAGGGAAATAAGCATGGGACGGCTGGTCTGCCTAATTGGTGAGAACAGCTTGACTTATATTCTATGTGCGAATGTCCGAACTTATGAAAACGAAATCCATTCGTTTTTTGAAAACGTTTTGTGAGCATGACACTGCCTTAATAATCTTACCCATGCAAAATAAAATCATTTCATTTTATCCTCTTTTTTTCCGCCTAGGATGAGCTGAGTAGTCCGTGTACCTGAATGAATCTTATGAATTTACTGGACCCGATTGAGTTTTACTATGTCCCACCGGGTTTTCTTTTTGATCATGTGAACTGTTAATCTCAGAGGAAGTTTGGCCTGGCTGAGTTTCTGTGTTACACATCAGCTATCTTATTGGTATACCTTTGCTCCCTCAAATAAATCCAAATTATCGGAAATAGATAGGCTTGGGTCGTATTATGAAAAATGCCGTAATTATTCTGTGGCTCGATTATCCAATGACGCGGCTCGTCCTATCGATGAGCCAATAAGCAGCGAGCACTGGGAGTTAATGGTGGGTATATATTAGAGTGTACGGGTCTCAGACTAGACTAGACAGAATACATCGGATTATCTATCGTTAGAGAACATTCACCTATAACAGATATCACAAGTTGGTTATCATAGATACATACGTAGCCAGGACTAAACTCATAGATACACAAGCTACTAAATGCTGATCCGTAACCTGCCATCAAGGTATGTACCAGTGTCAAAATGACAACTTGCGACACCCTATTTGGCTTGATGGCCGACTTTATTAAAGATGACATTGAGTCGGTACAGTCAAGTGTTTACACCGCAAATTTTAGTTCATTTGTGAATGGGCTGTCGCCGGGCTAGAGCTCAGTTTACGCATTTTATCTCACAGTTGAACAATGGTCTCGCGGCGGCGGCGTGGTGAGCTAAAAGCCCCGAGGCTCTTACAACCAAAAGCATAGTAAACAGGTTAAAATCAATGGATCACCAACTTTTGCAGACAATAAGAAAGATATTTCAGCGAGAGAATAGCTCCAATTGTCTAGGCATATTTTCTGTTCGTGACATAGTATATGCAGTCAGTTATATTGACTGAGAATGAAACACAATAGGTATCGACAGCAACCCAAGCTTATGGCATACCTAAACAGGTGCATAGCGGTTTAAGCCAAGAACATCACAAAGAAATAAATGGGCTCACTCTTAGGTTATGAGTGAAGTCTGGTGGTCAAAATGACTGTACCCCACCCACCACAAATGCATGTAACACATTCACTCATTGTCTATCTCATTGTCTGGGGTAGCAGCAATTCTTAGAACCGGATCACCCTATCCATTGGCAGAAACTGGTGAGAAAACCCGAAGCTCTAAATGTTGATAAAACTACCACAACTTCTAAGAAATTCCCACCTATTTTATCTCTTTTTATTCAAATATCATGTCCTTATCAAGCATTACCTTTATGTGCTTTACATCATAACACACAATGAACCTGGTAATTAGGTAATGGGTTTACGGATATCCTTTGAGTTGAGTTGCTTTCGAGTATAATACTCTTTGTTAAAAAAAGGTCATGACTGCATTTTTTTATAAATACAGAATTATGTAGAGGTTGAGGGGATAACAACCATACGACAGGTATTTACTCTCAATTCAAGGATCTCCAATATTCTAGTAGAATGTGCAATACCATCCAAAGACTAAGAGAAACCGCGTCTCTTTCCATCCTTGAGAATAGTACAAATTTCCCACTAGCATTTCTGTGTCTGCCTCTGGTGGACCTGACTAGTAGCTGTAGAACCAATGTTTTCTCACTCAACAGTGGAAAATTCATGACTGTCTGGGAACCAGTGTATGATGGGATTCAGGTCTCCATAAAAAGTCGAAGTAGTCAGAACCCAGGAATTACCTCCAAAATTTTATCTCAAATTTATTTTGTTTTGGTATTGCTCTGGGATGATATCTAATGCAGCTATGAGGTGTGTGTTGGTGATGGAAGAGGCTTGGGATCGTGTAAAGATTTCACTGTCACTCTCCTAGTTTTTCTGTGACTGTAGATACAGGTGAAGGTCAGGGGTTTGTGAAAATCTCACAGCATGGAGGAGGGTCTCCTAAATTAAAAAATGCGTCTGACTTGATTATTGTTAGGGAAAGCTCCGTAGATTCTGGAAGATTGGATATTTCTTCCGGTGAGATTTCTATCAGTGTTTCTCTGTGACTATAGATACAGGTGTGGTCAGTAATTTGACAGATGATGGTGAAAACAAGCTGACCAAAGGGACAAACAACCCATTCCAGTAATAACTGTGAGACTATGTCCTGATTACACAAAGATATAGTGGGTGTTTATTTGTTACTGGGCTGTGACCCTGCCGACCTTACCAATGGCTGTTATAGAACCATTAGATCTGCTGGCTATCTCAGGCCACTCACCTATTCCTAAACACCCACTATATTACAGGCTCAATGAACAAGGGACAATCCAGTAGGTTGTGCCAGAAGTTTAGGCGATTTTTGCCAATGTTGGCCAAGAAGCTGGTGAACAATGCCCAACCACTCCATCTGCTCAACAAAGTTTAACATTTACTCCGGCAACAAACTACCTATTGACCTACTTCATTTTTTCAGGTCTTATTTTCAGTCGTCAGTTTGCACATCATATAATTTGCAGGAACACGTGTCTTGATCGCTTTTTTGTAACTTTCAACACCTTTTTCTGTCCAATGGAAGCAATCACCACTTTTCATGCAGCTTCTTAGTCAAGTTCTGTGAAAATTTGCAACGGGTAATAGATTTTTTGCAATAGAGTAAAAGCATGTATTTTAATATTCCTTAATGCAGCACAGCATGTGATGCCGGCATGTGGTGCTGCTAAAGTATACACACACACACACACCTCCTCACTTCTTCTCTGAGATACTCAGTTCCTCTTCCCAGTTACACGAATCTTCTACCTGAAAGAGTCTACCATCCACCATCTGGTGCTGATTCTAAAAGCGAACCTACCACAAGGTCACTCAGTGACGGCCATATAATTATCCCGTATTATTATTCTCGGTGGTTGGGTAAGAGTCCATTATCTGGCGATGCCATTGGACAAACCGCAGACTATATATGGCCCTTACGTCCACCGCCAGCGGGCCTTACACACACAGGTAGTGGTTGGCCAAATGACTGTGATGAAAGCTGTGTTTTCTGGCCCTAGTTCCATCATATCTAATAATAAACAACAAAACCAGGCTGTGTATCAACAGGATGCACAAAAAATGGTCAGCGCTGACGTTTTTCCCTCCTTGAGCCACAGAAGGCCGACCCATCCATTGGCATAAATATCCTACATTATTTAGAATTTAATAATTCTATGGCCTCTATTTTACTGTTTGGTTTTCTCTGGCTGATGATGAATAACACTAGCTTTCTTCTTTTAGAGGATGAAATCGATGATGTCATTATACCTAGTACTAGCTACTACTACTAGCATATCACAATCACTACCCACGACAAGGAAACAGTCATTAACGCGAGATGTACGGGTGCCAACACATCTCCAGTCTCCATACGTACAACTGTCTACTAGTTCACCGACTAACACGCCGTGGGGGAGCCGGGTTCGACGATCCACAGCTCATATCAAGCAGTCACTCTGTGACTCCGTCAGTGACTGGAATGCTCGTACTACAGCTAAGGATTTATGGGGCCATGATGTGCGAATAGTCCAATCTATTGAAGTGAGCAAAAACAATGTCACGGGCGAGTCGACGAGAGTGAATCAGTACTTTTATGAGACTTACTGTGCGAGCGAGGCACTCTCGTGTCGAGGTATCGATACAAGCACTTACTCATCGAAATGTGAAACCAAACACATCTGGGCATATGCCCGGGTTATAAACTCTAACAACGAGGAAGGTTGGGTGCTTATAAAACTCCGCGGATCATGTAACTGCGCTCTATACCCACTAGTGTCAACGCAATCGCAAAATATATGGGAAGACCTACTCAAACGACGATAACATAAACGAAGCTTAGAGCCCTGGGCTGTAAGCAACCTTAGAGTTTAACCGAGTGATATTACAACGAAGTGAAAGAAATTTTTCGGATAAAAGTACTGTCCACCGCCAAAATGAGCCAATCGTAAGAGACTGCTCAAAGAATTTCTGTACTTCTTATTTATTCAGAGCAATTGTTATGTTCCAAATACACGGATGACACACGCAAAGAAAGTTCCAGAATATCCAGTGGGATTCTGAGCCTGATACTCATAGAGTTAGAGGAGGGATAATATCCCATAGGAGGGCATTCAGTAGTGTACTGTATATATTCCTCTAGACAGTTTCCATATCCGCTAATGTCGTAGTTGGCGGCAAGTGGCTTGTAACAATCATTCCATGTATGAAATTATCTCCCTATATTATAGCTAATGGTCGTGTTATCTAAAGTTGAAGAGAGTAGCACACTGTGTGCCCGCTAACACATGTCGGGATGAAATTCCTGAACACTTGGTTAGTCAGGAGTGTACAACTCCAGGGACTTACCAGTATAGAGGGGGGATAATTCTATGCTCCTGAGTGTAGCACCGAGCCGAGTCACCACTCACCAGTCTGTGGGTATTGAAAATGATACGATAAAGGGTTTTGGGAGATCACGGCTACCCTGCATGCCTGATTATTATAGCTATAGATGGATATGTGTGGGTGTAGTCCACAGTGGGTTGACCCCAGATTCTGTGGCTACCAGTTTTGTTTTCTTGGTAGAGTGAGTAGTCAAAGTAATGCCTTGTTGTGATGGACTGTCTGTAGGCCAAAGAGTGTGAATAAATGATGAAGCTATCCTCTCTTTTATGGTATGAACTTCGTTGTGCAGTTACAGAAAGTGTACACTGTCAATAAAAGGGATACCTTTGACAGGGTGCAGGAAGAGAACATAGCTGTGAGATAGCTTATGTTTCCATGGAGTTCGTTTTTTGGTGTGGCGTACTCACCACCATGGTGAAAATGATGAGCTACATACTTGTTTTTACGGCTTAGCACAGAGCACCAAGAGCGGGTCAGTGTTAATGCTCCAACTCGAAGTGAGTCCTGGTTTTGTTATGAGGTAAGAACCTGTCATGACGGGGATTCAAACCCAGATTCTCACGATTGCGAGTCTAACGCTCTAACATTGAGCTACTCCACTACCCCTATGGAGTGTCTCACAATAAACGGGCAGTTTCACTCATTACACAGTGAGTCAGAGTGGTTCTCAGTGCAATCTGAAGACGTTATCTGCGGCGGATCACTGGGGTGGTGATCAATAGATCACAAATTCAAGTCCAAGCGGATTGCTCAGTGGCTGGAGCGATTGACTCATAAAAGGAAGACCTTATATTCAAGCCCCGGTGATGCCGGGCTCCCACTACGAGCACACGCTCCTTGATCAGATTATTCCTAGTTTCTACCGCCTCAAAGCAAGTCCCAGGTTAAGGAGGTCGACCAGATAGGTTGGTCTATTGCCTGCGCATAACAATAAAAAAGTCACAACACTGCTTTGTTGCAGAAGATGAGCCGTTCACTGTAAAATTGTTGCTCTCTTGCTGGCTTCACACCTCACTGGAAACCTGTAATCTTGCCGATGTGGTTTTAATTTGTAAACAAATAGTAAAAAAGACAATACAATTGATTTCCCTGAGGACCAGTTCTCTAGTAAGACTCCTTTCGAAGGGAAGGATAGAACACCAACTCTATTAGTGAACTTTATACTCAATATTTTGTGGTCATGATCGTAGAGTTATCCTCCACAAATAACTCTATATAAAAAGTAAGCGGATATAGCTAGGTGAATAAAGAACATTGGGCACGAGATATATGAGGATCCTCGGTTCCTACTGTGAGTGTGCGCCTATTATTGCTATGTTCGTTATACCTGGCTTCCACAGCTGTAGAACAATCCTTGGGCTTATAGCTAAGTGCCTAAGAAGGGAATGCAGTCCTTAACTTCCTTGTGCTCAGGGACACCTCATGCGAGCTTCCATCGGTGTGTCTTTAGTATCAAGCCAGATCATCATCAAACAGACCAGATTGTCTCTTGCAGTGGGATTCACTCCATATATCAGGGTCGAACATTACAGAAGACGGCTCGTTTCCACACTACTTCAGCAGGTACTATAAAGGGAGGCTTGCTGCGTGCAACTGAATTCCACCCGCCAAATCTTATCTCCCGGAATTTACTTAAACTTACTCTCAGTCAGTGTAATCACTACCGAATGATGCATACTTAGGTGAATTCAAAAGGACATGTTTATCTGTGAAGGCCATGCTGACATAATTCCTGAGTTAATCCCTGGTTGAGATAATAAGTTCAGCTGATGGGTCTAGGCAACTCCACATCATATAGGTCTATTGGGTTACTTCGCTTTTAGGCAAACAATTTTTCTCACCGGAAAGACAGATAACAGAAAGAACAGGTTGATGTAACTGATTTCTAATGATTGTAGAAACAAAACATAAACATTGATAGAGTCACAACGGCTCCGCTACCAGGTAAACATTGATAGAGTCACAACGGCTCCGCTACCACGTAACGGCTCTGCTACCAGGTAACGGCTCCGCTACCAGGTAAACATCATCAAATAAAAGTGTTATTAAAAACATGTAGCAGTGCGAAGTTTTGTTACAATGCGAATCTATATTCGCTGCTATTTTATATAGTGTCCATATGTCACTTTGGCACTGATAAAACCATAATGTAGCCATATTAATTCTGTCTACGGTACACTGTGGATCAGGACCAGTCCCTGAAATGAATAAGTGGCAGCCACGGGAATTATTCCCTTTAACTAAAATACTATTATTCGTCATACTGTGAAAATATTATTAACTTCTATTGTATAATCAGATGGCGCATACTATCTACTTCTTAGAGCCCCTGTCAGGAGGGACTCTATCTGAGTTGCGACCTCTTGTTCCATCTTTCCTGCGTCTTAATATTTGGCAGATCAGGCGAATAGCTCGGTACATTAGCACCAAGATCATGTATGAATTGTAGAACTATCACAGAAGGAAACACGAAAATGGTGTGGCCCGATAGTGTCCTTGTTCTACACGCCTTGTATATAGGGCAATGCTTGTCATACATGTTTACCTTGGCCTTTTTTCAGTTATAACCTAATAGAGTTTTCTGGTAGATCACCTCTGGATGCTCCCCAGAACCCTCCTGGAGTGTCCCCTCTCCCAGGCTCCACTCCTCTACCAGTGGTAGAAATCCCTACAAGAAAATCAACCATTAATATGGTGGCTCAAACACTTAGAGCCCGCTGTAAACAGCCAATGGCTGTGGGTTTGCGCAGGTAAGACCGCAACTTGAATTTTGGTGATTAAAGACCACAGCTTGTGATCGGTCGTTCAGAAAGCTGACATGTAGAAATGGCCATGCTTGAAGACAGGTAGACAATATAGATCTTCACATACATGCGTGTACATACATGTATATATCGAATGGCTCAATGATTTTGAGAAATGTGCCATAAGACACTGTTTGAGGGCGTTAGTATTGGACATTATTTGGGGGTATTGGCGGGAGAAATACGAAAAGGGCATGCACTGAGATGGTCTTCCGGAGTTGAGTATGAAGGGTTGGTTAGAAGGGATGGATTTATTATACGATTGGGCTGTGATGTCACATCTTTCCAGGACTTTGATCTCCATACGGCAGTTATATTAACCCCACCCCTCTGAAATGGGTTGAAGCTTATGATATGGGGAGTTTTGAAGCATATGGGCAGTTCTCCATACCGAATGCACAGTGATTTATCAATTTGTTTACTGCCCACGCTACACAATAATCTCAACAGGATCATAGACATATTCATTGTAATGTATCATGTGCTGAGTAATCTAACGCCCGTATGGAGATTGGGGGAGTGTGTTCACAATGGATGGCACCCGGGCAGATTGGAGCTCTTCTGTGAAGGGAGGAATGAAAATGGCTTTCACTCAACATGCAGTTTGAAGTTTACCTCGGCAGCGATGGACATAATAAAATCTGAATGACGCGTATGGTCAACTGGAGAGAAGATGAAACATGTCAGTCGATCATGTGCTCAGATGAAAATCAGGGCCGGATGCCTGCCTGCCCACATGGATTCCTAAACATCCCAACCACGGAATAACAGCAGTGGAGTAGCAATTTGAAAGCCTTTAGTATCTCAGTCAGGAGATTTGATTGAAAGGCGCCGGTTCTTTGTTTGAATCAGTGTCGTGGGACATTCATGCTCCCAGTAGTAGTAGTAGTATAGTTCAGTAAGCTCACTACTTTTATTTTCCCAGCGTAATCGATTTATAACTGGAAAGCAGTTAGAGCCCTTTAACAGGGGCTTTAGACCATAGAAAATAGTGAGAATAAAACAGGCATTCATGGCTAAAAAGGAATATATGAACCAGCCACCCCGGATGTATGAAGCTAAACAGCGTGAGAAGACAACTAACTGTATTCAGTACTGAAATACTCGGTGACTAGTAAATGAGCTGAAACCTAGTCACCGGCTCAACTAAATGGAATGGCTGTGCGGTGATATAATAAGTGAAGAGCTCTATACAAAGATTACCCGTCTGTTCCGAGAATCGAGGAACGCGAGCTGATCCTAGGCCAGGGATTACAAAATTCACAATCACAATATAACAGTTATAACAGTTCACTGCTGAACAACAGGGAGGAGGAGGTATGGGTACCTGATGATTTAGAACAGGTTGGTCCAAGCCAGCCCTTCTCACAACTGCATTCTCCTGTGATGTCATCGCAATCAGCTCCGTTTTCACAGTGACACGTAAATCGACAATCCAATCCGAAACGACCCTCACCACAACCTGTGACATGAAGTATGTCAATAAAGTGTGGCGATGTCTCAATGCGACCATGGTTTTTGACTCTTGGACTAGAATATCAATCACTGTTGTAGGCGACACTGCTCTGACGACTATGTATATATCCATGTGATTGACTTTGTGATTTGATTGCAATACTCAACACCCTTGTGTGACAATAGCCCATTTGTAACAAAGTTTCCATGCTGTGTGACTCAGCGGCAGTAGGACATTTTGATTTTCTATTTTGGTTTTTATTTGCAGGATTTGTATCATTTGGTGCTAGTATGCCTCAGTAGGGCCTATGGCTTGACACTGGGATAGTGATCAGAAGGTTCGGGCCAGCCTTGTCTCAGCACAACACCGACTGTCAGGGAGTTTGTTGCGAAAGCCACTAATCATCAGACCATGTCACCTGTGAGAGAATTAGCTAGATAGGGTTGCATCCTCGGCTCGAAGAGAACAAACCAGGATGGATTCCCTGGATTGGTAAGAGCTAGTGACAAGCTGAGATGCTAGGCGCTTACTTACTTGACTCGCACAAGGCTCCTGTCTGTCCGGGAGGACAGAGGCATTTTCCTGTCACACTGTCACACTTTATACCTTCCGGACAAGTACAGCTCATGGTACACATGTCCCCATATTCACCCTCGGCACATTCTGCAATTATTTCATCACAGATACGCTACCATGCTACACATACCTGAGAGTGACTTATCATTAGTGTGTGTTGTGAGGACAGTTACTGCCGGCTTACTCTAGTGCAACAAAACTGCTTACAAAAATCTAACTTGTACAATTTTTATCTGCAATTATGTGTATCCAAATTAGGCAATAAGTCGATCAATTTTTTGCATTAGTAAAAATGTTAAATGTAGAATTGATATACAACCACGTGACACATCTCAAGTAGCCAGCTTGCAATTTGTAACACCTGGTAAAATTTTGCACTCCAACTACCTTTTGGTCCATTCCTCACTGCATATCTTTGAAACAGCGAGTTACTTTGAACGAATTTGATTTAGATAACAGAATAGTTTTCTCCTTCGACTTGAGTGTCACTCACCGTTCTGGCAGCGATCTCCACTATATCCTGGCTTACAGATACACTGACCAGTTACACCGTCACAGGCGGCGGAGTTCATGCAGTCACACTGCTGAAGACAGCGTTTACCAAAGAAACCTTCTGGACATTCTACAGGAGAAAAGACGTTGCACGCTACTCATTTTCTTTTATTATTCCACTCGGGCACTGGACCATCCTATTCAATGAATGAGAATGAACAAGAGCAGTAGAAACTAGGAATTATATGAGGAGCTCATTCTCACAGTGGACGCCCAGCATGACTATGACTCAAGGCCAGGATCTGTCGATTATGAGCAAAGTGCTCTAGTGATTGAGCTATCCTGCTACTGATGAGGTAATTATATCAAACCAGGCAGACTGATTGAGAAACTAGGTTTCTCCTAAGTTCAGATTGGCTTTCCCAAGGTTATCAAAATAATGACTCATCTTGCCTCTGTCGTTGCAAGGAGGAAATCTTTACTGATCTAATCAGGAAGCCAGCTCTACTGGTGAGCCCAAGAACTGCTTTCATGCGCTGGGCTGCACTTTAGCAAGGAACACTACCAACAACACCAGAGAGAAGACTTTTTCAACTAGACCAGCGGAGAGCTCATTGGGGGTGCCTCTAATGATCACTAATGAGTTGTTTTGTTTGTACTGTTAATACATACCGAGCTCACAGTTTTGCCCAAACCAGCCAGCACTGCAGTCACAGCATCCTGAGAATCTATCACATTCTCCTCCATTTCTGCATACACAGGACTGACTGCAGTTACTTCCTACAAAACACATCTACCATCAATGCAGAGGAAATGGATGTATGAAGTGGCAGCTGAACCATCCACTTCATCGCTTTGACCCGTTATTTGGTGGCTGAGGATGACGGTAAAGATAAACCCATTGATATGAATATGGATCGTCAAGCTGTCCGCGGTACGTACAAGGCTGACCCTGTGGACCATCTCATTGAGTTCTTCTTCTCCGTATCTCCATGACAGGACAGAAGTGGTGCAGATATTGGCCTACTGAGTCTTAGGCTCAGCGTTTTCCAGGGTCATTCCCGTATGCACCATACAGAAGGTAACTCTATGGTCCAAAGCCCAGTACGCTATCCACTATAGGCTATCGCTTCACCCTGTGACTTCATCTAAACGGAGCAGTTTCATTGGACTCCCGTACATTTTATAGAAACGGTAGATAACTCCGTAAATTGAATAGACACTAAGGCGGAGTTGTTTGATCGCCAACATAAAGGAAACACAACTCATGATACAATTATAGTGACTCCTGCATAGTTTAAATATACTGTATAAGATCGCAAGCGAAAAGGCTTGCTTGAGTTTAAGATCGGCGACTGCCGCGTCATATATTCATATCAATGGATAAACCACTGCCCAATCAGGGACTCAAGCTTGCAATGGAGAGGCAAGCTAGGTTGGAGAAAACATTTCAGTATATGGTATTCTGAATACTTAAATGGTAGTGGGTGATAGCTAGCCCGCCAAGAAAATAAACCAAGACATATATACTGTAAGCATAGTATGCTGCACATGTCTAAATCACACCCAAAACCCATAAACTGTACCAGACTCCTGGTATGCATTCCAACTCGTCACCTATCTACTAACAGTGCGCAATAACTCTTGGAGATCTGAAGCCAGATGATGGACAGGATGGTAATAACTAATTACCAAATGTTTCTGGTGGGCACTGCTCATTACAGAGTAGACCAGTCCACCCGGGCCCACATCTACAGCTTCCATCCACAGGATTGCAAGCTGCGCCATTCTCACAGCTACACATCTGGGTGCAATCAGCTCCGAAATATCCAGTCGGGCATTCTGTAAAACATGAATGTGAGTGATTCGATCACTCAGATATATAAGTTTTCTGAATTTTGGGAAACGTTATTTTCAGAATTTCGCAGAGGTGAATTCATCCACAACCTTTAAATTGTGTACAGCCTGCTCACTTTTTCTCTTAAAAGCCTACACACGAGATGTGTAACTGACTGATAATGCATAGCAGGAGTTCAGTCCAACTTGACCAGACATGAGTGATTTGATCCGAACACGTGTGGCTACATTTGGTGCTATACGGCAGAAGCTGTCAAGATCGCAAAATCCAAACAAAGTGAACTAGCTTTATCCGAATATATTATAATGGTGCTATGAACATAGACTTCTTTGCAGACACATCAACCAGAGGATTATATTTTTGGTGAGGTGTAGCCACTTACCTCTGTCACAGCGGGTACCCGTCCAGCCGACCTCACACTTGCACTCCCCTGAGATGTGATCACATTCTCCTCTCTTACACTGACATAATCCTTTACATCTCAAACCTAGTGGGTGTCAGAGAGGTTAGCGATCAGAAAGCTCAGGTCAGAGCAGGGGTCATAGGTAAGATATCAAGGGTCAGATACCAGGATGGGAAAAGAAGTCACGGGTCAGAGCAGCGTAAGAGGTCAGTACTAGGATTGAGAAATTGATGTTTTATGCTCCGATCTGATGATATGATGAACTGAACTGGCTATGTGCAAATGGAACTCATCCCACGCACTCATGCACTTAATTAAGCCTCACTTAATCTTCTCAGCCCTATAACAACTTGAATTGTCTGTGGTTTTGAGCAGCAAAATAAAAGCGAGTAAAAGGATAAAAGCTCTCCCTCACATAAACAAGTGAGCAGGACAGCGGACAGTCAGCGGACAGT
>Ga0224501_10003337_pt1 | contig 12615 bp, 10 predicted proteins | sample SF_Oct11_sed_USG_4_FD_169105 | JGI IMG/M metagenome (GOLD analysis project Ga0224501, IMG submission 169105) | Sediment microbial communities from San Francisco Bay, California, United States - SF_Oct11_sed_USGS_8_1 | ecosystem: Environmental > Aquatic > Marine > Sediment | place: USA... | reverse complement strand
TCAAACACCGGCAAAAAAAGCCGGCAGTAAAAGATTTAAGGTTATCAGACGTCGCCCTCCGGAGGAAGTTCCACCACCAGGCAAAGGCCTGCAGGGGAAGATCCCCCAGGGCCAGGACAGTCCATCTGCATTATTACCACATTGCTGAGCACGGGAAAAACCGAAAAACCATGCCAGAGACCTCAATAACGGAGTCCGGGGGCGGACCAGTGCGAAAAAAGACCATCTCCCGGGAACTGCTGAAGAAGGGCCGGGGTAAGTCCAGATCCGCCGCCAGGGATGAACCAGGCCCGGATAATGACCGGAAAACACCCTCGCCGGGATTCATGCGACTGCTTGAGGATCTGGAGAAACTCCACAGGCACCTGGCGGAACTCCACACCCAGCCCCTCATGCAGTTTTCAGAAGGAGTGGTGATGCAGTGGCTGAGGGCCATAGACGGCCCCGAGCTTGTGCAGCCCCGGCTGATAAAATCAGGGCATATCCCCCATGCCTTTTTCTTCGGCATCGAACCCCGCGAGGAGAACAGGCTGGAATCCTGCCGCGTCAAAGGTGGTATCGCAGGATTCAACTCCGCCCTCAACCAGCGCCTGGACAGCCTGAAGGAACGGCTGACTGATTATTTCGGGCAGTCCGGATATCGCTCCAGCAGCGACAGCTGTGACAACCTGATGGTTGAACTGACACGGTTCTCCCGGTTCCTTTCCACCTGCCTTTTCGATGAGGAAATCCGCACCAGACAGCTTGGCTCAGGCTCCGATGACGGCACCAGCGAGCAGTCATGGAGCCTGTATGAAACCCCCAGGAACCCGCCGCTTCTCTGGGCCCTGCGCAGAGCCCACTGTTTTTGGGAACCCTACCTGAACCAGATCATCTGCGCCTGGGAGGGCAACACCCTGGAAGGATTCGACCAGGCACTCAAAAACCTTGCCGAGGCCCTGGAAATGAGCCCCGCTGAGCAACAGGAGCACTTTCCCCAGCCCGGCTTTCCCATCCGGCCTCTGCACGGCGCCAGGCTAAAGGTGGTCGTCCAGCAGCCTGAACACCGGGCCATGAGAAGCCGTTCCGTGTTCTGGGTCCGCTACAACCAGTTGCTGGACAGGCTGGAGTCGGAGGAAGAGGTGAGCGAGGAGAGACTGCACGCCATCTCACGGGACGTGGAGCATTACCTGGACATGGTGGAAAGCAACACCTTCATGATGGCCTATGAACTGGGATTCCTGACCCAGGCCCGGGCCGGTGTTTCCACTATCCGGGGCCGGCCCGCGGGCCACATGTTTCTGCAGGACCCCCAGGATTTTTTCAAAAAGGCCGTGCTGTTCCATAACGGGACCTATACCGTGGAGGGCGGCGGGGTGGACCGCATGTTCCTGCAACTGCGTCTTTTGGAACGCTACTTCAAATTCGACAACTGGAACGGAAACCTGGCCAAGACCCTGAAGCCCATGCTGGCGGGTTGCGTGGTGGCCTGGGAGGAGAACCGGTGGAAGGACTTCACCGGCGGTCTGCTGGCCCTGGCCACCTATCTGCGTGATACCGATGAGCGCTGAGAGGGACCGATCCGGCTGCCCAGAGGCCGGCCGGGATGCCCCGGGGCGTGCGGCTCTCAACACAGGAAAACCGAAATACTCATGACCGGCAGGATGAAAACAGAAACCATGAACAGACCTCCCAGGGTGCTGAGGGTGGACCTCACCCAGGGCCGGCTCTGGGATCAGGAATACCCGGAGCAACAGTGGCGCGGACTGCTGGGAGGCGCCGGCCTGGGTGCCAGAATCATCTATGACGAGGTTCCGCCGGAAACCGGCTGGGATCACCCGGAAAACAGGTTGGTGATGGCCACCGGGCCTTTCGCGGGAACTCCCCTGTGGGGCACCGGGGGGCTAACCGTGGTCACCCGGGGCGCCATGACGGGTGGAGCCGCCAGCACCCAGGCCAACGGCTTCTTCGGCACCAACCTGAAAAGCACGGGTTATGACGCCATCATCATCCAGGGGGCCTCGCCGGACTGGGTATATCTGCACATCGGCCCCCGGGGGGCCGCTCTGCGCGATGCCTCCCACCTGCGGGGAAGGGACACCTGGCAGGTTCAGCAGGATCTGGAGGAGGAACTGTGCCGCCGGGGCCGCCAGCTCAGCGTGTTTTCCAGCGGCCCGGCGGGAGAAAACAGGGTCCGTTTCGCGGCCATCCAGGGGGATTACGGCCATGTGGCCTCCAAGAACGGAGTGGGAGCGGTCATGGGCGCCAAAAAGCTCAAGGCGGTGGCCATCTCAAGGGGCGATGTCCCGGTATCGGTGCATGACGGGCCGGGCCTGGAGCGGCTGGCCGGAGTAATCTCCCACGGAGTGCGCAACGACCCCGGAACCGGCTATATTTACCAGCTGGGAACGCTGCCGGTGGTGCGCAATCTGGTCAAGCTGGGCGCGCTTCCCATCCGCAACTACACCACCAACCTCTGGCCGGAGGATGTCCCCGGGGAGATCTGGGAGGGCCAGGCCCTGCGTGACTCCATGGCGCACCGGGGGCACCAGTGCAGCGCCTGCGGCATGCATCACTGCCACATGAGCGTCATCGCCAGCGGCCCCAACGCCGGGAAGATAGTGGACGAGCCCGAATACGAGGGCTGGTCGGGTTGTGGATGGACGATTGGCTGCACCGACCCCCAGGAGGCGGCCTGGCTCAACGACCGGGTTGACCGCGCCTGCGTGGACGTCAACGAGTTCGGGTGGCTTACCGGCTGGGCCATGGAGTGCCATGAAAAGGGCCTGCTGACCCGGGAGCAGTTGGGCGGGATCGACCTGAAGTGGGGCGACGCCCGGGCCGCCGAAAAACTGCTGGACATGATCGTCCGGCGCGAGGGCTTCGGGGATGTGCTGGCCGAGGGGGTTAAAAGGGCGGCCGAGCATATCGGCGGGGAAGCCCTGGGCTGTGCGGTGTACACCATGAAGGGCGCCGTGCCCCGGGGGCACGACCACCGGGGGCGCTGGGAGGAAATGCTGGACACGGCCCTGGGGAGCACCGGCTCCCTGGAGTCGGGAGCCATGGTGGCCCCCCATGAACTGGGCCTGCCGCCCCGCATCAACCCCTACGACCCCGCAGAAGTGCCACGGGTAGTGGCGGGCATGCTGGGCCGGCGACACTTCGAGGATTCCCTGGGATCATGTATATTCACCACCCGCGCCCCCCTGGACACCCTCTGCCAGGCGCTGAACGCCATCACCGGGTGGGACTACACGGCCGGGGAGGCCCTGCGCTTCGGACGCAGGACGGCCTGCCTGTTCAGGGCCTTCAATGTCCGCTCGGGCATCGGCCCGGAGCTGGACTATCCCTCAAAAAGATACGGCTCCACCCCGGTGGATGGACCCGGCAAGGGACTGGCCATCGGTGAGCACTGGGATGCCATGGTGGCCGCCTGGTATGAACTCGCAGGCTTCGATCCCCGCTCCGGATACCCTCTGCCGGAGTTGCTGAGATCGGTGGGGCTGAACGCGGAAGCCGAGGAAATATGGGGCTGAGCCCCAGGGGGGGTTGCCCCCCTTTTGCCGGGCGGTATCATGAGCGATGACACACTGAGCAAAGGCGGCACCCCGCAGGAGACAGGGCGCTTACGGGTGGTGGTGGAAATGGACTCCTGGGTGAGCTCTCTGGCCGGAGCCACCGGCCCCCTGGAGTTTACGGAGACCCTGCCCCCGGGAGCAAGCATCCGCCAGGCCCTGGAAAAAATCAGCTCGCGGCATCCCCGGCTGGCCCGGGCCCTTTGGGACCAGAGAGGCTCCGGCGGGTTGGGGCCCAACCTGGAGGTGATCGTCAACGACGCCGTCCTCGGGGTCCGCCGGGAGCTGGATTCACCGCTCCGGGAGAACGACAGGATCATCCTGACCGGGCAGTATGTGGGGGGATGAGGGCAATGGGATGAACACGGCCGCACCAGCCGAGGGACAAGGATTGAGCGACTCCGACACACAGAAAAGAATACCGCCCTCCCCGGATGCACCCGCTCAGGCGGAACACCCGTCCGCCGAGTCCTACCTGGACAACGCCGCCACCACCCAACTGCTGCCGGAGGCCCTGGAGGCGGCCCGGCCCTTCCTGCAAGAAGCCTGGCACAATCCCTCCTCCCTTTACGCAAAGGGCATGGATGTGCGCCGGGCGCTGGAAAACGCCCGCAAGGGGCTGGCCGCCCAACTGGGCGTCCCCCCCCAGGCCGTCCTGTTTACCTCCGGGGGCACCGAAAGCGACAACATGGCGCTGAACGGCGTGTTCTCCTCCGGGCGGCTCAAGGGGGACAGGCTGCTGGTTTCCGCCCTGGAGCATCCTGCTGTGCTGGCCGCCGCCAGGGCGCTGGAATCAAGGGGCGTGCGGGTCGGGCTGATCCCGGCCACCCCGGAGGGGGTGGTGGACCTGCAGGCGTTTTCCGGGATGCTGGACGATCAGGTGCGTCTGGTGAGCTGCATGGCCGTGAACAACGAACTGGGAACTGTGCAGCCCCTGAAGGAAATGGGGGAACTGATCCGCAAGTCTGCCCCCCGGGCTTTGTTCCATGTGGACGCCGCCCAGGGCTTTACCAGAACCGCCCTGCCCTGGAAGTCCGGGCATCCACCTGTTATCCCTCAGCGCCCACAAGGTGCATGGCCCCAAGGGAGTGGGTGCCCTGGTGCGCTGCCGGGACGTGCCCCTGGAACCGCTGCTGCACGGGGGAGGGCAGGAGGCCGGGCTGCGCAGCGGCACCGAAAACCCCTTCGCGGTGGTCGCCTTTTGCCATGCGGCCCGCCAGGTGGAACAAAGACACCGCGCCATGCAGGCTGAACGGGCCGTCTATCATGCCCGACTGCTGGAAGCTCTGGAGAGTCACCAAAGGCTCAGGGTGTTCCGCTCCCCGCACCAGCTGCCGTTTTTCATCAGCTTTTCCCTGCCGGAGATTCCAGGCGAGGTGACCCTGCACCACCTGGAACAGGAGGGCCTGCTGGTTTCCACCGGCTCGGCCTGTTCCACCTCCAGCCCGGAACCATCGCGCGTGCTGCTGGCCACCGGAATTGACCGGTCCCGGGCCCTGGGCGCCATCAGAATGTCATTTTCCATCCACAACACCCTGGCCGGGCTGGAAAAGTATGTTCTGCCGGCCCTGGATAGGGCCCTGAAAAAACTGGAGCGGGCCTGAGGCGGCTATTCGCGCAGACGCTCCACCTCCTCGGCCAGCACCCTCAGGGCGATGTTCTTCATCAGGATCCTCGTCCACAGGGTCAGGCGGCGCCCCAGCAGGTTGCCCAGCTTCTGCGCCAGATCAGACTGGCCCTCCTTCAGGTCAAGGCACTCCAGCACTATCCTTTCCCCGGGCAGATAGGCCCTGTTGTCCTCCAGCACCCCCATCTCGGTGGTGGCCGCCTGCAATATGCGCCCCCGGATATGCTGGGAGTCACTCTCCTGATGCTGGTGCCTGTTGACCAGGGTGTGAATGGTGACCCCGCCATCAATCTCATGCAGCGCGCCCCACAGGTTGAGCGGCCCCAGATGCTCCTCCATCCAGCGGATGATCTTATACACGGCACCGGAGAGGTCTTCCACCTGTCCGTCGGTAACCTCCATATCCCGTGAATCAAGAATGTACAGGAACGATTCCAGCACTGAAACGCTCTGCGTCAGGCCCTGCCAGGCTTCCAGCATCTCGTCCTCGCCCTGGTGCTGGGGAGGCTGAAGCAGCAAGGACTCGAACTCCACCCCAAGCTGCAAATTGTCCTTTTTCCCCTCCCCGGATTTTACCCAGCGAATTTTTCCGCGGATGTTGGGCGAAACCGTCCCCACCGCGATATAGACATCCTGGCCCACATGCAGGGGGTGGGCACGGTTCACCTCCAGACAGATCCCGTTATCCGAGATGTCTATGAAATGCACGGGTGTCTTCACCCCGTCAGCCTCCATCTCGCTGCGCAGATGATCAACCATTATCCTGGGGAATTTCCGTTGCTCCATCGCTACCTTGTTAAGACCAGAAGGTTGGTGGATCTTGAAGTGATATACAATGAGCCGCTGGGCTCAATATTCTTTAGGCTCAATATTCTTTGGACTCCCATTTCTGTTCTCTACCAGAACCGGCCTGAACAGCCAATAGCGGACCGCAAACTGCGGGAAAAACTGTTTTGCCGATTCATCATTGTGTTATGCTGATTTTCCGAGGGCGGGCCTGAGGGCTGGCGGACCTTGATCTCCCCTTGCGAACCTCAATGAACACGAAACCAAAGACAGGTAACCGAAACATGATGCCCATTGAAGAAGTGAGAACCCTGCTGGAAAAAAACTTCCCCGGCGATATCGTCCGCCTCACCGACCCCAGGGGGGACAGCAAGCATTTCCACTGCGTGGTGGTATCCGGAAAGTTTTCCGGCAAGACGCCTGTACAGCAGCACCAGATGGTCTACCAGGCCCTGGGGGAGGCCATGAACGAGGCCATTCACGCCCTGGCCATCCGCACATATACACCCGAACAGTGGCGGCAACAGCAGTCAGCCTACCCGGACAACGCAGATTCATGACCGACAAGCGCCACTGCTGGCGAATTTACCTGATATGGAGCCTACTGGCGGGACTCCTCGCCTTTCCTCCCCCATCCCTCGGCACCCCCCCATCCCCGGCGGACAAGAGCTCCACGACAGCCTCTGACCCCACTGGCGGCGGCAACTCATCGGTGGGCAGCCTGTACCTCAAGGCCAAGAGCCTCAGCAGGGTCAACCCGCCCGAGGCGGCGCGCCTGTACCGGCAGGCCATTGATAAGTTCCCCAACCACTTCAATTCCCGGTATGAACTGGCGGGACTGCTGATGCAATCCAGCCCCACGGAGGCCCTGCTGCATCTGGAGACGGCCCGCAGGCTAAGCCCCTCGTCCCACAGCGTGCACTACCTGCTGGGTCAGGTGCAGGAGCGGCTGGGAAGGCTGCTGGAGGCAGCAGAATCCTACCGGCAGGCCATCCGCCTCAACCCCCGCCACTACGACGCCAATACCAGGCTGCGGGGGATACTGCGGCGACTGAGAGGCAGCAAGACCCGGGTGGAAAAAGCCGCCGAGGAGTTGTACCAGGCCCCCAGCATGGCGGCGCTCACCCTGTTCGGCAAGGTGGTGATGGCGGAAACATCCCCCCGGCAGGCCCTGCTGGAGTTCGAGGAGGCCCGCCGCCGGGTGCCTCACATGCCCGAGGTGATGCTCTGGATCGCCCGGGCCTACCGGGGGCTGGGTGAGAACGAAGCGGAGATCGAGGCCTACAAGGTTTATCTGCAGGAAAACAGCGGCGCCCTGGGCGTGCAGCTGCTGCTGCTGGAACGGCTCCAGGAGGGGGGCTATTTCCGGGAGGCCGCCGAACAGGCCGATGCCTTCCGGCCAGGGCCGGAGGAGCTGACCCGGTTCTCGCCCCTGACCCGCTCGCGCCTGTACTACCTGAAAAGCCGCGTGGCCAGTGTCCGGCAGCAACCGGATGAAGCGGCGGACTTTCTGCTGAAATCCCTGCTGGACGGAATGGACCGGGAGAGCCTGGGGAAGGCCTTCTCCGAAGACCTGGCCCTGTACCCGGAAAACGGCTTTCTGTGGCACTCCCACGCCCAGTGGATGCTGAAGCTGAAAAAATACCGCGAGGCTCTGGATTCTCTTCTCAACGCGGGGTTGTACCAGCCGGCCCTGAGAAAGCAGTCCGGTGAGCTTATCAGGGCGGTCCGCCAGGAACCCCCGGACGGGAAGGAGGATCTGACGCCGCTGGCCAACCTGGCCCTGGGTGAACTGGCCCTGGCGGACGGACAAAGTGCGCTGGCGCTGGAAAACCTGGAGCAGGTGCCCCCGGGACACGCCCTGGACGCCCGGGCTTCCCTTCTGCGCGGCAAGATCCTGCGCAGCCAGGGCAACCTGGAGGGGGCCCTGGACGCCTTCCTGCGATACGTTATGTTCCAGGAGAACAAGCCAGAGATGCTGTATGCGCGGGGAAACGTGATGTTCATGCTGGGACGGACGGATGAAGCCCTGAAGATCTGGGAGGAATCCCCGGGAGGACTGGAGGCACACCCTGAAACCCTGGCATTCCTGGCCAGACACTACCGGGAAGCCGGCAACGCGCCCCGCGAAACGGGAATCCGGGAAATCCTGGCCCGGGTCCGGCCAGAGGATCACCACAACCGAGTTCTGCTGGGGGCCCTGCTGCGGGAGCAGGGGAAAACAGCCGAAGCCCTGAAACAATGGGAAAAGGCGCTGACCTACCGCCCCCGGGATCCGGTGCTGCTGGAAAACCTGGGCCGGACCTGCCTGGAACTGGGCGGACAGCCCGGCGCCAAAACAGCGGCAACTTACCAGAGCCGGGGCATTGACTACCTGGCCCGGGTGAGCCGCATCCGCAAACTCGATGACGACCTGAACGGGCTGCTGGCCGAGGCCCTTTATCGCCGGGGCAGCCTGGAGGACGCCCTGCGGATTTTCATTGATCTGTACCGCAAGAACCCGGATGACCCGCGTACCGTAAAGGTGCTGCCCGAACTGGTGCTCAGCGTCCCCGCCGATCAGGATATCCGGCGCATAGCGGTCTCCCTGGCCCTCAAACAAGGTGACATCTCCACCGCCGGGCAGATTCTGGAGATATATCTGGACGACTTTCCCCAGGACGAGGAGGCCCGCATGAATCTGGCCGACATACGGATGCGCCAGCAGCGCCCGGATGACGCCGAGCGCATCATGTCGGCCAACCTGGATGGCCCCGGCTCCCAGGACGCACGGCTCCTGCCCCGGCTGCGGCTGCTGCTGGATATCCAGGAAAAGCTGGGCCGCCGAACGGCCATCGTCAAAACACTGGAGCGGCTGATCCGCCTGGAACCCTCCGACCGGGCGCTGCCCCGGCGCCTGGGGCTCCTGCTGGCGGAACTGGGCCGTGAAGACGAGGCGCAGGGATATCTTGAGGAGGCCCTGAAGGATGATCCGTCCGATGAGCAGGTGCGGATGATGCTGGGCCGCCGGGCGCTGAAAAGCGAGGATAACAGGGCGGCGCTGGAGCACTTCTACGCCGCGCTGCGGAAGAACCCCGACAATACCGAAGCCGGACAGGAGTGCATCCGCCTGGCGCTCACCGGCAAGGACTGGGAAAAGGCGGCCTTTGCCCTGAACATACATATCACCCGGGACCCGGAGGACGACAAGGAGCGCTACAACCTGGTGCTGTCCCTGCTGCACCTGCGCCGCCACAAGGAGGCCCGGCCGCACTACGACACCCTCCGGACCCGGGACGAGGTGCGCGCCGACAGGCTTAAAAAGTACTTCCCGGAAAAAAAGGGGAAATGATAGCCTGGGTGCTGCGTGGTATAATAGGTGAGAAACAGGTGGTGATACTTTCAGTTCCCCCTCCTGGTGAACCCCGGGAGGCACGGGGAAGGGAACGCTGGCTGGCCTGTCCGCATGGGTGCGGCCCGGCAGCGGTGAAAACGACAAACCGCCTCTGGAGGTGTGCTTGAACGAAACCGGGATGCTTACCCGCCAGGCTCTGCTGCTGGCATTTCAGACCCCCGATATATCCAGCCCCGAAGTTGAAGAATCACTGGACGAACTGGAGGAATTGACCTTGAGCGCCGGGCTGGAGGTGGTGGGACGGCTTGTGCAGTCGCGGGACAAGATGGACCCGGGCAGCATGTTCGGGGCCGGCAAGGTCGGCCAGATAAAATCGCTTATCCACCAGACCCAGGCCGATACGGCAATCTTTGACGGCACTCTGTCGCCCACCCAGGGCCGGCACCTGGAAAACTCCCTCAAGGTGCTGGTCATCGACAGGACCCAGCTGATCCTGGATATATTCGGGGCCAACGCCCGCACCAGGGAGGCCCACTTACAGGTCGAGCTGGCCCAGCTTGAGTACATGCTGCCCCGGCTGGTGGGCATGTGGGCCCACCTGGACCGGGAGCGGGGCGGAATCGCCGGCTCCAAGGGCATGGGAGAAAAGCAGATCGACATCGACCGCACCATCATCCGCAACCGCATATCACGGCTGAAAAAAGAACTGCGGCATGTGGCCATGGAGCGAACCACCCAGAAGAAACGCCGCACCGACAACTGCTTCCGGGTGAGCCTGGTGGGCTACACCAACGCCGGAAAGTCTACCATCATGAACTGCCTGACCGATTCCCAGACCATTGCCGAGGACAGGTTGTTCGCCACCCTTGATTCCACAACCCGGGTAATGAGCGAATCCACCCGGCCCAAGATCCTGCTTTCGGACACGGTGGGCTTCATCAAGCGCCTGCCCCATGAACTGGTGGCCTCATTCCGCTCCACCCTGGAGGTGGCCCAGGATGCGGACCTCCTGCTGCATGTGGTGGACCTGAGCCATGACTGCTGGGATGAGCATATCCAGGTGACCGAGGGGGTGCTGGAGGAGATCGGCGCGCACACGGTGCCCCGGCTTCTGGTATTCAACAAGCAGGACCTGGTGCAGGACAAGGTGCGGCGACTGCTGGCGGCCCGTCAGTATCCGGAAGCGCTGTTTTTCTCCGCCCAGGAGGATGATCCGTCCTTGCTGAAGGAGCGGATCGTGCGCTTTTTTGAAAAGGCCATGATCACCACCCCCATGAAGCTTGAATACGCCGACTACGGTGATCTTTCCAAGATTTACCGCTGGAGCAGGGTGGATGATGTCAAGTACGAACAGGACGGCATCCACCTCCTGATCACTTCCACCCCGGCCAACCTGGAACGGATCAGGGCCAGGGTGCATGTGGAAACTCCGCCGGATCAATCCGGGGAAGCCCAGTCCCGGCCCAACGAAAAAAACACCGCCGGAAATGCCGCCGGAAATGCCACTGGAAATAACGAAGATCCCGACGGGGACTCCGGAGAGGAACCCGGCGGAAAAATCCCCCTGGCCTCGGGGCAGTCATGAGCCTGCTGGCCCTGGCCCAGACCACCACCACCAGCGACGTGGACCACAATCTGGCCCAGGCGCTGGACATGGTAGAGCAGGCCGCGGCTGCGGGAGCATCCCTGCTGGCCTTCCCGGAAGTGTTCCTCTTCATAGGAGACCGGAAAACCCGGCTGGCGCTGGCCGAAACCATTGACCCGGGCCCGGCGGCCGCAGGGGGCGGCCCCTTGCTGGGCCGGTTCCGGGAGGCCGCTGCAGCCCGGGGAATGCACATCCTGCTGGGCAGCATGTACGAGAAGGTCCCCGGAAACCCGGAGCGGGCCTACAACACCTCGGTACTGCTGGGGCCGGACGGCTCGGTGCTGGCCCGCTATCGCAAAATCAACCTGTTCGCGGTGAACCTGGGAGAGCTTTCCATCCAGGAGAGCGAGGTCATCATGCCCGGCGAAAACCTGCCGCCGGTGGTGCCCACCCCCCTGGGCAGGGTCGGGCTCACCGTATGCTTCGACCTGCGCTTTCCCGCCCTGTTCCAGCACCTGGCCCGGCAGGGAGCCGAGGTCATCTTCGTGCCATCCAACTTCACGGCGGCCACCGGAAAAGCCCACTGGGAGGTGCTGCTGCGGGCCCGGGCCGTGGAAACGCAATGCTGGGTGGCCGCCCCCGCCCAGACCGGGCGGCACAACCCCCAGTATTCATCCTGGGGCCACACGGCCCTGGTGGACCCCTGGGGGAATATCACGGCTCTGGCCCCGGAAGAACCGGGCCTGGTATACGGGGAGATAGACCTTGAGTACCTGCGGCGCATCCGCCGCGAACTGCCCCTGGGGCTGACGGCGGAAAACAGCCGGCGGGACGGCTGAAAACGCGGCTCAGGAAGCCGACAGGCAGGGCGGCGGATTCAGCCCTGGAGCATCAGCAGGCGGTCCTTGTGCACCGCCTCGCGGGAACGCTCCATTTCCCGGCTTCCGGATATCATATCCCGCAGTTCATCGGATGATATCTCCACCACGCCCATCCCCAACTGCTGCCCGGCAGGATTGTGGATCGCCACCACCTCCCCCTTGCGGAAGTCCCCTTCCATGGAAACTATCCCCGCCGGCAGCAGACTCTTGTTGTTGCGCAGGGCCTTCTCCGCGCCGGCGTCTATGGCAATGGTGCCGTTGGTGATGGCACCGAACCGCAGCCACAGCCGGTATGAGCGCATCCTCTTGCCGGTGGGCAGAAACCTGGTGCCCAGGCGTTCTCCCTCCATTATCCGGGACACCACCCCCGGCTCCTTGCCGGAGGCCACCACCACCTCAATCCCGTGGCTGGAGGCCAGCTGGGCCGATTTGAGCTTGGAATACATGCCGCCCCGCCCCCCCAGGGAAAGGGTGGGCTGGCAATCCGCCCACATCTCCGGGGTTATCTCCTGCACCTCGTCCACCAGGCGGGCCTTTTTATTTACATTGGGGTCCCCGCCCTGATAGAAGCCGTCGGTGGAGGTCAGCAGAAACAGCTTATCCGCCCCCACCAGCGAGGCCACCGCCGCGGAAAGAAAATCGTTGTCCCCGAAGGTCAGGGCGTCAGAAGCCACCACATCGTTTTCATTGATGATGGGCAGAATATTCAGCCTGAGCAGCCCTTCCAGCACGTTGCGGATACTCAGGTACCGCTCCCGGTCCCCAAAGTCGCTCCGGGTCAGCAGAGCCTGGGCGCAGGTTATCCGGTGCTCCCTGAAAAAATCGTTGTAGATGGCGATCAGCCGCGG
>Ga0224501_10003336_pt1 | contig 12616 bp, 9 predicted proteins | sample SF_Oct11_sed_USG_4_FD_169105 | JGI IMG/M metagenome (GOLD analysis project Ga0224501, IMG submission 169105) | Sediment microbial communities from San Francisco Bay, California, United States - SF_Oct11_sed_USGS_8_1 | ecosystem: Environmental > Aquatic > Marine > Sediment | place: USA... | reverse complement strand
AAGGAGGTAAACGTTAGAGAAAGTGGGAACAATCTTTACTTCGAGGGGATAGAAAAAAATTCAGTCTTTTCAAATTATGTCACTTTGTCATTTGGAGATGACTTAATGGCTATACAGCGTTAAGCTTAAATATTCTGGGCTCAAGTTCAGGGCCTGTCCTGCTTCCACTGTGAGCATAAGCTCCTCATGACAGTGTCATGTCTGATCTCAGACAGTAAAGTGACTTACCCCAACTCATGAAGCTCTTCCACGACCTTGAACTCAAACTCGGCAGTAGCGTTGCTGACTAAATTGCTCATGTTGATAATGACATTATATGTGTCACCAACAACATAGGTATGATTAAATGTCCACACGTGTCTGTCTCCTGAAGTCTTATCCATGGTCGAATCGAATTGACCCACGGCTGTAAAGTTACAGTACATTGTAAGTGTATCGTAATATTTGTTCAGTATTTTTCAACTAATAAGTTAGATAGATTCTGATATGGCTCATCTCCTAGAGCGCTATCGCCTCAAAATAGGCATATTTCATCGACGCGACAGAATGAGCGTATTACGGGAGAAAATTCATCTAACACGATTCCCAGAAATGAGAAGAAAAACAGAATTAAAGATGATCACTGTGTGAAAATAGCCGGACTGATCCTTCTGGCCGTTGAGATCAGTCCAGAACGAATGAATCCAAGCACCATGATTCATTAGCACGCCAGGGTGTTATGGAAGATGAACCAGGAATTGAAACCAGGACCAAAGGTTCAAGGCTCAATATACTAACCATGAAGCCACTGTTTCATCCCAAAAAGTAAGAAGAAAAAATAGTCTGGTAAATCCGATTTGATTTGATTTGATAGTTTTATTTTACATGGATAGCTTAAATAAGACTAGAAGTCTTTCTTACATTAAGGCCCATGAAGAGATTATTGACCGAGGCCCATGGCCTGTTTTTTATTTCACATAATGTCACCTCGGTTTTCGCACCGTCGACAAGCCCATGTAAGAGCCACACAGGCCTATCTCCTGCAGTTTAAGAAGGCAAACTATCTATGAATTCTTGCCTTTTTCCTCATTTCCGGCATTACTAATTTTACCTGGTAGATACTGGTTCAGTAGTTGGGCTGGAGTGTCAGTGTCTGGGATCATATCACCAAAGGTAACATCAGCGGTAACATTTGTCGGCATCATGGAAGCGTATTCAGCTCGCAGGTACATCTTGAAGCTTACCTATGAGATCAGATGATAAATCCTGACTGGCAGTGATGCGAATCATAAAGACTTTAAAAATTTATATAACACACCACCATTGCTAGCGTGTGTTACAAATGTCACCCCCACCCTGTTTGCTCGTTAGAGTTTGTTATTGTTACTTGTGCATATAATAGACATTTAGCGGTGTGTGGTACATATCTATATTGCGTGGTTATCCCAACTCCAGTTTTCCCTACTGGCCAGATTGTAAGACTGCACCAAACTGCCTCTCAGTATGCTCTGTTGAACGGAGGCGCTATGCTTCTTATGGCCTAGCACGGTCTCACCGCTGGGCTATTCGGCTTAGCTTGATCCAACTTAGACAATAGCCATGACTTACAGTTGCCTGGTAGTCGGGATTTGTCAGCATCTGAATGGGTTCCGTCTCAAAGTACAGAGCATCAAACAGGGCATACTGAACAAAAACGGGGCCGCAGTCAGTGGTCCAGGTTCCAACTGTGTTCTCCGCTAGTATCTAAAACGCGCAGTCAACAAATGATCACGCCACAGTCATGATGTCACAATCTGAACAAAAGAATCAAAATCGATCAATTACAATCCTTTGACTCCCTAAAACTGAGGATCTCAATCTAGAAAAAAGCATAATTAGGAGATTGTCTTTTGACAAAAACTAAAAACGACTTGAACAACTCAAAGGAATTTATGTAAGACATAATATTTGGCTGGGTTTATTCAAAAATTAGGAAGAGGCAGCTGCAGGGATTTCACATATATGGTAGTGGTTTGGATACCACCAATTAGGTCATGTACTTACACTAGGATAGTATGTTCCTTCCACATTCCACAGGTGTTCCTGGACGTTAGTTCCACTGGGATTGTAAGGAGCAATGCTCACAGGGTTAGTATCTAGATAATCCCAGGTGAGAGTGATCCTCGATCCCCAATCCATGGCGACACTGAGATTAGATTTCTGGTTCCATTCCATGATGTATGCGGATGAAACAATCGTCAGGTTGATGGCGGGCTACCAAAATCAAACAAAATGTGAATATAGGCGTGTTGGTTTCAGTTGATGGCCCCACCGTCGGGTCTTTAGTATGGGTGGCATAGTGCGCGAGGGGTCCAAAGCATAGGCACTCACAACATGGTCAACAAAATGATCAACACTTCAGAGCTACAGTTTTGCAACAACAAGAATGAAATTTCTTACAAAGCATCTAAAACAACAGTGGTTGTAATTTTTGTTTAAAAAATTAATTAACGGTGACAGAATAGGGAATACTCAATCGTAGAGCTCCGGGCTCGCAGAAGTGGCAAGAGACCGAAACGGCTCGAGAGACTGTGAATCGCCGATACTGAAATCACTGTGCTCCAGAAGGAAGACAGTAACACAAGTAAGTAAGATCCTACCATTTCAACATGTCTCAGGCTTAGGAGGTCTGTTGAACAGGACACATCGAAATAGAAAAAAAAGAAAAAATGAAGTGTTCTAGTCTCCTGCATTACCTGATCAACGTCTATGTCGAAAACAATGGTTTTGGTGGAGACGCAGTTGATGAACTCAGCAGTGATTGTGTAGGTGCCATAGGCCAGATAATTCCAGAAGTTGTCTTGGCTCAGACTGGCTGTCACATCAACCTAAAGACGCATCATAACTTGGCATGTTAGAGGAAATCACTGAGTGAGGTTATTTTTGATGACCTGGTGCGATCCGATCACTAACAGGCAAAGTCACTTGAAAAGGTGCAACCTATAGATAAAAAAAGAGATGCCTTGTCTTGAAACATTTTTACTCTCTCGCTTTTTTTCACCAAAACTGTACTTTTGCACATGTAAGAAAATAATGAGAACCCATTCACTCACCTCTTCAGTAAGCTCAGCTTGAGGGCAAAGGTCATAGGGTCCTGGGGTGGTACCGGGTACGGTTGTTGTGCTGCCAGCTGTTGTAGTGGAACCAGCGGTTGTAGTGGGACCAGTAGTTGTGGTGGGACCAGTAGTTGTTGTTGTGGCATCACCTGGTAAAATTAGTTTTGGAGGTAAGAAAGGGAACACGTAGTCGCTCATGTGACCAAAAACCAGAGGGATGCTAAACTAAAAACAGAAGTCTTGTCAACAGGATTTTGATCAGGACTTTCGGACTATAATTTAGGCATAAAAAAGCTGCAGTAAAGGTAACCTTTTTGTCAATAGAAATTTAACCTCAAGCATTTTTATATTGGCGAGCTACCATAAAGTCTATACGTTTAGAATCTGCAATGAGGCTGAAAGACAAAGGACAGCACTTTCTAAAATATTTAAAGTTCAATAATTGAAAGTAGAATTTGGTGCACATAATTAGAGTCTTATGCCTTCCACTGCTGATAGTGCTACACACCAAGAAGTAAGAGAAAAGTTTAAATCCCATGTAACCACTAGGCTATGTGGAGGTGTTATCCAAAAGAAAACAGTTAATCCTGGTTACCTGTTGTAGTGTTATACCATGAGGTAGAGTTGACTGCGAATAACAAATGAAATGGCTAAGAAAAGGACGCTAAAATAGCACTACGCAGCTCACTACTGATTGTGCACTCGGGTAATGACTGTGGCTTACACATGAGACAAAAAACGTATTGTCAAATGCAGTAATGGGTAGTTTAGGCTACCAGGAACTGTGAACTTGCTGCTAAAAATGACATCATCCAATGTGTCAGTTCAGCAGTAGACCCCAACACCAGGGTTGGCCGAGAAAATGTCAAGTTTAACTGTAACCTGTAAGCGATGACCGGTGACAATATATATTCTAGTTACTGCGGGTAATTCTCATTCCAAGAAAATAGAAATCTTCGAACTAAAATCCCAAGTTTGACTATGGGTTCGATCACTATCACAGTTTCTGAATGAAAATGCTAATGACCCGGATTTCAGCAGTGACTCGGCGTTACTCAGTACAAAACTACAGCCCCAAAAGATTAGGACATAACAACCAGTGCAGTAGAAGTTACACCTATGCTATTATGTGCTTTACATAAAGAGAGCATAGGTACTACACACTACACTACGGTTACCTGTTGTGATACTATAGGTCAATGTGGTGTTGGCCCCTTACAAAAATGGACAAAGACAAACTCAATGGCATGTTTATTATAGTCACATGCATGTGCAGTCACTCACTATCAACTACGATGATATATTGGCATTAAACTAACACAGACTACTAGCGTGAAATAGCCTTGGATTGAAAAAATCAAACTTAACATGAAGAGACAGAACCATAGCAATATAAACCGTATAAGGGCTTATATGTTTATGGACTAGACTACAAATTGCTAAATACTAGAATGTTAGTGTATTATCTATCAAACTCAGGATAAGGTAATTCAATGCTATATCTATCAAGGCAGGAAAAAATTCCGAGTTCGAATCAGCGGGTTACCTGTTGTTGCATTATAGCTCAACGTAGCATTAACTCCTATGAACAAGCCAGTGGACAATAGACATATAGATATACACGGCAGCATTCAAAACTCTGTGAGGGAACAGAAATTACTTAATCGCAGTATTTGTGTGCTCACACAGTCTAAATCAAAGACTATCAAACACAAACTCTACCTCAGTCTGATTATGTGACCAGAACAGAGGCATACATTTATCTATTCTATGTATATATGAGACTAAAAAACAATAAGGAACCAAACCAGTGGTGGTTTATTACTTGAATCAATCTTACCCACGGTAGTAGTCTCGGTGTCTGTAAGAGCATTATAAATAAAAATATTCTAGTACTCATCATACACACATGCATGTTCTTATTACATACGTGTGCACATAGGTGACCCTCATTGATATGAGTATATACCCGGTATATCGCCAATCAGTTTGGTTTCGCTGAAAATTTTAGTTTAAAAAATATCTAATTGTAGCAATTCCTGCATAGTTAACTTCTATTTAATGCCTGCCTCAAACGACCGAATATGAAGATGCACCTTTCAGCACGCTCTGGCTCGCGCTATGACACTGCCTTTGATCTCAGCACAACGTTCCAAGATCAAATACGGTATCCTTGCACGAGCCGGGCGTATAGCACAGTACCAATGCTCGGCTATTCGGCCTAGCTGGAGCTAGGAATAGTATTTTAATGGAACCGGCTAATAATTTGCAAAAAGGGAGGACAACCCGTATAAAAATCTGTTTCGGTCCTTTGAAGCAGACATAAGACAGCACAAGCACAGCCTTGACCTTAGGTTTGGCGCTCTTCATCGACAGTGACCTTTTATACCACTACGTAATTTTGAAGACACTCTTAGACTGAAATGTTTTCTGCATTAAATTAAAGCGTTGGTTTGGGCAATACCTACCATTAGCACAGAAAGCCACTCCGTATTTGATAGTCTTAGTAACCGTTGAGGGGAGAAGATGGGGTAGTCCTCCAACCATCTCAGCATCAGGATCATACGACTGATCGAAGATCAGTGAGAAGTTAACTCGGGCCATCTGGTTGGGCCAGATGGCCATAGGAGCCGTAGGGATGATGTTATATCCTGGAAAGAGCCAGCCAAGAGTTAAACCACCAGGAACAAAGGGTGCTGCTGCTGCCGCTGCTGCTGCCGCCGCCGCTGCTGCTACTGCTGATCACACTACTTCCAGGCCACAGTTACAGACTGTTAGCAATGAGAAAACTCTGTTGAAGTGCCGCAATTGCTTATTTAGAGAGATGTTGCTTCTGTTTTCTTGTACCTCCTACCCTCTTTAAATTTGTAAATTCTTTGTTCACCAGGAAACATTTTTGTCATCTTCACAGACAAACAAAACTACATGCGGAACACTTGACATTTTCACAGCGATTTGACCTCCAACCCAGGACACGTACCTCTGATTGGGTTCTCTATCAGAACATCGAGAGTGATGGTGACAGAGCTGACATTGTTTGTGGCTGTGATGGTAAGGGTATATGTTCCTGGGTCTGGGTAGATGTGTGTAATGAGTTGGGATTGAACCTAAAATAACAACAAAAATGGCAATGAACCGAAAAGAGTGTAAAATTATCAAAAAATTGACAAAAAAAAGCGACACAGTGACAGTGATATCCCAGTGGCTGCAACATCCCCTGGAAAAATCTGAAAGAGCACGGCTTATTAAAATCACTCAGGTAGAGTGTATCCGATTTAAGGGTCACAATCCTAATCCTAGCCTTAGAGGGAGGATATCTCTATGATCTTGTATGGCTATTGAATGATGACTGATTTTTTCCTAATGACCTGGACTGTCTCGGTTTACTTCGGACCACATTCTGATTTGCTTGCCTCTACTGTTACTAGTTTTAATTGTGAAGGCGGTACTCCTACTTTAATCTTATTACTAATCTAAATACATGTTTCAATCAATCAATCAATCACTCGATCAATCAATCAATCAATCGATCAATCAAACGATCATTCCAAAAGAAATTGTAAGCTTCAGGGAGATGGGATGAACTACGAAGTTTCCAGGGAGAATCAAATATAATGACCAAAAATCTTACAGCAACATCAGCATGTCCGGTCTCTAGTCTAGGCACAAACACTACGGCGTCACTAGTGGGAGATGTCGAGTCTTCGAACGAGTATTCCATATTGAATCTAGACGCTTTATCAGCCGTGACAACAAGCTGAACGTCTGTTTCTCGACTGATGGCGCAGGACACATCAGCAGCGACGGCCAAATTCTGTAAAAAGGATGTTTTTCAGCTCTGTGAAATGACCAAAAGTAGGTAAAAGCTTGAAAAAATTATAAATCCAGAAGGGATAGACCAATCAGATGAATAAGTCACAATGGTATCAGCGTGTTCACCAACAACCCCCACTCTGTAAGTGTGTGATGTGAGTGCAAGAAAGAATGGCGGGAAGATTGGTTTATTCTATTTCATACTAGGACTTCAAGTAAATGGTAAATGAGGTACTCTGCTTAAAGGCAGGTTTCTCATGACCTGCCTTGTCAGGGTGCAGAGGGATAGTACTGAGGTGGTCTCCCGTTGCCTTCCCCGGGTTCCTAGTAGGGAATCAGTCAACCTAAGCCATATGTTTACACACCACCCGCCGAGAATTCGGCTGCTCTTAAAAGGGGTTATGACACGGTCAATGTTAGACGCACTTTCGGAGTTACATTCTCCATTCCTAAATGGAGGCAACTCCACGTTCATTGCAGCAATAGTGAGTGGTCTTTTTCGACAAAACGAATATCGGTCACTCGAATAACTACGGCCCAAATGGTCCAAATAGAAATAAAATGGGATCTAATTAGTAAAACTTCATAACCTAATGATCTTCACCCCCTCATAACATTGAGTAGAACTCAAAATTGAACGTAAGATTGGAGAAAGCTTAAGTTATAAGAAATGATTTGCCGGTTTTCCCTAGCCCTAAATAGATGCCGTTGCATTCGGGTCTCTATCATTTCGCGATAATGGCATTAATGCTCGCTGACAGAGGTGAAAAATTGCACTCTGAAACCCTATTTCTATATAGACTTGTGTGGCTACAGGTCTAGTGCGCACCTGCAAGAAGATTTTCCAAACATCAGCACAAAAGCCAAAAAATCAATTCAAACACCAACAGCTCTGTGTTAATTTCCTATCTCGAGGCCAATTCTGTTGCGTTGACGGCCTGAAAGGTGCGTCTTTGAGGGCTCTAAGTATGCGCATTGGATAGGGCCATATCTAAGCTTTCATTTGAGTTAGGTATTGGGCCCATTTGTTCATGGTAGGCTTCAGAATATGACAACAAGTGAAGACACTTTTGGCCATGACAACCCCTTTAACTCTTGAGAATCATGGCCTGATCTTGACCCTTCTTATCCACTGGTTGGGACCTCCATTATTTCTACCATGATGTTCCGAGTCCACGCTAGCAATTTAGAGTGAGAGGCTTGCTAAAGGCCTATACCAGAAAAACATCCCGCTGGCAGTGAAGCTCGAACCTGCAATCCTTAGAATGCAGATCCAAGCTTTCACCAATTGATCTATCCTGGCCCCCTTCAAGACATTGGGTTATGTCATGCCATTATGAAGTGTTATATGCCAAAAGGGGTAAAACTTCGTAGAAATTGAGTTGTATGACTATATTTAAAATGACAGAATAGTTCTGGAGTCTTAAAATTATATAAAGCGTGAGTTATATCTTATAATACATTTAGCACAAAAAATATTGGAATGAATTAAATCATGGAGTCATAATCACAGGCATCCAGTTAATGCATCTGTCCATGGGCTTTTCAAACCCATAAAACTCATATGTGTTACTAAATGTGCATACCGCGCAGTTATAGAAAAGGGGAAAAACTGTAAACCAAACTTACCTGGATGTCATACTCTACAGCGAATGTTGTAGAAGCGCTAGCCGAGCTGATCATATTTTCCACTGTAATGAATCTGTGATGATCGTCAATCACTTGATATTCCGTCACATTTACAGTTATAATCGCCGTGCCAACTAAACCATCAGCGCCCTTTAATAGAAAGCATCACACTATAAAAATAAAAGCCTTTCATAAATGGTGCAGTCACTATTTGTAGATTTTATGGGTGCTAGCAGAAAGACCACTAGTGATGCTTGATGCGCCCTGAGCATACCCGTGAGATTGGCATGAATATGAGAGAATACGGAGTAGCTATGGCGTGTATATATACATACGCGGCATAGAATCACAAAAAATAATATCATAAATATAAACTTCTTCCGCGTAAACTGCAGATTTATAAGGATGTTTTCAATGCTCATGCCTACGCAAGCTTGCCATGTGTATAGATATGAAAAATGTGTATGCGAGGTATGCAACAGTGACATGCAGCGAGTACATAAAACTAGAAAGTAATGTTATCCCCACCTTCCTCTAATGATTAATTTTAACGTTCTATTCATTTTGATAGCCTCAAGAAAGCTAATCGAAATCGTTCCGAATAACCATAGTAGCTAGCCACTTCACGGTTGCTTGAGGTTTATTCTAATATAGGTTTTCATCAGCGGCACTGAAATGGGTTTCACGGACATAGAGGGAGTGGTTTGATTCGAAAGATTTTGTTATGGGTTTGAACAGCCATTTGGAGGAATGGTCCACAGAAAAACTGGCGCCGGTTTCGCTGTGCACCATTTGCCTGAATGTCTTAGTAAAACCATCCGTGGTTTGACGGGCACCGCATGAAGGCTATTTGACATGTGGGGGCACGTGTTAAGTATTTGACATGTGGGAGATCGTTCCACGTTAAAAAAACGTTACCGGTGGTTTATAGGCCTTCAGGGGAAGGATTCCGCCTAAAACAAATTTGCCTACCCCTGTGGAGGTGAGGAAAAGGCAACCAACCAAACAATACCCTAAAGTGTTGGCTGATCACAGCTAATAATATCTAAAAGGCTGCATTTTAAATTTTACATTTGCATTTGACATTTGCCTAAACTACTACTTTTGGTCGCGGAATTCTGTTCGCGTGCTTTCGGTCGCAGATCGCGACCGAAAGTGAAAGATGCTTTTTTGGATTGCACTTTTCGGTCGCGCTCTTGAGCAATTTAGCAGATTTCGCAACCGAGATCCATTTCGGTTGCGAAAAACCTGAGCACGCGAATGCACCTATTGATAGAGAGGGATGGGTTACTATCCCAATTACGAGTTTAATCAGGAACCCGTAGTTCATGTACATTGTTCTGTCCACTAAGCCATCACTTGACCCTTAAGACATTTAAATATTTGTCTTCTGCAATAGCTGGGAAATCGCCGCTAAACAACACTCACCTCATTCACCACCATATCTGCACAGAGAGCGTTGGCGTCAACCACCTGTCCTACATAGCAATTGATAACCAGTCCACTGCCGCTAGTCCAGGAGACCTCAATCACTGCGTTATCCCCAAACTTAACTGGAGCTATCTGGGTGATGGTAAGACCTGCAAAAAACGCCAAACTTCAGTGCTTCACTCACTTGCTCACATAGCGCAGCATTCTTTTCACCTGACATGGTTGGCAACTAAATTATGAGCCAGGCCTCACAAAAACTCACAACCATACCACAGGGAACCATGTGTTGAGCAGAAGTGTGTATCTGAAAAGTTTTGGAGGACTACCATTGTAGTTGTGACATAGAGTATTGGTGTCACTTAGTTTCACTGATGGTAGAAAAACATGTGACTCCAAGGAAGTTTACAACTCTGACTCACCTTCTATCATTGTCTGTACGTAATGAGTAAAGTTAGCCTCTACCTTACTGATGAGGTTCTCAGCTCGTAGGTTGATGTGATACTCTCCGTGCTGCTCAATTACAGTACTGAAGACTTGACAAGACGCTGCAATCATACAACATAATCATCTAGAAACTCGCTCTCTTAAGGCTCAAAAAGGGGCAAAAATCAGTATAAGAGTATGCTGCACACTAAATAAATTAATTAAAACCAATCCTCATACTCAGTTTTATAATTATTTTAAAATGTGCATAAAAAATTTTACATTCAAGGGACACCCGAATCTGAAATAATAATGGTAGGTAAGTCACTATCACTCAAGCAAATATAAAAAAGTATGGTTTATCTTTCGGTGGAGTAAGAAAACGCTTAGCTTTTGAACTTGGTCCAGAGTGAAGATATCCGTGTTGCTATGGTCAGGTAGCACACCAGGGTGTTACGAAGGACAGATATTTTTTGTCTGAATTGGGAAATGAACCCTGCCCCTGAGTCCAGGACACTACCATAGTTTCCTGTTTATAGAGACAATAATACTGCTTACACCTTCTCAAAGATCCTGTATACCTCTAACCTTAGTCTTTTAATATCTTTGAGTGATTTCTTATTCGGTATAATGTTATTACACGTAACTACTTACGATCAAACATGCAAATAACATATCGGTTGGTAGCGCAGTCATCTGCAATCATTCTCCCTGAGGGGTTGAAAAGGGCAGCGCAGGCACTGGTATCAGTGTGAATATTTGTCCATTCTCCGCTAACCACTCCTCGTCGGAATGTGTCTCTCATTACTGCAAAAGAATTATACAGTTCCTTACGGTTAAAGGGATAGTGGAATAGCTCAATGGCTAGAGCGCCTGGACCAAGCTAGGAAGATTCGGAACCGCTCAGGCCCTAGGCATGCTGAACATCCAGTGTAAAAATGAGCTCCTTACATTATTCCTAGCTCCTACAGCTCCAACAAGTCTTAGGAAGGCCATTAACCGCCGAGTGCTTAAATATAACAAAACTAGATAAAAAATAAACCAATATTTAACCCTGCAGCGATAATTTAAATGCTTCCTTTGAAACATATTTCCATGAGGGAAGATCGCTGTGCGTTAACTCTTGGATCTTTAACAACCGTGGAGTGAACTTAGCTGTCATCTCCTGGAACCTCCATTATTTATACCGTTGTGCTCCCAAGTCTCAACCCACATTAGTGAAGCTCGAGACGGTTGTTTAGGGCTTGTACAACCCAGTCCTCGGTGGAAAGCGAACTCACATTCGTTATATCATGACTGTGTAAATCATAACAGATTTGAAACCTAAACCATTCATCGCTCACCTCCATTGACATCACGGCTATATGCAGCCCAGGATCCGTTATACATTCCAACATTAGAGTACACAGTATCAAACTGAGCAGAGCTGGTAAACCGGGCGGGATAAGATCGAACATGCATCGCTTCGCAAGCTGCTACTGCGTTAGAGTATGGGTGAGCTGCTGGTGTGTTCTTAAAGCAGAGTCCATCCACAGTAGTCCATCCGGTGGGACATGCTATAAAGACAAATGTACGGTTTATATCGGTCGGCAATGATGCCCTTGATGGCTAAAGTAGCGCACATGGAGCCCTTTAAACAACGGTTGACTTTCTACTGGACTATGTTTTTGCCTCTGTTTCAGTTTATCTATAGTAGTTCTGCTTTTATCTGCATTATTGATTGAAGATAAAAAGATTCGATCAAACTGAAATCAATGAGAAAGTCTTTCAACGCAGGGATAAAGGGATAGCTCAATAGCTAGAGATCAATAGAGCCCGAGTGTTAGTCCTAGCCGTTATAAGCGCCAGGTGTGAGTATGAGCTTCTCACATGAAGCCTAAATCCTGCAGCAACACGCCTCAGGTTTAGGAGCTCTGAGCCCCCGACAGAACAATGCAAATCGAAATCACTGTACTTACTAGCTGGGATATCCTCAAAGTATTCAATAGGAGGATGTACAGTGCTGTCACCAATGGTCATTGTAATGTTGACAGCGTTGCCACCAGTGAAGCACAGAGAGAAAATTGTTACGTCTCCCAGAAGTGTTGTGTTAGAGTAATTGATATACACTCCATCAGTAATGGCTCCTTGAACAACGATGATAATCTGAAAAAGTGGCAAGAAATAAAGTGAGCAACTTCGCATTTAGATTTATGCTGTTAGGTATTAGGTATTATGGTATTACAAAAAGTGAAAAGATTTTCAGA
>Ga0224501_10003335_pt1 | contig 12617 bp, 10 predicted proteins | sample SF_Oct11_sed_USG_4_FD_169105 | JGI IMG/M metagenome (GOLD analysis project Ga0224501, IMG submission 169105) | Sediment microbial communities from San Francisco Bay, California, United States - SF_Oct11_sed_USGS_8_1 | ecosystem: Environmental > Aquatic > Marine > Sediment | place: USA... | reverse complement strand
GGTCAGCTGGTAGGGTCAAGGTGATTGTGCCACTGTACGAAAAGGGATATATTGAGTTCGATCCATCTCTTGAACTTTTAGGGAAAGCAAAAAGAAGAATATTCGTCCTTCAAACAACATGGATCAAATACTGGACGAGAAAATCCTCGGACTTGGTTTGAAGTGAAGGAGAGTTGCACAAGGGGCGGCAGGACTAGCTTGATCCAAAGGCAAGACGTGGGTCAAGACAATTGTAGGTCAATGTCTTGGGGAGTTGGGCCGTTGGGGTTCAATCAATGTATGCCCTATTTATATATCACAGGGCGAAGCTACAGATAGTTGGGTCACACCTTACCACGTGCTCTGGAGGAAGGTTGCCATTCTATGGGGGAGATCAGGAAATATTAGTCAGTAGGAATAATCTGTACGGGTATCTATGGATATACACATGTACGTCTATGAGATAGGCCTGACGGAGTGGTCAGGTGACTGACTGTCTTCTTGCGGTAAAACAACGATAACATGTGAGAAAGATCATTCCGATCTATGGAACTAAAACTAAGTAAATTATGTTTAAAACAGCGTGTAAACAAATCAAAGATAAAGAACTCTGGATTTTGTGACCTGTGAGCTAGAGTTTGACAGATTGAATCAGTCCCGTATAATATTGAGTTTTATCAAAAAGTCCGGATACAAATCTCGCATGATCAGGCCAGCTTGCTGGTGTGGGTCAGAGCGGCCTGCTGAAAGGGTCAATGTGGCCTGTTGACCGGATCAGGGCGGACCTTACCATCTCAGGAGCGTCGCCCATTGAATTGAATAGTTTATCAGTGGCTCGCAGGATTGTGTCCACTGCATCATCATCCAGATGACCTCCGCTCTTTATGTGATTGAGCAGGTCATTTAGAGCCTTAGTTACAGCCTGCGCAGCTGAACCGAGATCACCGACGAGCTGCTCATCCCCGCACGCCTCCTGAAAAAAGATAGAATTGCATGCACACTATGACCTCTCAATATAGAAATTAATAGATGAGTTTTCAACACAGGAATGACAATAAGTGCACTGGGTTTTGGCGTCTGACGGATTCTCGGTTCCACTGCTTGACAGTGCACCTGAAAAGTGCGTTTTTACAAATCACGCGAACAGAATTCCGAGCCTGAAAATGGGCGGGCCAATTTGTAGAGTGTCATGGTTATAAAAACGTCGAAGGTATCTATCGATCGCTTACTTATTCTCTGGTCGCTTCACAGGTTGTTTCATTGTTGCGAAACAGACTGCACAATTTGCTGTCCTTAGGCACACAAGAGGTGGAGAGGTAACAACTCTGAATCGCCCAAAACTCCTGGCATTTTTTAACTGTGTCTATCTGTTCGCGTGATTGCATCCGAAATTTTGTATGTCTGACTGAAAATCACACGAATACACCTATTGTCCCCATTTTTTATCAAGTTGCCATAAATTGGTGAGGGTCACATGTTTCGTGTTGTGACAGTGGAATGGCTCAATGGTAGAGTGCCGGGGCCACAACTATGAGAACCTGGGTTCGGATCCCGCTCACATATTTTTTTCCTCCAACAAGCCTCAGGCTTAGGAGGGTCAAGTGCCCTAGTAACAAACATATAAAAGTTATCTCACCTGACCAACGGACACAACTTCCTCGACGGATTTAGCGACTAGTTTGGCAGCTTCAATCACTTGCTCCTGACATGCAGGACTCATGATGGTCGGCGAGGCAACCTGGTAAATTAAAGATTCCAACTAGAGACGTGCGATGAAAGCAGCTGGTGAGACTATGCCACATACTTCTGGTGAGACGATGCCACATACTTCTGGTGAGACGGAGCCACGACTAGGCATGACTAAACTGCTCAAGCATCGTCATGCCATCAACAAAATTAGTGCTGGTCCTAAACAACACAGACACGACATAACCGAATTCTAGACTTTAAGTAAGAATCTGTGAGTGACTCTTCACAAGGTGAGTCGGCAGATTCTGTCGTGTTTTATGACAATATTTATACCATAAAGTTATCTTCCATTAACTTTATAGTAGAGAACCGTCAGGTCTCCTCTCTCTGCTGTTTGGCCATCCCAGAGTAAAGATTTTAGACAGGTTACCAAGTTAGTCACTAGGGCATGGTCAGCTTGTTATCAAAGACAAATCAGCGAATCAATGGAAAGCCCATTAGTCATAGTCTTTTTATTGAGCGTTCACTGATCATTCTGGGCTAGTAACTCCACAGTAAGAGCAACCCAAAATTTTGCTTTGGTGGCCTGGTCTGATATATGTGTAAGGAGAGTGACTGTGGAATCACTAGGTCTGCACAAACAAAGGGCGACAGAGATCCAGTCATTACAACAAGAATCGTCAATTACCTGGTGAAAGGCTTTGCTGAGCTAAAATCAATTGGTGTTACATTCATACATTACATTCAATCATCAAGGAAAAAGTCTGCACACGACTAAAACTCTAGCCAAATAGAATCAAGGTTGAACACAGCTCCGAGGCACAACAGCTGATCATAACAATGAAAAATCTCAGTGACTAGTTGGAATGTAATCAGAATATTACAATTTGTCGCCGTCATATTGAGTGGGTGTTGCTAACACTATCTGCCTGCTTGGTCGCGGCCATTGTCTTGTCATGCAACAGCGCGGGATAGGCACGGTTCAGTCTGAGCGGTCAGTGCGGTGGGCCTAGCTACAAGATCTACTCCCTTCCAGTGATCATAACAAGGGAGGATACATAGTGGGTACTCCACTGCACAACGATCATACATCAGCATACCTTAGTGCAGCCAACGAGCTGTGATGTGGCGAGAGCGCACTGAGTGGCACTAGTGATGACCTGGTTTTGAAGCGTCTGATCCGTTGCCTGATTGGCTACTGCCTTAGCTTTACGCACCAGGCTTGCCGTAGCATTGGCCACCGCCTTAGCGAGCGCGAGCAGAGCGTCTTCATACGCGCGGTCAGCATCACTTTCTCCACCAACCCCTCTAATTATATCACCACTGGCCTCCCCAACCTGTCACCAGAAAGTTATGCACCGTCAGTACATCTGAGAGCGGTAAATAACCATGAGAGACTTCACTCCAGAGAACAGTCTCCGGAGGAAATGCCATGCACAACACAATCTCTGTTTACATGTCCATAGAAGCATAGACAAGTGGCCCGGACGAGGATTTTTCATAGTGCCCATCTGTTTATGACGAAAAACACATTGAAATTCCCATACCAATTTCTTGGTCCTATATCGCATTAGCTAGGACAAAGAGTGCTGCCTGTAAAGAATGCACCCTCAACACTCAGACAGTTGCTTCGTCTGACTTCTGCCATAACTAAACTCACGACTGCAGAGCCCAGATTGGACTATTCAGCCACCTAAAGGTGTATAGCCATAGCCTGAACCGGCCACAACCCACAATAATGATCCTCTTCAAAAACAAGGGACGAATAGGATGGCATCATACTATGTTAGCGAGTATTGACATCAGTAGGGTTAGATTACCTTGGTAGCGGCTCCAAGGAGGGCTGTACGTGGCTCATCACTACCCGGCTGCGCTGCATTAAGTAGATCACTGAGTGCGCCTGTCATTTGCCTGCAAGCCGCTAGCAGGCTCCGCCCATTACTTCCTTCCTGGTCACGTAGCGCTGCCAGCATTTTTACATCACGAGTCAGGCCGTGCATATTGGATGAGCTGAAAAGAGAGAGGAAGGGTGCTTAAGTTTCACCAATAAAAATGAGGAAGGGGCTTTGCTAAGCTGGGTTGAACCAAAAGCTTAGTGGATACCGTACTGGGCTTTGAACCCGGGATCCTTCATTCGATTCCCAGTTTGGACCAAAACTTTGTCTTTTGTTCTTGTCAGTTTCGGATCGCGACACTAAAGGAAGACGGCCTTGCCATAAAGTTATATCTTCTCTGGGAAATACTGAGTCAAAGACACTGGTCAGGATGCAGAAGAAAAGGACCACTAAATTTTGTAAAACCTGGTGACAAACTGCTGAAGACCGATAGAGATTCGAAGAGGAAGCCTTCCTTCAGCAGTGGAGAGAAAGTGACTGGCAATGATACATTAAAAAATTCATCCGTTGGAAATAAAACTTCAAAGTCCATAAAAGCAAGATACCAAATATAATTATGTACATGGAAAACAACTGATCATTTCACCGCACACAGAATACCCGGGGTGTAAGATAAAGCTCCGCATCTGACAAGTGAAGGAATAAAAAAGGCAAACCTTGAGATATGAATGCGAATTCTCATAGAATAACGTGGCTGCATTGTCGAACGTCTTCAAGAAAACAACCCACATTCAACTAACGTAATTCATATCCTAAGACTAACTGATCTAAAAGTTTAAAGCCTACGGCAATTAAAAAGAGATGCTGATGCTGCGAGATTGCATTGTTTTAAAAAGCATTTTTAATCTGCCTATCGCGTATCGGTCAGCGTTAAAGCGGGACAATGCTTGCCGTTTTGCATAACTATAAACAAGAATGTGAACCGAATAATTGCCAACTCAATACCAGTACCCATAATGACCAGGGCCTGTTGCCTGGCTGCCATTATGTTGGCTGATGTGGAGAAAGCTGGGATGATATGGTGTAGTACATTTCATGGGCCGGAGCATTCACCGATACAGATATTACTTGATGACTGCCCCCGATGATACTCACATTGTGTGCACGGCTGAGCCAACAGCGCTATAATCTGTCTCGGCATGACTGCTTGATGTCAGATTGATAATCTGAGCAGTGGCCGCGTTCACCGCGCACAGGTGAGAGTTAACATTCTGTCGTGAGAGATCAAATGTATTCTCCCTCCATTTCAGAGAAGCCTGCAACACGCACACGTATAAACCATCCTGCATGACTTGTCAATCAGGAGCGAATCCAGGGATAGAGGGATAGCTCACTGATCGTGAGAACCTGGGTTCGAATCCCATTGTGAGTATGAGCTCCTCGCATTCTAATCCTAGTTCGAAACAAAAACAAGCACAGGTATGAGGTGAAGCATTGATACTGACCCGCTAATGGCACTTCATGCTAAGCTGCAACTGGTAAAAAACACAGCAGCTACATCATTACCATGAGGACGTCATACAAAGAAAATCAACCTGATCAATCTGCCACTGCTCAGATTCAATCAAAAATACTCGCACACAACCACAATCTACTAGGTAATGAAGCAGTGGAAAACCCATATATCAAGGAAGGGTGTTATGTAACTTACGGGGTCATCATTCAGGGGTGGGATGTCAGGATTGCCATCTATTTCATCCTCAGCATCTTTTATGCCAGTGATGGCTGAACTTATAGTACCTAGCAGGGCCCTCTGCGCCTGGCTCAGTCCGGCGTGTAAGGCGGAGTTCTGTCCCTATGGAAACAATACGGGTTTGGTTGGTATGACAATCACATTCCATGATTCCATGCAGAACAAATACGAGAGGGAAATGGTGGCTTGGTGAGAAGCTAGTGCCGTGTAACAGGAGACCCGACTTCGATTTGCAATTTGTGTGTTATTTTGTGTTTTCTCCCTCATCAGAATCGCATTTGGGCGTTAAATAAAGTAGAGTACCAACTCCGTACAGCAAACCATGGATCATCCTGAAAACTACATATTGGCTTAGTGATGCCATGAGAAACAAGATGCTCTTATCTCATTAGCTGGGTTGATATAAATGTTATCCGCAGCGAATTAGTAAAGTATCAATCATATTGGGTGTACTGTGTTATACATTCAACTGTGTGAGAGCGAGACTACCCAACATCAATGGCCAGCTGTGACCATGCCAGGCCACATGCGTGCCTTGATACGGGAGTAGTAGAGAGCGGTGATTGTGAGTACACTACCCTGCTATAGCTCGGTGGCAGGTGCTGCAAGCCAGACTGGCTGTGTACCGAGCCAAATTTGGCTCCGCCCATGCTGCCTGTGGAGTAAGTGGGCGGGCCGTGAGCGCTGTTACGGATCACTCCTGGCATGGCAACGCTGCCAGTCGACGCATGACTCATGTTGGATGACTGGTGCTGGATGATGGTCGCCCTGAAAGAGAGAAGCTAATTGGCTAGTTTGTGATCACTACCAGCTGCCAGACACCTTAGTGGCATTGAATGTCGGGGTCTTTAGTAGGAAGTCACTGCATTGAAATACGGCACCAGATTGGTCACACTGACAGACAGTTGGAATAGCAGGATAGCTCAGTAGTGGAGCGCTGGGCTCACAACAGTGAGTACCCGATCATGGCGGTTTCCCGTTGTGAATGTGAGATGCTCACATAACATCAGTTTCTATCTCTCCACCAAGCTCCAGGCTTAGAGGGGCTTGGGTTGGATGACCAAGTGCCCTAGCAGAACATAGAAAAGAAAGCCATGGTGACCAATCTTACCACATGAGCAGTAAGCCTTTTTTGTCTGTATAAACTGGGAGATGTACTTACTTAGCAGGGTTGACGTTTTCCTCAAGCATTGTCGACTCCTCATCGCCTTCGATGCCAAAGTGATCCTTTTGTTTCTGAAAAGCATACGTAATGTCAATGCAGGACACAACTCGCGGTGATCAGCTTACTTGCTTATGTCACCGTATTACTTCTGGAGCATAGTGACTTCAGTATCAGCGATCTCTTCAGTCCCTCGGTCTCTTGCCACTTCTGATGCCTCAGCCTATCCGTCAATGCCACATTCCTTTAGTTGTTTGAAGATTGCCCTGCGACATGTCAGGGCAATCCTCAATCTGAGGAAATGTGATTCGCTACAGACTGTTTACCTTATTTATCTTCGCATAGATTTGACCTGGTGGTTTTCCCTTAACACTAGGCTGTGTTTTAGACGGCTGTGTTTTAGACGGCAGTGGCGGTCGCGATGCCATTATGAAAACAGAACCTCACACTGACAGAACGTAACAATAATAAGCTATGAATTTCACAATGCTGAGATAAGTGATAGAGGGATGGACAATGAGTAGATAATCTCACGTATTCATATTGATTGGTGACTGACTGATAAGCACTGGTGCACCTCGTAGAGAGTTGAAGGGCGCATGTGGGAGTGCGGAGTAAATGACCTGTCGGCTTGATGGGCCAGGATTTAAACTCAAGGCATCGCGATTGGGATTCTTCTGTCGGGAATACTGAGACTCAAACTATTTATAAATGTACATTGATATGAACATGGATAGGCAATCGCTGGTCTCTCGCCGAGACTGTCCGCAGGGTCTTGAACCAAGCGCTCTAGGTACAAACTAAGCTACCCTGTTATTCCCTAGCTAGTACTGACCAGTTTGCCATTGAAACAACCTCTGAAGCGTGTAGGAAGGGCGTCTGCGATGGTTTGGTCATGTTTAAAGAAGAAGTGATGACCATGTAGGGAAGCAGCTACTGAATATGAAATCCCCAGGGAAAATGGAAATAAGGACACCCAGATGGCATTTTAGTGATAATATAAACCAAGACCTAGCAAGGGTGGGAGCTACCGGGAAAGACGCCCAACACAGAGCTAAGTGGAGGAGGATGGTGTCTGCTCCAGCAGCCCTGTGGAGTTCAGTGGCAGAAACCGACAAGCATGCAGATTGAGCGCCAGCCATACGGGATACGATCACGGAAGAAAAAGAAGTACTAACCAGTTTGACGATTATGTCTATGTATGCAGCGATCAAGGCACTGATCTGCTCTCCCTCAGTTGTCTGCATGCTGTAATACTGATCGGCATATTCACCAAAATCCAGGTTGAAGCTGTTAGGTGAGGCAGCCCAACGACGTACGTGAGTGAGCGGCCACACCTATAAAACCTTTCTCGCATCAGCTTCCTCATCAAGCAGTCGGCTTCTCATGCTCCTAATCCACCCGTGTATCAGGAGTATATGGTATGGTGTAAAATCTATATCCGAGATATTACATACTGGATCCTGACCTTTACTCACTGGTGGGGATCTCAGAAATTACGCTAACAAATCAAGAGTGAGAGGCTTGCGACGGACCCATACCAAAGTGAAAACCATGTTAGCATTGGGAGGCAAACTCACAAATCTTCAATTGTAATTCCTCAAGTTTTGGTACTGACTGAGTCATCCTGGTCTCTAGCGATATTGTAATGGGGAGATTACTACTGTGCTTAGTGGCTGTGGTTAGAATATACCATTTATATAGAGTGAGTCGTGGGTTCGAATCCCAGAAAAGTCGATGGTGACGGCAGGAAAGGCATCCGATTGTGATTCGTTTCAGAGCAAACTTCATGACCCCATAGAAGGAATAACAATGTGGAACTCGTATAAAAAGAAGCAAAAAACTATTGTGTTAAGCTATGAGCTTTAAGCATTATCTCAGAGTTAGACAACACACCTTGATGACTTCCTTAGTTTTCTCATCCACTTTAACCACTGATTGCTTATTTACTCCAAACAAGCGGGGAACGAGCTTATTCTTACCCTTCAACTTTTCCTGAAAGAATAAATTCAAATCTATGGACCTCCAAGAAAGACAACCACAAACACTATTCTTACATCAATCACAAATATAGGAATTGCAGAGAAGGTAACTGTTAAGCTGAAATCCTAGCTCAGCCATCACCGACAGTCGGTGATAAGATGCAAAAAACATTTATCTCCGATCGCCGGTAGCGAGTTGAGCTACGATTTCAGCTAAATTCCAAAAAATAGCATCAGAAATGGACAAAACATCCTGGGATCAGTATAATTCGCTAAACGCTGTTCGTTCCTTTCAGTTCAAATGGTTTATTCTTATTCTTAAAGAAGATAAGATAACTCCGCAATGACTCGGCCGCGAAGCCGTCAATGATTTCACGTACGGAAAATCGTCTCGTGTGGCAGAACTATAAGCTACCGCTTCTTCACCAAAGCACAACTCCTAGCCTCCGCGTCTCACAAATTCTCTCATACAGTCTAGTGCAAGTCGGGGTTACCTTCTCTGTGGCGAGGCAAGCGCAAGCAGAAAGTCTCCTAACGATGCACCATGGGAAACGCTGAGTCAAAGACTCAGTAGGTCCATTTCTGCACCACTCCTGACAGCTGGAGACACTAAGAAGGTCAGAGGTTTTCTTACCTTCACTAGGAAGAACGTGATTCCGTATGTTTTTAGTGACCGGGCGAGCTGAGTATATCTCACTTTGGCTTCCACTTCTGTTAGCGAGTAAAGCTGCTTGTGTTCCTACAAAGTCGAGAGAGAATAAAACCCCAGAGCCCACAGATGCAGTCAGAACCTGGAGATGCAGTCAGAGCCTGGAAATGTGATCAGAGCCTGAAGATCCGGTAAACACGAATCGCTGAATAGTACAGTACAGTGAAACTTGGATAACTCGAACTGCAGGGGACCACCCAAAAAGTTTAAATTATGGAAGGTTTCAGTTGTGAGTTCTGCCCTCCCTTTGTTCTAGACATATGGCCACCGTACCGAGTCCATTCTGCTCCATTTCCCGGCTAAACTTTTTAAAATTTGAGATTTTCTTTTCATGTGAAATGAAAACAATGAAATTAAGCTAGTTACACAAGAATGGAAACGCATCCAGCCACAGAAATGGTAATTTGAAGGCAGTTTATCAGTTCGAGTTATGACTAAAAGTTCGAGATATGCTCAGCAACTTATCATTACCCAGACAGGGACCATGAAGCTTGGTTTGAGTCAAGCAAGTTTTCGAGTTATCCGAGATCGAGTTAACCGAGTTTCACTGTACATGCCATTATAGAAAAACAGCACACTCCGGGCAATTTATAGCTAGAGCCGAAAAACAGCACTAGTTAATCTGCCTGGGGATTCTTTTCAGTTTTCAGCCATTGTCTATACGTGGTTGGACATAGGCTTGCCTCCTCAATTGAGGGGAGATTGAGCCATTGAGTGCTGAGTTTGCATCAATAAGGAAATTGACTTACCGCAAAAATTTTCTTTTCAATACTTTTAACTTTAACATACTCTTTGGGCAAGAAATCCTTCAACCTAAAATATTAATAGTACGATCAGAACATGATAGCTGCAATAAAGCGATGAACTGCAGAACTGGTCTACATTGTTTATGCTGCTAGTGTTGTCACAGGTGACCTTAGCAGAATCGAGTCACTATTGGTGATCGGTACTATGCATTTAAAACATGTTGTACAAATGTAGTCAAACATGCAATATCAGCGAAATTGGGTAACTCTGTGTTTTTCACCACCAGGGAACTTTCAACCTCGTTTAGGTAGATCATTGGTGGATGTGACGTTCAAACAAATGGCTCAGATTGACTGACCCCCAACATCCCAGGACAATCTGCTCAGTTTTGTAGCTGGTGCTTCGCACCGAATCAGCGGGTGCTCTGAAAGAGCTGACCGTGGCATCTTTGTTTCTATGGTGTGGTTGGAAAATGACTGAGGCCTGGCATTCACTCATTAAGTACTCACTCTAGGAATCCCGGCTTGTGTTTGGTTTCCACATACGGTCCAAACTGAACGTGGCACTGGATACCAGCGAATTGGACCGCTTCTTCCTGCGTAACCGGGTGAGTTCCATTCAAAACTGCGTCTCTCATCTATAAATCACATTCAGTCAACTACAGAGCTCTATGTGTGAAAGCGGGATAGCTCAATGCTAGAGCGCTTGCCTAGCTTGGGCCTGGGTTCGAACCTTGGTCATCATGAACTCCCATTGTGAGTATGACCTCCTCGCATCACCCATAGCTCAAAACAGAAACAAGCCTCACTATGAAGTGAAGCATTGTTACTGACCCGCTTCTGGTGCTCCATGCTAAGCCATTACTGACGAAAAAGTAACAAACCTGACAGCTCCACCATGACAGTGAAGATGTCATACAAAAAAATTAGAGCTATATCCGCTAACATGGTGGGTTTACTCGGAGGTAATGGAGTGGGTAGCGAGTTGCGTACCCCAAGCTACTGAACCTGAATTATAACGGTACCATGCACATGGCATACGGTAACTCACTCAATGACCTGGTGACTGATACATGAATATCACGTTAGTTCATCACATTGATGATTGCTTACAAACTGTGACAGTCTTATTTGAATGAATGAAAATGTTCTCCTACAGATATCAAGTATAGAATTGTGAAGAAACTTTGGATGTACGAATGATGACTTGCTAAATTTGTACGTCAATAACATCATTTTGGCCCCGTTTTCCATTTACAGGTGTGAGAACGAAACTCTGCAACGTCTCTTAAGTGCTGCACATCAAATGTCACATTTGAGTGTTGTAACAAAGAAACTACGATACTACAACATATACGTACATATTTTCTGTGGATATTTTCAATTTTTACAGTGACGCCCTCAATTCAAGGAAGGAGGGACAGCATTCAGAGGTGTCAATAAAAATTTACTACGAAGCTCTATCTAAACACAATTTCTTTATAGCCACACTCAATTCCATAAAAAAATGGAAGATTGACTCTCCTTACCAAATGGTTGTAAACAGCCCGTTTTATCTATCTAGGGTTCTGGGGTACTGCATACCTGCACATAAAGCAGATTGAGCTGAATAGGATCGCGAGCGTCTATGTTTTGATCGGAGAAGAAGAGCTTTCTCTGAAGAAGTAAAGTGTCTCCTTCAGACACACCCTGCTCCCGTAATGTCTTGGAGTGATCCAACCAGTTTACTGTAAAAGACGTAGGTGTCAGTCAAACACATAGGCCGTAGGCTATGAATCACCAATGGGCTTCCTCCTGTTAGGGTGAACTTCTCGCCGCCATGACTTGTAAAAAGTCTACTCAGTACGCTGGGCTGAACATCAAATTGGTCGATGAACCAATAAAATGAGTATCTGTTACATTTTTGGAGCGCTAATTGCAACCTAGGCTTCATCCATGTATATGATTAAGTCTATTCGGAACCTGATTTCGGTCGCAGTTTCAGCTTACCTACAAATTGCAATCGAAAAGTGTGATCTTAGAAAGCTATTTGAAAACTGGCAAAACTGCGACCGAAATCACGTGAACAGAATTTCGCGACTGAAACTGGGCACTGAGCATGACAGTTTAGGCATTGTCAAGGTTACCCCAAAGAGATTTGATTGCTACACATGTTGGGATAACGAATCGCGAACGATCGTTTTAACAGAGTTAAGTTGAGAGAGGACAACTCCGATGTGATCAAAATTTCTTGGGTTTTCAGACTGCGACCGTGTGTTTGCGTGCTTGCGACTGAAATTTGTTGATTGCGATTGACCGAAATCACGCGAATCAACCAACTGACATCCATGTAAAATCCATTCCTATCTGACCGGCTAGGAGCATGATCTGTGATCATTGGTCTTCAAATTCTATTGTTCATCCAGTGAGAAGACAACTCCACGACTGAATCTAGAAAATCAATATATCCTGATATGGCTGAGGCAGACCTAATATATATTGGCACCAAACCAATAGGTTGGTCAAACACGGCACACTAACATTCATCATCTGTGTGCAATTTCTTCTTCATCTCATCCAGTTTCTTCTGATTGCGGGCAATCGTTGACTGCTTTTTAAGGGTCGCCATCTTGTCTTTCTCCTCCTCCCCCGGTTCGTAGATCAGAGAATACTCATCATGGTTAGTGATCCCTGCCAACAAGAAAAAAGGATATAAGTTCATCCTATGGGCTCAAAAAGGAAGACCAGGTAGTACTTCATGGAGACACCAAACTTGTGCGTGA
>Ga0224501_10003334_pt1 | contig 12617 bp, 8 predicted proteins | sample SF_Oct11_sed_USG_4_FD_169105 | JGI IMG/M metagenome (GOLD analysis project Ga0224501, IMG submission 169105) | Sediment microbial communities from San Francisco Bay, California, United States - SF_Oct11_sed_USGS_8_1 | ecosystem: Environmental > Aquatic > Marine > Sediment | place: USA... | reverse complement strand
AAAATAAACCGGTGAGCGGGTATTCAAGTTGGTTCTATTTCGCCTAGTAGTGTCATTTGGCTCTCATAACCGCGCCTAACGGTGTTGTTCATGTTGGTCTTAACTTTCAGTTTTAAGTTCTTAAAACACCGAACAAGAGCCCAGCGTCAGGTCTATGAAGACTAAGAAACGCAGTCCTCCCAAACTTGCTGTTTGGCTCAAAGAACAGAGAGTGCTGCCAATATCTAGATAACTGTCACGACACGAGTTGCTACAAGCTTTCCTCAACTGTTACCTGTACTCAGTGTTAGAGTTAAGTTGAGTCCATACCAGCGGTGATGATGATAAGGACTTTATTCGTTGCTCAGAAAACTAAAAAACTAGTTTATGAGAGCATGCTGGAATGCCATTGAAATGGGCGTCATAGACCTCTATACCTGGAGCGTAAGTCTATGGATGTAATTGTAAATAAACTTTACGTTATCGTCTACTTCTGGCAAAAGTAGGGCATGCAGCGTCCACTCTCCACTGATAGTGCACCGGAAGGCAACGGCCATTTTCAGCAGCATTTGAGTGGTGACCATCGCATCACTGGTTTGTCTATACCCGAGCGTTGACGGTTAACTACTGCCCACCATTTTGTATCTACTCGCTATTACGACACAGCGGAAGTAAGCTGGATTCGTCAGCTGGTTCGTCAGCTGTTTCGGCGGAATTGATTTCAGGCTTGGTTCAGTCACTCACAGACTACCTATACATCTCAATATTTGGTCAGCATCTTTATTTTCTAAATAAACCTACCCCTGCTGGGTTCACCTGCGATGACCTTGATACTGGATAGCATCTTTCAGATCTCACTTCTTGGCGGATTATTCAAGGGCACAGGATTAACAGATTAGTGAGCTCTCTGAAGGACTGTGGTCGGCTTCCAACGCTGGCAGTTGTTCTGTCATGTGTGAATCATGATCAGGCGAGAAGGAGATAAATATCCGCTTCTAATACTGATACTTCTTTCCATTCAGCTAAGTTCAGGTAAGACAGGGCATCACTGTTGACATTGGCCTTCTTCTCTCATAACTTGACCAGTGTCAGAGGTACGAACTAAGCAGAGATTTGTCTACGGAATCTTTGACTCGTCGTTTATCGCTTTCCGCTAATATCCACTCATCCCATAGAAGGTGACTAGCTGGCGGGGCTCTTGATTATCCAAACTGATGAGGATGTTGCAAAAAACACAGTTTCACCCAAACTGGGATCGAACTAGGGACTATCCATCGTTCATTCTGACAGTGATCCGAAAAGGCACTAGGAATAGCAGTAGTTGGAAGCTAGTAATATTCTCCCCCATGCTAGGTTGCTGACTGTGTAGCTATATTGCTGCTGATAAGACCCACTTATAAGTACTTCATGTACAAATCTTTGACTATGTCAGCCTCCCCATTGTAACGAAACTGCATTCTTGAGTTTTGGCTCATAGTCTGCATGACAGCTCCAGGGGAGTAAACCTGCAACTGATCAATCAGAAAAACTAAGTGGCAACGCTTTAGTCTCAGGTGAATGAAATTAGCTCCCATGGGAGGCCAATTTAGTTTAAGCTAATGGAAGAAAATTACTACTAAATTATCAAGTAAGAAATTGTATTCATGGGTACCGCAATGCGGATTGAATGACACGCGGAGTTTATCATTATGACAAATGAACTGACCAACATCACATTTGTTGGAATTGCATTTGGAGCAAACAATAGCTAAACCAGTGAGCATGAGTTGGCTTTGGGTAACCCCCTTTGAAATCTCTACCCAGAAGGAATTCATTAGTCAAAGTTTGATACATTCCTTTTTCTGATCCATTGAGAATAAGAAAGACAAAGGCCAGTCTGAATCACAGGGCTCGCCTGAATAGCAGACCCATTATTATTGCATACCAGGATTATGATTCATTGTAAGTTGATTGTATTGACTGACTTCTGCTGGCCGATTATTGATACCAGCAGTGTTGGTGTAGGTGTCACATTTTTGTCATATCACTTGGAGGAATGTGGTTGTATACCACATCTAGACTAGATGGCGAATAACAATGTCTTGCCCCAGTTTTTTACGCTAGCGTTCTGCTGTCTTTGATGCTTTGAAACTTTTGCGCTTTAAGTAGACAATCTTTACAATTTTTTAGCTTGTGTGTTCCAGAACCTGGCTAGATATGCATATATTTTATGTATATTTTCCCATTGGCCGTGTTATAAACAAGGCACAGTGGTGTCTATCCACGTAATATGAACCTGTATAATCTTATCCAATGACCTCGGTTATCCTTTTCCATTCCATTTGGATATATCTTTCTGCATATGTTATTTGAGTCTGCAGTATTTAGGGCTTCTGCATGCTCTGATTGCCGGATCAGCCAGCCTGGTGTTGAACTGTTGGTATGATGAGTTTGATGACTACCTACCATGATAGAAGTCAAGCGAATGAGACACTTTTTTACATGAGTTGTTTGTGCCTGGGACAAATCGTGAAGAAGCAACCGCTTGTTAGGGGATTCACTCACACCATGAACCATGTTTAGTGTGCCTGCAGTAGAATCAAGTCAAGTCAGACTCAGTCTGACAATGAATGGGTGACTAAATTCGTCGTCACAATGACAGGTCTACATGTACACGGACTACTTTGTTATTTCACTAACAAAATGTGCGGTGCATCTTTGGCCAGTCACTCTAGACCTGTTTAGTTTGGCATAATCAAAACATATCATGTTGTAGGACAGGATCTGTCGCCTCCTAGCATCACGGAGTTTGCATTAACAGGATCCGCCTCTGATCACCATGTGAGATTATCTGTTAATGACAGAATCGTTAGCAATCCATTCTTAAATGGCGCGCCGAGACCGCTGGTCACATTTTATAAAGATGAACAAGTTATAGCAGTAAGTACAGGCACTTATAATCCTCGTCCAACTGTGCATTTATCAACCACTGACACAGTATTACAAGAAGGTCGAGTTGTTACAACTGATTTGTTGTTACGTAGCGTCTCAAGTACACGAATCAGTGCGGTGGAGTAATAGATTAGAATACGAAGCTATACAGCTGAACTTTGTAATAGGCATGATGCATGGCTCACTGCATATATCACCCCTTTGTACTAGTACTATATTTTAGTACCAATGCTACCTGCTGTTGATGAGATGATCTTTTCCCACGTAGTCGGCACTGTTGTAGGGCCCAATGCCTGTGCAAGTAGGTTGAATGTAACTGAGTTGCTCAAGGTGTTGTATCTGTGTGGTCATTGAAACAAAACACTGGCAAGCAGATCATGATAGTCTGGTGGCAGTACGGGTGGTGGAGAAAAACTGATTTGTTATCACTTGGAACCACAAACAGTTGTTGTCTTGAGGTTTGGCTGACTGGTCATGTAGGAACGTGAGGCCAGCTTCTCTTTTACCCCCTCAGATGTAACCAGCCAGCCAGTCATTGTCATACATTTTGAAAAAGCAGTGACTCTATGTCAATTTAGAAAGACATGTAGGAGGATTGAACTATTAGCTGCTATCCCAGGCAACTAGTTGACTGATGGATCACCTAGCAGCGACTTCAGTCACTGAAATGATGTGCATTATACCCATCTGTCACCAGTCAAGAACAGAGATTGAGTCAACTAATTTCATTCAACAATCAGTCACACACCACTGCTTTGAGTCTCTTTGTTTGTTTAACTCAATACTGAAAGGTTTGCCTAGTCTTTTGTTAGACGCCTAATGTGCTTCACTTGAATGTTGGGATATTTTTGTTGAGATAGTGAACCAAGAGCCAACTGATTGCTCTTTGCTGCTTTCCCATCCCCATGCCTGCTTAAGCTTTCCCGAACGCTTCCACTTTTCTCCGATGGTAAAAAGAAACCCGATCGTAATGCCATAATGTGATCAGCTTTAACTGCATTCCCAACTACCTCTTCCCAAGATTTTTATGCAGAATTATTTCCCTGGGCAGGGTAATTAGGGGTCATCATTCATAGATATTGGTCATAATTGTTAATCACTGGACTGTGCCTGGACCTTTCGATAATAAGCCACTATCTTTAGTAGCCGTTTCTTTAATATTCTCTAGTGACAGTACACTCTATGGTATAGCATCATTGGCAATGGCTGCATCATGAGTATTCTTTTGTAGAGAGATGTCTCGAGTTATATACGCAGAGTCAATCTCTCGGACGCTGGCATGTATTGGATCGTTGCTAATAACTCATTGGGTGCCGTCATCAGTCCAAAGATCAGACTCAGCATATACTGTGAGTAATGCAAATAGACAAACAATAAAAAAAAATCAGAATCAATACTGAGTTTTTACAAGCACATGTTGATTTCCATTCTATCAATTTAGATTGCAATAAAAAAGGCCCAATCTCTGCATGGAAGCACCTTTTAATTTTTGTCAGCTTGTGTTAGCAACACATACATGTACCATATACATGTATTTGCTGTACTATCAGAACGTACGGTATAAACAGCCGGTTTGATCGTTGTAGACTTGGAACCATGGCCGGACAAAGACATAACAGAGCAGATCACTGTTAATGAAGGACGAGCTAAAGTCATCAGCTTACCTCCAATCTCTGCCTTTCCTACTCCAGAATTATCACATGGAAATGCCTTAGCATGGCATAAAGCGGCGGAGATCATTAACAACAACCAGCACTACTACATCTCCTTACAGAAGGACTTAGTATTGCTTGATACACCCACTGGCTTTCATGACCAAACTTACCGTGCCAAGTATGTCAACATTCTGGCACTGGGAATTACTGAAGCTCTCAGTCGCACCTTCAAGCTATCTGTTACACGTAAGTTAGCCTTTTATTCAGTTTCTAACGCTACATCCGTTGGATGTAATATCGCTTGAGTGAGAAATTCCTGGTATTGAGTGGATGGAAGCATTCCCAGGCCAGCTGCACCATGCTGAAGAAAAGGATTATCACCCCTTCGAAGGAAACATAACGTAGTTAGTTTCTGAGAAGGGGTCTAGTTCTACAGGGGTGCTAAAACCAGCCCATGCTAAGCCTTTCGCAAGACGTACCTGGCTGCAGCGGCGCGTGCCCCAATGTCTGATACGCGGAGTGGCTGGGAAAACGGATTACGCTACACCTGGGGCTGCACGCGAGTGGGTAGATCCCGCGCATCGCGACGTGAAGTTGGTGTGCCGTTAGTGCCTGCTTGCTCGAAGTAAGTCCAACACTGGTGTGAGTAAGTCAGCGGTTGTTGCGAAGTTCGCGAAAAAGATTCTTCGCGAGCGCTGAATTTGCAAATTCAGCCAGCGGCCTTCTCCGCTAGAGGTCATTGATAGCTGTAGGAACGCAGCAACATTGCTACTGACAGCCGGTGGTAACAATGGTCTCAGTTAGAGGTCAAGGACTAGAACCAATTGGCTAAAGCCCGCGGGCTAAAGTCTACGGGCTCAAGCTAAGGCCATGCGTGCGCCGTTTCGCATTCCCGACTGTTCGCTTTCATAGCCTTTGGCTGGCCCCGTAGTTTCCTTCGAAGGGGTGCTCTCTTGCCATACACTGCCAATGGTGCCCACTGTTCGTTGAGGGGGTATTTGCTTGCGATAGGCGATGCTGGCATGTCTGGTGTTTAGTAGTAGCGCAAGGTCTTGTGTGATGTCTTATGAAATAGAAGCTATATACCATAGTGCAGAAGGTAGAAAATGAATAAGTGAAAAGGAAAATTCTCCTTTTGGTGTTTTTTAGCTACTGGAGAGACCAACATAAATCCGTCCACCGTTATCCCACTACCACCCGTATCAAAGGTTATGGGCGTCTTTAAAAGGCTTGATCTGGAGTGTGTCTTCAATGCAAGGTTTGTCATGTCAGATGTTGCAGTCTTTGTTTTGTCGTTATGCATCAAAACAAGATCTTGTTTCCAAGTCGTAGTACAAAGAACTGCTGTCTGATGTTGTAGACCTATTCAGAATCTAGTGATTCAATGGTATCGCATATCCAAGTCTGAAGGCACTAGAACGCAATTTTCTTCCGGTGTTAACTATAATGGGAGACAATTGTCTATTTCTACTGTGGATGCAAGCTACAATGGAGACACAATAGAGTGTGAGGGATCATTGAATGGAGAGAAAGTGGTCAGCAACACAGTCATACAACTATTAGGTATGTGGGTAAGACAGATATAGAAGAGCAATCCGTGCCCCTACTTGCTTTTTATGGTGTAGCCATTGGTTGAAAACTTTTAGTTGGACTGTGATGGCTGCAGATAGGTCAATCATATCCGCCTCGCTTATGTCTATGTTCAACAATGTATCCATGTAAGGACATCCTTTAAATTGAGGTGCCACAATCCTCTGTTTTCAGTGTCTCCGAGTTTTCCAATGCCCCCGCCCTCACACCTTGATGTGGATTTGGGTCGAGAAGTGCAAATTCCCTGCAGGACTAGCGGAACACCTACTCCCAACATAACCTGGTACAGAAATGCTATCCCTCTCAGTACAGGACAAAGGTTAGTGTTCTCTCTCCTGGTAGATAATTTCCACAGAATATACCTGTCAGTGCCGAACTATGACCTTGAACAACCTAGGTTTTCATACTGAAGATTTAAACTGTCAGTGAATATTCAAGCCGCGATTAGATGCAGCTGTGTCAGCCTGATAGGTGAAAGTCCTTTTCATACTTAGCTAAACAACCCACTTACACTCCTATGAAAAGAAGTCTACTGTCATTCTGTTTTCATACAGTGTAATTCTTTTGCCATTCAGACCGATTTCCTACCAGTCTTTAGCACTCACCCTCCGTGCCTTAAACTCGTGTTCAGTTGTCATCTCATTTGCAATTTAATTTTGGATAGGTGCGTCTTATGCCTCTATTACAATTATTTAATACCTTTCTCTCCACAGACTAGTAGTGTCTCCTAATGGAACGCTTACCATATACAACATCGTGGTGTCAGACAGTGCAGTGTATCAGTGCGAAGCTAGCAATGATGCCGGCCAAGTGCTAGTACAGACATACCTAAAGATTATCAGTAAGTTGTTGGCTTTTTAGTTACCCGCATGAACAAGAGTTGTTCAAAGGGAATGAATCATTTACAGCTGAAGAGCACCATAAGGGCTAATAATGTGTGAGGAAAATGACCTAGACTAAACACTCATTTGGTCGTTAGAGTTTGGTATGCAAAATGAAGCCAAAATGTGTAGCCATAGCTAGTTGAGACCTCTTATCATGATTGGGCACAACAATTTTTGGGGTTGTCAGAGTTGTTGTGATGTTATGAAGCAAGTGTTTTTAGTGCACAAACACTATAAATTATTGGCAAGTGATTTCTAAAACGCCACTGCCCTTTAGGCCTATGAGAAACACTACAGTCCTGCTTGTGTATTAGAGCAACCTTGCTGCCATGTCAGCTGAAAACTCCCGCCATATATAAGCATCAAGCTTTTTTATGCCTAAAATTAAAGGCTTTTTACTCATCCCAAAATTTGGTCGAAAATTGCCTCGTATAGTTGATAAGAGGCAGACACCCCCAAGAACAGATGTTTGTTTCCGCAAAAATGCTTTGCTCCCGGTTTGTTAGTCAGAACAATAACATAACCCTGAATCAACTTCTTTTTATTCGCTAATCAATTCTGACACAGTTGGTGGCTGCTGGCGTCAGAACTAATCTTCTTCATGCTTTATGATTGCTCTAAACTTTATTACCATGAACTGGGTCATTGTGATGCCCTTATAAAAAATTGTCTCCATATTATAGACCATAGAAATAAAGTGGGTAGCACTGGTTGCGCTTGGTGTGGTTACTGACCTACTAAATGGTTTTTTAGCCATTCCAACGGTCTAATAATGGGCTCAAGATTACTTTTTGTGGTATTACTGGCAGCCGTAGGTAGAGGTGTGAAGACTGGATTGTGTTTCTAATGTAATTTTAGCCTGGTTTTGTACTACATGTACTAGAAATAGTATATCTGGATGGTAGAAAATGATGGACAAGGTCACCCACATTCTATAACTTGCGCTAGATCAAGCTACACATTATAATGTGTGGAACCAAAACCCTTTCCTGCTTCTTGTTGCATAAATCAAACCAACATTAAACTTTGGATGTCAGAAGTTCACTGGCTGCTGCAATGTAAAAGTGGTTTGCCTTGGTACCATATTGATGATTCTGTAGGTTCACCCCCTACTCTGAAAACCCAGCCAAGCAATTCCACAATGATCGCTGGTTCTGATGCCAACATCGCCTGTATCGCCGAAGGAAAGCCCACTCCGGAAGTTCAATGGACATTCAGTAAGTCATTTACTTGGTTCAATGAAGGTTTATTTCGTGTTGTCTCCCCAGGCTCTATGAGCGGTCTATCGTCCAACTATTGAATTTTTCAGGGAACTTATTTGATATATCTCTTTAGGCTTTTGGCTAGTGATTTGGTGTGAAGAACAATGCTGAGTTGGAAAGGGCAAATGCCAATTTTAACTAATTTCATAAAAAAAAGTGGAAGCTGTTTTGTAAGAACAAAAACATATATTGTAAACTCATCATAGTGTTGAGTAAAGGTAATAAACTTTCATAATTTTCCTTTCACTGTTCTGTTTCCAGAATCAGCATTCTCCGGTGGCGAACAGACAATCGGCACATTTGGCCAGTTTACGGTGTCCCCGTCTGGCCTCAGAATTGCCTCCACTGATTGGAGTAACAGCGGGGAATATACCTGTACTGCCACTAACAGTCTGGGTCAGGTTTCCCAGTCTGGTCATCTCGCCGTATACAGTAAGTATGGTACTACTGATGGTAGTAATACTATGTGCCTCTTACGCTGCCAATTGTGGCCACTGAAATCTTACATATATCCTTGGTTTCCTCAATGTTCTTTTCACAAATGCACTAAATAAGACGAGGCATGGGTTTTCACTTCTGCACATTCCAAGCCTTCAGATGGGGCATTACACCCACCACCCACCGTCTACCATCCAGGAATGCTACAACCCCAATTGGCGGGCAAGACCAACTTTGAACTAGAAGAGCACAAGGGTTTGACTAGCAGCAGTGAAAATGTCGCGGTCGTTCTAACTTTTCAAAGTGTGTTTTATCATCAGTATTTCTCTCTCGAGTCATACACTAGTCTGTAAACCAAATAAAGTTTTTTTTGTGGTTGTTGCTTATCATTTGCTTGTTGTTCATTATAGACTCCACCAGAATCATCACGACATCCACAGATAAGGAGGAGCCCAAAGGAATCTCAACAACCCGCCAGTGCCAACTAACTAAAGACTGGCGCATTCCCGCTACTACTCTCTGGTTGTATAATGGCCAGACACTTGTGCCTAATCCTCCAACTATCACGCTGACCGACAACAACCAGACGCTGAGTTTTGGAAGCCTAACTATTGCCTACCAAGGCCTGTTCACATGTAATGTCTACTCTAAGGCGGGTAATGATTCTATCACCCATAACGTCACTGTTGTGGAGGTGAGTAGTCGATCTCGGATTGGGTGAAGTGTATGCGTGGTTTTCCTTGTTGAATAGTAAAACCCAGCGCATGCGTTATCATGTTATTTATCCTAGCTGATATTTACAAAGTTAATCCACCATATATGTAAAAGATAAGGCTCTGTGGCAACTTTCCACTCGTGTTGGCCTTTACTATTTTGCCTTTACTTTGAGATTCTGTGGTTGTAAATTATGCAAAATTACATTGTATTAAATTAAGAATAAACAAATCATTGAAGTCAAAAAAGCAATTCGCGCCCCAGTTCAATATTGTTTTGAACAGAAAATAAGTGCTGCCTGTGTAATTAGGACTCGAATTAACACAACTAGTTGATATTTGATTGTTGGAACACAATGTGACATATTAGAACGTGTGTTCTGCTGTTATAGGTACCAAATCGGCCGTCTCCTCAAGTTAAGTTGTCACCTACTGAACCGAGAACAATCATAATCGAATGGCTTGAGCCATACAATGGGAACAAGCCAATCAGAAAATACACTGTTAGACAGAGAATAAATGGTAAGACATAATTGGTCAGTCGATCGAGGATATTTTACAAATTCTGAACTCTACTACAAATATTATTCTTATTCTATTCAGATCCAAATGTATATTTTAAAGGCTTTTGATTATTTCCTGATGTATGATTACTCAAGTAGCATAACACAAAAATACTTGTTAGATGTTTAATATCCCATATGCAGCTATATACTACACTGAATTTTCAGTAATGAAATTTATCTTTTCTCCAGGTGGAGACTGGACATTGGAAAGTGATAATCTACCGGCGACAGCTGGTCTCATGTCACATAAAGTCACCGGGCTAAAACCTTCCAAAACTTATGAATTTGAAGTTACGGCATCTAATGATATTGGGGATGGCAGACCTAGCTTACCAACTACACCACAAAAGATCCCAGCTGAATGTAAGTGGAAATACTGTTACGAATTTTACAGAAGTGGATCTAGGAATTACTCACCGACTGAGTCGAAAAGAAGGATGTTGTTTTCCCACAAACCTCCCACAACAGTCGACAATAGTTGCATTCGCGTGCTCGGGTTTTTGCAATCAAAATGGTTTTCGGTCGCGAAATCTGCTAAACTGCTCAAGAGCGCGACTGAAAGGCGCGATCCAAAAAAGCATCTTTCACCTTCGGTCGCGATCTGCGACCGAAAGCACCCAAACTGAGTTCTGCAAACCGAAAGTAGGCGTTAGCCTAGTAGTTTAGGCAAATGCCAAGGTTACCACAAAGAGACTTGATTACTACAATGAGACAATGAATCGCGAACCATCGTTCGGCTCTAACCGATGAGTTAAAGTTGGGAGAGGACAACTCTGATCCGATCTAAGTTCATCCTGAACTCAACTGCATTTCCTCACCGCGACTGTGTGTTCGCGTGTTCGCGAATGCACCTAATGATATCGATTTTTTACTGTAATAAGTGTTATCTCAACGTGCTCAATCCTCAAACTTTAGCTATCGTTTTACTCGGTCACATGGTCGGCCTATTCTATGGACCTGATGGTTGTTGGAGAGTTAGGAGCTCATGCTCACAGTGGACGAGCTCATGCTCACAGTGGAGGAGCTCATGCTCACAGTGGGTGTACAGAATGACCTGACCTTTCGATGTTGAGCAAAAACCTTTTGCCATTGAGCTATCCCGCTATTTTGTATTTTAATAGCGCCGAGCGCACCACCATCTGTGCGCGATGTTCATGCACTGTCGGACAGCAGGATCCGCATTAGGTTTGTGCCACCTCCTGAGGATCATTGGAATGGTGACCTGGAAGGATATGAGATCCATTACTACCTTCCGGGTAATTCTCTGAACCCACGTGTGGATAGATATAATCAAGCTAGCAATACGGAGATGACCTATGATATCAATGGGCTGCTCCCTGACACACAGTGAGTATTGCCCCAAGCATACCCACTTTCCAGTTGTGCCGACTATTGACATATAATTCTGCTGTTGGTACAAAGACCGCGACTAATGAAGCTGCAAGCTGTACTGTTTATGTTTATGTTTTTGGCTTCCTTCACAATTTGTCACATAGATATTGTTTACAAGTGTTGTATTCATAGAAGCATTGAAGTTTTTTTGTGGTTATTAAGGGCCAGCCACACGATGGCGAATTTGTGGAAAAAATGCAAATAACGTTACACGAAAAATCGCCATGCGAATTTGCGATAGCTGTTTCGCGTGAAACTGTAGTTCTAACATGTTAAAATCGCAAATCGCGCTTACAAAGCTGATTGGCTCTATCACTTCTAAAGCCCACGGGAATCCGAAGGCTTTAAAATAGAAAGTCAGAATGACCAACTACGTCTGACTTGAAACCTGATTTGAGCCATTTTGGGAGCAGCCATCATCGTAGAGCAAGAAACAATCAAATTCATGAGAACCAGAGCATTAGAGGTGATTATGGAGTGAAATCTGGCCGAATTTACCCACGACTAGCGGCTAGTTGAGTCCGACTATGAGCACAATCCCCTCGCACGATTTCTAGCGACAGTTTGATCAGAAATAGAACCCAGATACAACACCAACTACACAGTCTCATTGGCTTTGGTCATGTGACTGCGGGAAACCCTGGTAGTTCGCGAATAGTGATCGCAATCATGTGGCTAGGAATGCGAATTGTGATTTTTCCTCAATTTGCGATAACCTTATCGCAAAATCGCAAATTCGCCATCGTGTAGTAGGCCCTTTATGGTTCTTCTGTATCACAGTTTTGTACGCCTGTTATTGTTTCGCAGATACTATGTAAAGGTGGCAGCCTTTAATGAGGTGGGAGTCGGTGTGTTCAGTGCGGAGACGGTTGAATCGACTGGAGAAGGTGTTCCCCAGGTGGCAGTTGCCATGAAGTCTTATAAAGCAATTAACTCCACAGCAGTTAGTTTGACTTGGGAGCGCCCAGAGAGACCACGCATCCAGGGTGAAACCAGAGGTAGCTTTTCTCTTTTCACTACTAAAATGATGTGAGAAATTAAGTTAAATTGTCATTAATAGCGGGTTTACACTAGAGCGGCAAGCGACACTGAGAGCAGCGTCGAAGGGGAGTTTACGCGAGCGGCACCGCTGTCTGTCAACTTCCCCCAATCCAGTGGCACAGTGCCACTGTGAGTCGTTGCTGCATGCACTGTTTTTCCAATTGGC
>Ga0224501_10003332_pt1 | contig 12626 bp, 11 predicted proteins | sample SF_Oct11_sed_USG_4_FD_169105 | JGI IMG/M metagenome (GOLD analysis project Ga0224501, IMG submission 169105) | Sediment microbial communities from San Francisco Bay, California, United States - SF_Oct11_sed_USGS_8_1 | ecosystem: Environmental > Aquatic > Marine > Sediment | place: USA... | reverse complement strand
AAACCTGGCGCTTATCTCCAATCATAAATTTAAACTCTTTTTGGCGCCAAAAAGTTACATGAACAGGCATCTCTATTTCTGTGATGAGAGAACCATCTGATTTAATGTAAATGCAGTAAATAAGGTTACAATCTCTGTGCAGCCTGGATGCCACCCTCAGCCCCCGGACCCCGAGGGAACCAGTCCCGTCGGTTCCCCCCGTCGGAAAAGCCGACGGGTCCCCCCTCCACTACGGGGGCTCGAGGGAGGCATCCAGCTCCGCTCAATAGAGGATGTCACACGGATTACTGCGTTAATATGAGTTGAGAAGTGCGGAGACGGTTCCCATGAATAGTAATGTTCATGAATGGGACGGCTAGAGAATGGCGTTAGAGGATAATCTCTCCTGTGAAGAACGTCTTCGCCTGCCCTCCGATCTTGACTCTATCGCCCGAATACTGACAGAACAATTCACCTCTCCTCCTGGACAGCTGGAAGGCATGAAGAGAGGTCTTTTTGAGCCTCTCCGCCCAGAACGGGATCAAAGTCGTGTGGGCAGAACCTGTTACCGGGTCTTCGTCGATCCCGACAGCCGGCGCGAAAAACCTGGAGACAAAATCGCTTCCTTTCCCCTCAGCGGTGACAATAATGCCCAGACAGTCCAGTTTTTTGAGAACACTGAAATCCGGCTGGAGAGCGAGTATCTCATCCTCGTTATCAAAAACCGCCAGATAGTCCCTCGATTTGAAGGCTTCCCTCGGTTCGCGGCCCAGGCCCTGGATCAATTCTTCCTTAATTTCAGCAGGCGAAGGAGGGGTTGCCGGGAAATCCAGCACCAGCCGACCGTTCGACCTTGCTACGCCCAGCTCTCCGCTCACAGAAGAAAAAGTGATCTGTTCCTCAGTATAGCCAAGATGGCTATACAGAACATGGGCTGAAGCCAGGGTCGCATGGCCGCAGAGGTCCACTTCTATGGCTGGAGTGAACCACCGCAGCTCAAAAATACTATCTTTTTTCACAAAAAAAGCAGTCTCGGAGAGATTGTTCTCCGCAGCGATGTTTTGCATAAGCTCGGGCGCCAGCCATTCCTCCAGCGGGCAGACCGCAGCCGGGTTTCCTCCGAAGAGTCTATCCGTGAAAGCGTCCACCTGATAAATGGGTATTTTCATCTCTTCTCCTTTTTCAACAGATCTTCGATTCTTGATTGAAGTTCTTCTACCGAACTGAAGACCTCAGCCTCCATCCCGTCGAACCTGGCTTTGTCTGCACTCAAAATAAAAATATGAGGGATACCCGCTTCAGCGGCAGCGTGAATATCAAAGTGGGAATCTCCTATCACGCAGCATTCATCCTTTTTGAGTTTCAATTCTTGCAAAGCGGCCAGGATCGGAGCGCCGGACGGCTTCCAGAGCCCGCTTTCCCTGGAAATGACACAATCGAAGGCAAGGTCAAATTTCCTCAGAAGAAATGCAGCGTTCTGGCGGGAGTTGTTGGTGACCAGCCCTTTTTTGATTCTCCTGGCGCTCAAAAAATCCAGGAATTCATGCATCCCTGGCTTCAGTTTCGCCTTTTGAGTGGCCTTATGTTCATACCTCTCCAGGACTTTCCACTTCTGCGACCTGTCAGGCTCCTCGAGGCTCTGGAGATAAAGAAGTATGGGTTTACCCTCTGTCATCAATTCTGCTTTGATCTTTACCCAATCATAGGAAACATCCACCACTGTTCCGTCCATATCGAAGATCGCACCTTTGAGTATCATAAGCTGCCTCTTCGGCTCTCCATCCTAATCCAATACAATGGCGATGAATGTTGCTGCATCATCATCGGGAACGACCAAAAGGAGCGTGGCCATTGGCTGCTTTTGGCGGCGGCTGGCTTATCAAGGATGATACACCTCACTTTTCCTTGATTCTTCCCACCTCAAAAAGGGGTTCTCCATTACTGATGGGGGGAGTATTGATGATGTAAAGAAGGATCCCGCTGAATGGAGCCCGCAGTTCTTCCAGTACATTCCCAAAATAATCCGTGATATAGCCCACCTTTTCCCCTTGAGTCACGTAATAACCCATCTTGGTCAGCGGATAAAAAAGACCGTCCTTTTTGGAGTAGACAACTTCGTAACGGTCAATCCAGACAGGATCGGTCACGAACTCCGGCTCTCCTTCTATCATCTTAAAAAGCTTCATGACAGAAAGAATGCCCTGGATGTTCCGAACAACATCTTCCTCATCAGTCCGGCCCAAATATCCGGACTCTGTGGTGATGGCGGGTTTTTTATGCAGGATGGCTGTGTTCCCCAGATATTTAGAATCGGTGAGGTCCTGGGTGCGCGTATCATCGATGATGATATGCTTTATCCCGAAAGCAAGCACCATATCCTTGCTGACCTCGTTTGTCTTCTCATCCCCGCTCACCATCCAGTAACAGTAAGGGATGAGAGCCTCGTTCCCGTCTCCGCAGTGAAGGTCGATGAGGAAATCGCATTTCCTGACAACCTCTTCTGTCAGAACATGGGCGATCCTCTGGCTGAGCGTCCCCTCCGGAGTTCCGGGAAAGACCCGGTTTAAATTTTTCCAGTCATGGGGATTGTAATAGATGATCCTCTTCTGAAAGGCAGGGATATTGGCGATATGAACCATGATCAGGGTGCCGGATAAGGATCGAGGGTCGATCATTCTTTTTAACCGATAGAGGGCCAGGATGGGAGGGTATTCGTAGCCGTGCACACCAGCTACAAGGGCCAGGACTTTTCCTTGTTGTGAACCATTGATGACGGTTACCGGGATAAAGCTTTTAACCCCTTCTTTCTCCGGGACAGACAGGTATCCGGATTTCGTCTCTCCTGGAGCAACACTCAACTCCCCGATCTGGAAGGGTTTATTCTTTTCTGAAGCCAGAGAAAATAGAGATACGCTCAAAACCAATAAAAAACACAGGCATGCTTTCCCTGATTTTTTAAGAGACATTCTTACTCGACCTCCTTTTGTGTCAATTCAGTTATTTTTACTCTATCCTACCGCAACGCTTATAAAAAGGAAACCAGCAACTTCACTAGGCACAGATACTTGATGGGTTTCACCTCCCAGCTGAAACCTGAGATCATTCCGAAATCCATGTTTTTATCACGGGTTCGGAAATTCTCAACTCCATTTCTTTGTTGCGTTTATTTTTTATTGCGTCTTGATTTTTGATTTGTTATAATCCGCCTCTGATTTAATCCTGACAATCTCAACGAGCAGGAGGTTATCCTATGGGAAAATTCCTGGCTATCCTGATAGGAATCGTCGCCATGGCTGGAGGAGTTTACCTGGCCATATTTGTTTGGTGGCGTGAATTCTATGAGCTTATCTTTGGAGCCATCCCGCCTCTTCTCTTCTTCATCGGTCTCATCGCTTTTATCGCCGGAATCAGCAGTATCAAGGATGCCATAAGGACTAAAAAGCTGGAAACAGAAGCAGAGGAAGAGACAGAGGAAGAAAAAAAAGAATAATCACCCGAACCCAGTCCAATCCATTTCTCGGGGCAATCCCTCTTTTCTCTGTATTACTTTCTTAATTTTCGTCTTTTTCTCTTTGCTTCTCGTCCATCCGGAACATCAGCAAAATACATGAGAATCTCTATTTCCATGATGAATGAAACATCTGATCTGATGGAGAAGTGCGGCACCGATTCCCTTCCATCCGAAGCCTATGGTGGAGGGGGAGAGGGTCTTGGCTAGGATGGAAGGGAACCGGCGCTGTAACAGATTACACCTTCATGATTAACTGTCACGGGAATAGAGATATTTACGCAAAATTCCCGGCACTTGACATACACTTTGTAATTTTGTATATTGTAATTGAATTACAAATTACAGGAGATGTGAACAATGGCAGAGAAAAAGACCCAACAGGAAAAACAATCCCAGCAAAAAACAAAGAAAGCCCAGAGTACACTCAATGACTTGGGCTCTCAGGTGGAAAAATTTGCAGTCAAAACGGCTGAGTCCATTAAAAAAGTCATCGACAAGGCTTTGGCTTCCAGAAACACGGTGCTCACCATCCGCGTCAACGAAGAAAGCGATAAGAAGCTCAGAATGCTTGTCGATGCGGGATTGTTCAGGAGTCGATCTGAAAGTGCGGCATTTCTTATCCAGGAAGGAATAAAGAGACAGGAACCTCTTTTCACTAAAATATCAAGCCAGTTGAACCGAATAGATAAGATTAGAGAAGAACTCACGCACATCATCTCTAAAGAGATGGAACCGATGGAGAGCACCCCCAAGAAAGAGACACCAAAAAAATAACTTAAAAAGGAATAAACAAAACTTTAGCTGACTTTCGGTGTCAAGTCAGGTTAATCTCCATTCAGTAATCAACCATTCTTTAAGCCGCACGGTATCATTTCCATTGTTAATGCCAGAATGTCGTGAAATATTACATGAGGCAAGGATATCTTATTTCATACCAAGAAATTATGACAACTCAGGCACTCGGCTGACTCGTCTACGACCTTGGTTGACTATTTCCTTCCGAATATATATTCTTATATCCATTTAGGGGAATCAGGGACATGAAGTGCCCCAAATGTTATTCTGAGAACACTGAAGGCTCCAGGTTCTGCAGTTCCTGCGCCACGCCGCTCACCGGTACGGAAGACGCCCAACCTTCCTTCACGAAGACCATTGAAACACCCCTAGAAGAACTCACCCGGGGGAGTCTATTCGCTGACCGCTATGAGATCATCGAGGAACTGGGCAGAGGAGGGATGGGTACGGTTTACCGGGCGGAGGATAAAAAGGCAAAAGAAGAAATCGCCCTTAAGCTGATCAAGCCCGAAATTGCCGTCCAAAAAAAGATAATCGAAAGATTCCGGAGTGAACTGACGATAGCCCGCAAAATAAGGCATAAGAATATCTGCGGGATGTATGACCTTGGTGAGGAGCGGGGGACATACTTTATCACCATGGAGTACGTTCCAGGAGAGGATTTGAAGAGCTTCATCCGGCGCTCCAAAAGACTGTCCATTCCCAATGCTATCTCCATTGCCAAACAGATAAGCGAAGGATTATCTGAGGCACATATTCAAGGAGTGGTCCATCGGGACTTGAAGCCATCCAACATCATGATCGACAAGGAGGGCAACGCCCGGATCATGGATTTCGGGATAGCCCGGACCTTGAAAGCCCGGGGAGTAACAGGTGCTGGGGTAGTGATCGGGACACCCGAATACATGCCACCCGAGCAGGCAGAAGCCAAGGACGTGGACCAGCGTTCTGACATCTACTCGCTCGGCGTAATTCTGTACGAGATGGTAACCGGCCAGCTGCCCTTTGCAGGCGACACCGCTCTCAACATCGCCATAAAGCACAAGACTGAAATCCCAGAAGACCCGAATACATACGATGCTCGGATCCCTGACGACTTGAGCCGCCTCATCCTGAAGTGCCTTGAAAAGGATAAGGACAAACGGTATCAAAATGCGGAGGAATTACGGTCAGCACTTGATCATATCGAAAAGGGCATCCCAACTCCGATCGAGAGGAAAGCGGAGAGAACGCCTCTGACATCGAAAGAGATAACCGTCACCTTTTCACTGAAAAAGCTCCTGGTGCCGGCGCTGGCCATAGCTGCCTCGATCGCCATAGCGATCATCGTCTGGCAGTTTCTTCCCAAGAAGGAAGCTTTATCTCCTGAATCTGTTCAGCCTTCCATGGCCGTGCTTCCTTTTGAAGATTTAAGCCCCAATAAAGACCAGGCCTTCTTGTGTGACGGTTTTTCGGAATCTCTCATCAATGCTTTGACCAAGATCAGGGACTTACGGGTACCAGCCAGAACCTCTTCATTCTCATTCAAAGGCAAGGACCAGAGCCTGCAGGAGATAGGCGAAAAATTGAATGTAAAGGCAGTGCTCGAAGGGAGTGTTCAGAGAGCCGGGGATGCGTTGAGGATCACCGTCAAACTGGTCAACGTTACAGACGAGTCTGTTCAATGGTCGGAGCAGTATAATCGGAAACTCGATGACGTGTTCACGATTCAAGATGAAATCACGCTCAACGTTGTGGAAGCACTGAAGGTCAAACTTGCCGGAGGAGAAATAGAGGAGCTTACCAAGCGCAATACGACCAACACTGAAGCCTATCAATTGTATTTGCAGGGCCGACATTTTCGGTGGATTGAGAATAAGCCAAACTTCTTAAAAGCCAAAGATTACTTCGAACAGGCCATTGAAAAAGACCCCAATTATTCTTCAGCGTATGCAGGATTGGCAGATACCTATATGCTGCTGGGACTGTTTGCGATGATGCCGAGAGGCGAGGCGGCCCAACAAGCAAAGAACGCAGCCCAGAAAGCCCTTGAGCTGGATGAGAATTCATCTGAAGCGCATGCATCCATGGGAGTTATTCTCGAAGTGTTTGACTGGAATTGGAAAGGAGCCGAGCGGGAGTTTCGGCGAGCCATAGATATGAATCCCAATCACTTTGATGCCCACTATGAATATGGATTACTTTTAGGCCGGTTAAAAAGACTGGACAAAGCTCAAGCTGAACTCGAAAAATCTCTACAAATCGATCCGCTGTCGGCCCGTGGTCATGGTGGACTCGGTATGATATATCGACTCAAAGGAGACCTGAAAAAAGCGGAAGAACAGTACAAAAAGCGTGACGAGTTAGATCCTTCACTACCTCCGGCTGAAAGTGAAGTTGAAAGGGCTCAGAAACTGATAGACAGGGATGGAAGGCTGCCGCAGCATTTGACACAGCTTGCTCAAGCCTATATGCAATCCGGGCAAGAAGCCGAGGTAAGTAAGCTCATCGATGAATTGGAGCAATTGTATAAGGAGAGCGATATCGGGAACATCGCCCTTTATACAGCACAGGCCTATCTCTATCTAGATGATAAGGATCAGGTACTCAAGTGGCTCGAGAGAGCTTATGAGAGGCGCGATCCTCTTCTCATAGCAATAAACACATGGACATCACTGGACCCGATACGCCAGGATCCTAGATTCAAATCGATCCTGGCGAAGATGGGCTTAGAATAGTAAATCAGATAATCTGCTATGAACAGAGCAGTTATCAAAATAACACTATCTTTTATTATTTTATCTTCATTCAATGCTTATCTTCTCCTGGCTCAGGAATCTCCCTTTCCAAGCCCTGAAGAGCGAGCACGTTTAAAGATAGGGGAACATGTTTTAAAACCAGGCAAGTTTGCCAATCATAAAGTGGATTTTGGGATCATTCTCGCATAAATATAGAGAACGATGTTAGAATCTGTGTCACAATAAGCAGAGGACCTGCAAGCAGGTATTGACTGATTGACCGAGTCATTGATTGTATGTTAGGTTTATCCGTGGAACAGGTAAGAAAGAAATTTTGTGTTTGGAAAGTTCTAAGATGACCGGAAAAAAATTTATGAACACAGTAGCCAATGGGAAAGAGGACATTCTACAGATTTTTCTGAACATCCTTAAAAGAACTAAAACAGCTTATTGTATAGTCGGTGGCCTTGCTGTCAATGCTTTTGTCGAACCCGTTGTCAGCCTTGATCTTGATGTTGTAATAGAGAGTAAGGATATTGATAAGGTTAGTAAAGAAATCGTTGGCAAAGGATTCAAGGTCGAAAGGTTTGAGCATAGCATGAATTTAACCAGTTCTAAGTCCGACTTAAGAATACAGATTCAAACCGATTCTCGCTATCAAGAATTTTTATCCCGTGCTTCTTCGAAAGAAGTGCTGGGATATAAGATGAATGTTGCCTCTATTGAGGATGTTTTACAGGGAAAGGTTTGGGCTTATTCAGATGAGAAACGTCGTATGAGCAAGCGACAGAAAGATTTGGCTGATATCATCCGCCTGATCGAAGCATATCCCTCACTTGAGCGTCTTATTCCGTCCATCATTCTTGAAAAATTGAAATAGTTGAAACAGTTGTAGGCTATTTCAATTATTGCTGTCTTGAAGAAATACAAAGAGAAACCTCCTCTTTTTTTCGCTCCCTTGCTTAACTCAGGAAAGCTGTGATAATATTTTTTTTGTGGCAGTTTTCAAACTCTTTGTCCTTCCCTTGCTCTTCACCCTTGTCTCCACGACCGCCCAGGATATAGAGAAAGCATTCCTCCAGAACAATCCCAAAACTCTCTATTCGCTCTTTTCCTCTGAAAGCGGGATCAATATCTCCCTGCCCGAACCCATCTCTTTCTCGGACCAGCTTTCCCGTCAACAGGCTTATTTTCTCTTTAAAAAAATATTCTCTTCCTACACGACTTTTGAATTCTTTTCAGAAAGCGAGGTCCCTCCTGATCTTGAAGAAGAAAGCTTCATATTCAGGGCGAGATGGTCCTTCAGAGACAACAAGAACAACGACCAACATGTCCTTCATATATTCTTTTTTCTGCTCAATGAAACAGAGCGCAAAGACCGGGCATCACCTTCTCTCCCAGGACGAGAAGGAGGAAATCCCAAGAATGTCTGGAAAATTATAGAGATCAAGGCGGAAAAAATTTGAGGCTTTTTAAAAAAACCAGCAGGAATGAAATATTCCTCTATGGATTTCTTGCGGGCATCATGTTCTCCATTATCTTCTTTATTCTCTCTTTTCTCCTTCCCACCCTGACCTCATCGAGGTACTACCAGAGAAGCCTGAATCAGCTGAGAGATCAAGCCAAAACCATTAAGAGAGAGTTCTCAGGCCTGATCAATCACCTGAGCCAGAAGCAGAAGCTTATCCTGAATTCTCCGTTTCCTTCAGATAAAAACGAGATTTTCAACCTGCTCAAAAAGCTCGACCTCAATCCTGAGATCGAAGGCGTCGGCTATTACGCCGGTGGCCGGCTCACTCTGTGGCTGGGGAATATCCTGGATTTCGGGGCGATGATCTATGCAGAGGGCGAAGACACGAATCCTCTCCAGAAAAGATCATCTTTCCTTGTCAAGCACAAGTCCTCCGTCTATCTCATTGTCTTGCAGGAAATCAGCGATGCCGAACATGTCATCTTTTACAGGATGCTGGCCTTCATCCCCGAATTTAAAACACCCTATCTCGAAGAATATCATTTTTTAAGCCCCAGGCTGTTGAACAACTGTGCGATCGAGTATTCAGACTTTAGAGAAGATGTTTCCGGGTTTGAAAAACTCTTCTCCAGACATGAGGATGAATACTTCGGACAAACAGGGCCGCAGAGAGAGATTCGCAACCTCCTTTTTCCCTTGAGGAACGAAGCGAAAAAAATCGTGGCCACTGTCAGTCTAAACCCGCTGTCCCTTCCAGCTAAGATCTCAAGGCAGAAGGAAAACCTTCTTCTCGTGTTCTATATGCTCATCGGGGTTTCCCTGCTCTGCCTTCTTATCCATTGCCTGAAATCTCCTCTATTCTATAAAGAGAGGAAACTTCTGCCTGGAATGCTGGTCATCCTGATCCTCATTGGGTTAAGATTCCTCTTTTTTCCGTTGAGCAACCTGGAAAAAATCCAATCCCTTTCGATTTTTTCTCCCTCTTCAGCAGGCTTCTTCTCTGTCTGGACCTTCACCAAATCTCCCGCAGACATCTTCCTCTCCTCGTTCTTCCTCTTTTTGATCGCGGGCTGTCTGGTCATCTATTCAAGAGGTCTTTTTGCCGATAAATCCAGAACATTTTCCCTTTATCGCTTGCCTGTCGTCCTTATTTCCATCTGTGTATCGTTGTTATTCATTTTTGTGTTTCAAGAATTTCTTTTCCGTCTGGTCACCAATTCCAACATAAACCTGCTCGATTTCACTCTCGACCCTTCCTTCTTTCTTCTCCATCTCAGCATTTTTTTCCTGTTCTGCGTCTGCATTTTTGCCGTTTTGACCGGGCTGCGAATCGCCTCCCTATCCAGTCGGAAAATCTTTCTGCCTGTAGCTGTCCTCATCCTGGCTTTCGGTGTTTACACGATCCTGTTCAAAGAGAGATATCCTGCTGTGCTTTTCGCGCTCCAAGGAGTGATCCTTGTCCTGGTTATGCTTGCGGCTTTCTCCCCCCAGCTTCTGAAAAGAAAAGAGGCCATCCTCGCAGCCGTGTTTCTCGGTATGCTGTTCATTTATGGATCCCTCCATGACTTTTCTTTTGAAAGGAACCAGGTTCTCCTTCAGAAGACACTCCGGAATGTCATAGAATCCCAGGAATCCTGGGGTTTCTTCATCCTGAATCAATCATTCCCCGAGATAGATAAAAGGAGCGAAGCCATCACATCCTTCCTGCGCAGTTCTCAACCTCCTGATTTTGCTCACTTTCTATGGAAAAGTACTCTTCCGGCCAGGTTCAACTGGTATTCAAGCCTGGAGATACTCAATCCCAATGGAGAATTCCTCTCGCGATTTTCTCTGAATGTCCCGGAACTCTATAGAGTTGATTTTGACCTTCCGCTCAGCACAGTATGGTCAATCTCCTACTTAAGCATCCCCATAATAGGTGAAGAGAGAGATTTTCTGCTTGGTTACAAGGACTGGTTCGACGGCGAAGATCACCTGGGCAGAACGGTTCTCTACCTATCCATTGACTACGACATGCTCCCTTTTCTCTATTCAGCCAACCCTTATTTCGAACTCCTCAGAGTCACATCCATCCCTTCCCTGAACCGGCTCGAACTCGGATTTACCATCTTCGATCCCGACGGAAGGCTGTTCTTCAACCCGAACAACATCTCTTCGGGCATTCCTCCTGCAGTCCTGGAGAAAATTGACTCTCAAGATTCTCTCTGGTCGACTTTCAGTGACAAGAGGAAAGAATTCCTCTCATTCTATTTCAAAAAAAACGGCAGAATATACTCTCTTTTCCTAAGGAATAAGAACTTCTTCAACTATTGCACGGAATTCCTCAGACTTCTCTTTTTCTACCTGGCTATATCTCTTTTGCTGGTCATCATCCTCACTCTCGCCAGCGGGCATCGGATTAAAAGTCCATTCTGGTCATTCTCAAACCGGGTTTATATCTCTTTTGTCGCCATTGCCCTTATCCCTCTGTTTCTCTTCACCTTTTCTACACGAAGCTTCTTTGCCCGCATTTTTACCCAGCAGTTCACAGAAAAAGCAGAAATTCATGCTAATTTTGTCCAGCGAGTGATGGAAGACTTCATGCTCACCCAGCAGGAAGAAATGATCTCGCTGATCGCTCCGCCTGAAGACGTGGTGCTCGAGATAAGCTCTATCATCTCCAGTGATGTGAACCTCTATCAAGACGGCAGGATCATCTCCTCCAGCCGGCGAGAATTTTTTGACTACGGACTCCTCCCTGACCTGATAGATGGAGAAATCTATTACAAGATTCAGTATGAAAACAATCCTTACTACACACAGACCCAGAAGATCGGAGGTTACTCCTTCCACACCCTCACGACCTCTTACTCACTCGGCGACTCTCTCCTTCTCATTTCCCTTCCTTTTCCATTAGAACAGCAGGAGATATCCAAGGCGACTGAAGAGTTGATCGAATTTCTGTTCTTCATCTCGGTCTTCTTCATCGCTGTTGTCCTCGTTTTTGCCCGGGGGATCGGACACATGATCGTCACTCCGATAAGAAAGCTCCTTGTCGGAACAAAGGAAGTGAGCTCAGGAAACCTGGAAATAACCATCACCCATAAACCAGAGGACGAGATGAAAACACTCATCGACGGGTTCAACACGATGATCAAGAACCTGAAGAAGCACCAGCAGGAGCTGACGGATATGAGTAAAAAAGTCGCCTGGGCGGAGATGGCCAGGAAAGTCGCCCATGAAATCAAAAATCCCCTCACGCCCATCCAGCTTTCCGCAGAACACCTGCTCCGAGTCTATAAGGACAGAAAGAAAAATTTCGAACAGGCCCTTCAAGAATCCGCTTCGTATATCATCAAAGAAGTCGATAATCTGCGGAAAATAGCTCAGGAGTTTTTAGAAACATCCAAAGAAGCCGCCCTTCGGAAAGAGCCCTTCGACCTGAAAGAGCTCATCCAGGAGACCCTTGATCCTTATAAAAAGATGATCTCAGAACGCATCAAAATCAAGGAGAACTACCTGGGCCGAGATTTTCAATTCATCGGAGACAGAAGTAAAATAATGATCGTCTTAAGGAACCTCTTCATAAACGCCATCGAAGCCATCCCGGACAAAGGCGTGATAGAGATATCTACGCATGAAGAAAAGGACAGGATCAGGCTGGAAGTCAGGGATACGGGAATCGGGATCGGGAAAGGGATGCTGGACAGGATCTTCGAGCCTGACTTTTCGACAAAAGAAGTCGGCACAGGATTGGGGCTTCCTATCTGCAAAAAAATCGTAGAAGACCATGGGGGATCGATTCGAGTCTCCAGTCAGGAAAAGAAAGGAACTCAAATTCTGATAAACCTGCCCCGAAAAAAGTGAATCCCGCCTCTGTATGTTACAGCGCCGGTTCCCCTCCATCCAAGCCAAGACCCTCCCACCCTCCACCATGGGCTTCGGATGGAGAGGAACCGGCGCCGCACTTCTTTATTAGGTCAGATGTTCTCTTATCACAGAAACAGAGATAATTACTTTTGAGCTGGCATTTTTCAAAATTTTGTGGAAAAATTATATGCCTCTCGAGTCGGACAGAAATGAGGCATCGAGCTCCAAGAGTTCCTTCCCGTCAAGACTCGAGCCTAGAATCGCGAAGGAGTCTGAGGATGGCAAAAACTCTGTCACCTACTTC
>Ga0224501_10003331_pt1 | contig 12628 bp, 9 predicted proteins | sample SF_Oct11_sed_USG_4_FD_169105 | JGI IMG/M metagenome (GOLD analysis project Ga0224501, IMG submission 169105) | Sediment microbial communities from San Francisco Bay, California, United States - SF_Oct11_sed_USGS_8_1 | ecosystem: Environmental > Aquatic > Marine > Sediment | place: USA... | reverse complement strand
CAACGGTGTGCCCACCCGCATGGCCGTGCTGGATATGGTGATGGAGGATAATAAATGAACCACGAAGACACAAAGGACACGAAGACCCAATTATTAAGAACCGCAGCGAAGCTGCAAAAAAATATAAGAACCAATACTTTATGTCTGCATGTTCACTATTTAGTAAAAATCTCTTAGTGAACTTCGTGCCTTCGTGGTTAAAAAAATAGACTGGAAAGATTTATATGAAGATATTTGCAAATGACCTTCCAAATAAATTTCGTCACCCCCGCGAAGGCGAGGGTCCGGTCTTTTCTATTGCCGGATGCCCGCCTGACGCGGGCATGACAGTGCGGAAAGATATGTCCGTGCTGGATATGCTGATAATGGGGTGAGGGATGGCATATTCTGGAGTTAGAAATGGACAGTTTATTTTAGCGAATCACTGGCAAATATTCACAGGGTATTGTGAAAATTCAACAGCCATACCCGCATTTTTGTTAGTTATTTTTCTAGTATATCTCATCGGCTCTATACCTTTTGGACTTATACTAACTAAAATCTTTTGCAAACAGGACATACGAAAAATTGGTTCAGGCAATACTGGTGCCACAAATGTGTTAAGAACAGGCAACAAAAAACTGGCTGCTCTTACACTGTTTCTAGATTGCGGAAAAGGTTATTTAGCATCAGTTCTTACATATGCTTATTATGTTCCATATTTGGGATATGAAAAACACTTTTGTGGTGACGCTAGAGCCTATCTAGCCTTAGGATTACTTGCCATCATCGGCCATTGCTACCCTGTATGGCTGAAATTCAAGGGGGGGAAAGGTGTCGCAACAGCTTTGGGCGCATTGCTGGCGGCGGTGCCTTATGCCGGGCTGGCGGCTTGTGCAACTTGGTTAATCACCGCCAAAATCACAAAAATTTCATCCCTTTCCGCGCTTGTTGCCATTGCTATCGCGCCGCTTGTTACGTTTTTTGTTTATGGCTCTGCCCCTGCAGTCGTGTGTGTTCTCATCACCCTGCTCGTCTGGTGGAGACACAAGGAAAACATTAAACGCCTTCTCAACGGAACAGAACCCAAAATAGGCGCAAAGAAAAGGGAAACAACCTTGCATCCTGACGAAAGTCAGGATCTAAAAAAATGAAAGACCCCAAATAAAGCTTGGAACGCGAAAGAAGAATGGAACTCTTTAAAACAAAAAAAACACCGACCGATTTAAACGAAAGCGAGCGCCTTGCTTGGCTGCGCCTAAGCCGCACGGATAATATCGGCCCGATCACCTTCTATAAGCTGTTGGAGCATTTCGGCTCGGCTTCCGAGGCCCTAGCAGCCCTGCCCGAAATGTCCAAACGAGGAGGACGCAAAAAACCGCTCATCGCCCCGCCCGCAGGCCAAATCGAAAAGGAATATGCTGCGCTTCAAAAACTAGGCGGAGCACTCATCACCGCCGCCGATAAGGAATACCCTCTTGCCCTCGGCGCGACCGATGATGCCCCGCCAGTCCTAAGCATTCTGGGCGATATAACCCTGCTCAATAAATCCTGCATTGCTATTGTCGGCGCGCGTAATGCCTCATTAAACGGACGGAAATTTGCGCAGAAAATAGCAGGCGATCTCGGCAAACGTGGCCAAATCATAGTCTCCGGCTTGGCACGCGGCATTGATACAGCCGCCCATGAGGGATCAATCGAAAAAGGCACAATCGCCGTCGTGGCAGGTGGAATAGATGTAGTCTACCCCGAAGAAAACATGAAACTCTATGATGCCATCAAGAAAAAAGGCACCATAATCGCCGAAAGCCCGCTGGGCCAGAAACCCTTTGCCGCCAGCTTCCCGCGCCGCAACCGCATAGTCTCTGGAATCTCCAAGGGCGTCATCGTCATCGAAGCCACGCAGCGCTCAGGCTCGCTTATCACCGCAAGGCTAGCCGGAGAACAGGGCCGCGATGTTTACGCTATGCCCGGCTCTCCTTTAGACCCCAGAGCTGCAGGACCAAACCATCTCATCCGTGAAGGCGCTACACTGATCAGAAATGCCGATGATGTGATCGAAGGCCTCATGAATTTTTCCGGCGGCACATTGCGCGAGCCCGAAACCGATAAATTCAGACATTTTTCTTATCAAAATCCGGCAGCCGAGCAAGATATTACTTCAGAAATTCCCCGTGAGAATTTGCAAGACATGATCCTTGAAAATTTATCTTTTACACCTATACAACTTGACGAATTGGTCCGAAGCTGTCATGTCTCGGTTTCCGATCTTCAATCTGTTTTCCTTGAATTGGAGCTCGCAGGCCGTGTAAAACGCCTTCCCGGTGGACGGGTTATATTGGTTGAAAGTGAATAATAAGGTATTGAAATAAAAAAATATGTCACAAAATCTTGTCATCGTCGAATCGCCTGCAAAGGCCAAGACCATCAATAAATATCTGGGGCCCGATTATACGGTGCTGGCCTCTTACGGTCATGTGCGCGATCTGGTGAATAAGGACGGATCGGTTGCACCGGATGATGATTTTTCCATGAAGTGGGAGCTTGGAGACCGCGCAGGAAAAAACGTAAACGAGATTAAAAAAGCCCTTAAAAGCGCCAATGCTATATACCTCGCCCCCGACCCCGACCGCGAAGGAGAAGCCATTGCCTGGCATATCTATGAGATTTTAAAAGATGATGACTTGCTAAAGGGCAAGGAAGTCCACCGCGTAACCTTTAACGAGATCACAAAAACCGCAGTTCAAAAGGCTTTCAAGGAAGCTAGAGAGCTTGATACACGCCTGATCGAAGCTTATCTTGCACGCCGCGCTCTGGATTATCTGGTGGGTTTTAACCTCTCGCCGGTCCTTTGGCGCAAGCTCCCCGGCTCTCGCTCTGCCGGACGAGTTCAATCCGTTGCCCTGCGCCTGATCTGTGAACGCGAAGCCGAAATCGAAGTTTTCAAACCGCAGGAATATTGGAGCATTGAAGCTCATCTTCATACACCTGACGGCGCGCCGTTTATCGCCAAACTCACCCATCTGGCCGGTAACAAGCTCGGTAAATTTGATATACCAAACGAAGAAGACGCCAGCCACGCCGTCAGCCGCATCGAAAATAAAAACCTTTCTATTCAGAAGATAGAGAAAAAACAGGTCAAGCGCAGCCCTTACGCGCCTTTTATTACGTCATCTTTGCAAATGGAAGCCTCTCGCAAACTTGGCATGTCGGCCTCGCGCACAATGCGCCTAGCACAACAGCTTTATGAAGGGATTTCAATCGGCGGTGAGACAACCGGCCTGATCACCTATATGAGAACAGATGGAACAACTTTGTCCGAAGATGCCGTCAATCAGTGCCGCAAGCTGATTGCTAATGATTATGGTGATAAATATCTGCCCGACGCACCGCGCCTTTATAAGGCCAAAGCCAAAAACGCACAGGAAGCCCACGAAGCGATCCGCCCGACCAATCTGTCCCTCACGCCGGATTCTCTGCGCGGAAAGCTGGATAATGACCAATGGCGCCTCTATGAGCTGATCTGGAAACGCACCGTAGCCTCCCAGATGGAAAACGCCCTGATGGACCAAATGAAGGTTGATATCTCGGATGGCACAGATGACGTAATCTTGCGTGCAAACGGTTCTGTCATAGCCTTTGACGGGTTTTTAACGCTTTATCAGGAAACCAATGACGAGGATGATGAAAATGCAGATGAGGGTGACCGCCGATTGCCTCCAATGAAAGAAGGCGATCACACGAAACTGGTAAACACCAAGCCAAACCAGCATTTCACACAGCCCCCGCCAAGATATTCCGAAGCCTCGCTGGTTAAACGCCTTGAGGAACTGGGCATTGGCCGCCCCTCGACTTACGCTTCCATTCTTCAAGTCCTGCGCGACCGTAACTATGTGACTATGGATAAACGCCGCTTTATTCCCGAAGATAGAGGACGGCTGGTAACCACTTTCCTCACCAAATTCTTCAAACGTTATGTCGATTATGATTTCACCGCCAATCTCGAGGAAGAACTGGACGCCATAGCCGCAGGACACGTCGCATGGAAAGAAGCCTTAAGACTGTTCTGGATAGATTTCAAAGCCGCCGTGGATGACACTAAAGACTTGACGATCACAAATGTGATTGACCATCTGGATGCAGAGCTAGGCCCGCACTTCTTCCCCGAAGAACCGGATGAAAACGGCGAGATTAAAGATCTTAGAAAATGTTCGGCTTGCGCAGATCATAAAGAATTGCCCGAAGGGCGCTTAGGATTAAAGCTTGGCAAATTCGGTGCCTTTATCGGTTGCTCGAATTATCCTGAATGCAAATTCACACGGCCTTTGGTTGTCCCTGATGGTCAGGACGAAAACGCAGCCCTTGCCAATGAACCGAAAATTCTGGGCAATGATCCGGAAACAGTGCGCACAGTCTCACTGCGGCGCGGTCCTTACGGCCCTTATGTGCAGATCGACCCAGCCCCCGAAGCCATAGCCGAGGTCGAGGCCCAAAACAAAGAAGCCGAAGCTGCCTATAAGGAAAAAGCTGCCGCCGCCGTAGCAGAAGGCAAGAAAAAGCCCAAAAAACCGAAGAAAAAAGCCCTGCCCAAACCCAAGCGCCAAGGCCTGCCTGCAGGCACAAATGCTAATGACGTCACGCTGGAACAAGCTCTTTCTCTTCTCTCCCTGCCCCGCGATGTGGGCGAGCATCCCGAAACAGGAAAGATGATCAAAGCCGGAATTGGGCGCTTTGGCCCCTTCGTACAGCATGACGGAAAATACGCTTCGATCCCCAAAGACGAAGATGTTATGAGCATCGGCATGAACCGCGCCGTTGATCTTATCGCCCAGAAAATAGAACGCGATGCTGCCAAGGCTGCTAAAAAAGAAGAAAAAGAAGCTGAGAAGGCCGAAAAAACCACTAAGAAAAAGCCGAAGAAAAAGAAAAAAATGGTCACAAAAAAGAAGAAAAGCGCCTAACATGGCTCTGAGCAAAGAAAAAATATTCGAGTTTCTACAAAATTCTTCAACGCCCCTGACTAAACGCGAGATAGCACGCGCCTTTGGAGTTAAGGGCGGAGAAAACCGTGTTGCGCTCAAGCAAATCCTTAAAAGCCTTGAAAATGACGGCAGCATCGTAAAAATGGCAGGCGGCACCTTTACCATGCCAGAAGGCCTGCCCCCTGTTTCGGTCATAGAAATCTGCGAGATTGATATTGACGGCGACGTAATAGCCAAGCCTTTGGAATGGAATGAAGAGCTAAAAGGTAAACCTCCGCGTATAGAAGTCATGCCGGATAAGAAAAACTACCGCAACTTGCATGAAGGCAGCCGCGCTCTGGCAAGGCTTTCATGGACCTCCGAAAACATATACGAAGCGCGCATCATGCGTCTGATTGATGAAGGATCGCGCTATGAGGGCGGTGAGGTTATTGGCCTTGTGCGCTTGCTAAAAAAAGGAGCAATCCTCCAGCCTACCCATAAAAAAGCCAAAAATGATTTTGATATCTCCACAGGCGATTTAAACGGCGCTAAAGAAGGAGATTTGGTCACAGCAGAGCTGCTCCCCTCACGCGGACTTAAGCGCAAAAAAGTGCGCATCACTAAAGTACTAGGCACGCAGGACGACCCCAAAGCCATTAGCCTGATTTCCCTGCACGAAGCCGGATTAAGCGAATCCTTTCCAGAAAATGTGCGAGAAGAGGCGAATAAATTACATACAATGTCATCCCTGCAAAAGCATGGATCTAGTGACATTAAGCAACCAGATTCCCGCCTTCGCGGGAATGACAACATTATGAAAGGCCGCGAGGATCTGCGAAAAATCCCGCTTGTGACGATTGACGGCGCCGATGCGCGGGATTTCGATGATGCCGTCTTTGCCGAAAAAGATAGCGAAGACAGCTTTCACCTGATCGTGGCTATTGCCGATGTCTCCTATTATGTGCGTTTCGGCAGCGCTCTGGACAAGGAAGCCAAAAAGCGCGGCAACTCCACTTACTTCCCCGATCGCGTTGTGCCGATGCTCCCCGAAGCTTTATCCAATGATCTGTGCTCTTTACGTCCAAATGAAGACCGCGCCTCAATGGCGGTACATTTATGGATTGATAGTGAAGGCCGGCTCCAGCGCTATAAATTCGTGCGCGCCCTGATTAAATCAGCAGCCCGCCTGACCTATGAACAGGTACAAGCCGCCTATGACGGGAATACCGACGACACGACCGGCCCGCTTATGGACACAGTAATAAAGCCGCTTTACGAAGCCTATCATATCCTTGATAAAGCGCGTGAACAGCGCGGCGCGCTGGATCTGGATATCCCTGAACGGCAAATCATTATTGACGATCAAGGCAATATGACAGGCGTAACAACGCGAACGCGGCTGGACGCTCATAAGCTGATCGAGGAATTTATGATTCTGGCCAATGTCGCAGCAGCCAGCGCTCTGGAAAAGAAAAACGGGCGTCAAAAAAGCTTTGGCGAAACACCTTGCGTCTACCGTGTCCATGACAAACCATCCTATGACAAACTGGAATCCGCCCGTGATTTTCTGGACAGCTTTAATCTCTCTCTACCCAAAGGGCAGGACATAAAATCCAAACAGATCAACAGGCTTTTGCACAAGGCCACCGAAAGCGAGTATAGCGCCCTCATATCCCAAGTCATTTTACGCACCCAAAGCCAGGCCATATACGCGCCGGATAATATCGGGCATTTCGGCCTTGCCCTTGATAAATACGCACATTTTACCTCTCCTATCCGCCGCTATGCGGATTTACTGGTCCACCGTGCCTTGATTAAAGCTTACGGTCTAGGGCCGGGCGGTATGGATGAGGCCGAAAAAGCAAGCATCAAGGAAGCTTGCGAACATATTACCCTGACCGAGCGCAATTCGATGGATGCCGAGCGCAAAAGCGTTGATCGTTTCACAGCCAATTACCTCTCAAGCCATATCGGCGCAGAATTCTCAGGCAAAATCAGCGGTGTTACCAGATTCGGCTTGTTTATCACTCTGGATGAAAGCGGCGCAGATGGCCTGATCCCGATGAAATCTCTGGGTGATGATTTCTATGTCCATGATGAAAAGGCTCACGCTCTGATCGGGCGACGCAAAGGCAAAATATTCCGCTTGGGCGCAAGCCTTCAGGTCATTATTAAAGAAGCCGATGCCCTGACGGGCGCTTGCCGGTTTGCCCTTGCCCCCGGCCAGCAAGGCGCCGACATTCCGGGTATGACAAAACCCCGCATCCCGAAAGATAACCAAAAAGGCCGCAACAACAGAAAATCCGGCAGGAATAAAAGCACAAAACGCTTCTCCCATGCCGATAGATATAAAAAGTCAAAGAAGAAATAACACAATATCCACACCGTCATCCCCGCGCCCTGCCGAAGCTTTTAGCGAAGGCAGGTTAAACGGCGGGGATCCAGTAAAGCGTGCAAGTAGAGCTTGCACAACCTTTATGCTAGATTCCCGATCAGCGTTCAGCTTTGCTTTACTTGTCGGGAATGACGAAGAAAAATTAAAAAGATTTTTTCGTAATGCTTGACATTATCCTTAAAAACCGCCATAAAACGCTCTCGGAATTTTAGGAGATAAAAAATGGCAAAAGCGTCATACGTAAAAGTGAGACTTGAGAGCGAAGCAGGTACAGGATACCGCTATTACGCAAAACGCTCCACGCGCGCGGAATACAAGATCAAGAAGAAAAAATACGATCCTTGGGCTGTAAACCCCGAGTCAGGTAAAAAAGGCATGCACGTCATGTTCGTTGAAAAGAAAATGCCGCCACACAAAAAGTAATCTTTCTTTTTTGTCTGTACGACCCAAAACGCCTTTACTTTCAAAGGCGTTTTTTTATAACAAAATTTTTAGTCGTTTCGCTTTGTTTTTGCACAAGGCATGAGGAGCGAAGCGTATATAAATACGTGAGCAACAAATAACGCTTTGCAAAAATAAATGGGAATGACTATAGAAAAAGAATTAAGCCTGCTTGGTATCTGGCGGCAGGACCTGTTCATATTCATCTTTATCGAAAATTGGGCGCTCTGCTTCCTGATAATCCGCCGGATTGAGCTTGCCGATTCCTTCAAAAACCGTGCAATTACGGCCTGCATTCTTGGCTTCATACAAACATTTATCGACACGATCAAAAATTTCAGAAATCGTATGTTTGCCGTCTTTTATGATCGCGCCGCCAATCGAGGTCGTAATATTCAAAGCTCCGCCTTCCGCAGAACATGGGATAGGAACATCGGCAATAGAGCGGCGCAAACGCTCAGCAACCATGTGCGCCCTCTTTTCCGAAACATCCGGTAAAATCGCGATAAATTCTTCCCCCCCAAGCCTTGCCACTAGGTCAAAGCTCCGCAAACTATCTTTAATGCGATGTGAGAAAACTTTAAGAACTTCATCTCCGGCGCCGTGACCATGCGTATCATTCACAGCCTTAAAATGGTCGATATCCATCATAATCACGCCCATAGCCTTATTGCTGCGCTCGTTTTGCTGGATCAGCTTTTCAAGGTGAACTTCCAGATAGCGGCGATTATACAGCCCCGTAAGACTATCTGTCAGTGCCATAGACAAACTGATCTCATAAGTTGAACGCAACCGATCCTGAAAACGCTTACGCCGGATTTGAGTGCGAATCCGTGCCATTAATTCATTCTTATCCAAAGGTCTTAGAATGTAATCATGCGCTCCCATTTCTAGGCCCTGAGCAACGCGCGGCATGTCCTCTTCCTCGGCAACCAGAACAATCGGGAGAGATCGTGAACGTTCATTTGAGCGCAAATGCGAGCAGAGCCTAAGCCCGTCTTCATCCTTCAGATTCATACTCACCATGATAATATCGAAATCCTGAGAACTCAGCATCTCAATGCCTTTAACCCCGCTATCAACGCTAAAGACTATATTTAAATCTCCGGACAGTGTCTTGGTAATCTTATCCTTATCAAACTCCTTGTCTTCAATAACAAGGATACGCGCTGCTTCCACAGGTTCGGACATAACATTACCGGTCTCGGAAACAACACCGAACTGATTAGCTGCATTTTCCCGCAAGCGCCACTCATCCAGCGCCATTTTAAGCCGCACCAATGAGCGCACACGCGCCATTAACGCCGTATCATTAATGGGTTTACTCAAAAAATCATCCGCCCCAACCTCAAGGCCCCGGACTTTATCTTCCGTATCCGTTAAAGCCGTCACCATAACAACAGGAATATGGGAGGTTTTTGCATTATTCTTAATCCGCGAGCAAACCTCGAACCCGTCCATTCCTGGCATCATGACATCCAGTAACACAATATCCATATTCTGGTTTTCGATTTTCTCAAGCGCTTCCTGACCGCTTGTAGCCGTAACAACTTCGTAATATTCGCTGGTCAGCTTGGCTTCCAAAAGCTTCACATTAGGCAAAATATCATCAACAACAAGAACACGGGCCGACATAACTTATATCACCTCTCTGTTCCGGTTATCTTTATCCTGAGCTTGTTTGTCCGCACCGGGCTCCAGATATTTCATAATCGTATCAATAAAGCTGGAAACCGAAATAGGCTTGGATACATAATCCTCACAACCCCCCTCACGGATTTTCTGCTCATCCCCTTTCATGGCAAAAGCCGTCACAGCAATCACAGGGATATGCCTTAAGTCTTCGTCTTCTTTAAGAGATTTTGTGACATCAAGCCCCGAGACTTCGGGCAGCTGGATATCCATAACAATAAGATCCGGCTTTTCAGTTCTGGCAATATCAAGTACGGCGTGCCCATCACGCGTTTGAATTGTATCAATATCATGAGCCTCTAAAAGGTCATGAAAAAGCTTCATATTCAGCTCGTTATCTTCAACAATGAGCACTCTTTTTTTCATTTCAAGTCCAAAACCTGTTTTTACATGGTATTACAGTGATATATTTTGCAAATCTTACTTTGGTTACGCGCTCTTACATCCTAATACCCAGTTATTGCCAAATCCTTAATATTCCTTATTTAATACGTTAATCTTTCCCTTCTTTATTATCTTCACAAGCATCTTCCATAGGCTCAATCGCAACAAGTTTCTGGCGGATAGAAAAATCTTCATATTCGATAGTCATATCACTGATAACCCCGTTTTCATGAAAGACTAAATCCATCTCGTAATCCGCCGTTGACTGGGAGTCAAGAACAGGGAAAAACGCCAAACGCAGTTTCCAGGCCTTGGTTTCAAGCAAAGCCTTATCCGCATCCTCAAGTGTTTCACTCATACCCGCAGTATCAAATGGTTTCCCGATAAATGTATTGATATCAACCGGTCCGTCCTTGTCACTGCCATCAAAAATCGTAGCCTTATAGAATTTCTTGCCTTGCTTGATTTTCTCTATAACATACAGAGTATGAGCCATGGGGAACAAGGAACCTTTGGGTAATTCAAACACCAGATCCGGCGGCATAGAATAAACAGCTTCGCTCTTGTCATTCTTGATTTTTGCATTACCGCGCAATTCCTCGAATATATTCCCGCCCCGCTTTTTCTGGGAGGTAAAGCTAAGGCTCTCTCCGTCAAAAGCTTCATAGGTCGAAAAATCACTTTTAATGCGCATGGATGGTGCGTCCGCATATTCATATAAAACATCATAGCGGTGATTTGAAATCCAGGCATCACATGACGTCTTCCACTCATAGAACATCTGACCGGCCACATTGGCAACCTGACCGCCATTTTTGCGGGTTTCCATACTTACCTTATACAGCGCCTTATGAGGTGCAAAACCGGCCTTTTGCGCTCTATCAAGAACCGCATGAGCCGGAAAACCCGTCAAGGAAAAAGCCAAACAGAAAAGACTAAAAACTATATATTTTCGTGATGTAATTCCAGATTTTGTCATATAAATATGCAGTTCATTAAAAATGCTCCGTTCATCGCATTATTGTAACTTAAAAATCACCCCATCGAAAGAGCAAGACTCTAAATTAAAGCGCAAAATTGTCATATAGCTGTTTAGCCTTAATACGGAAAACATTTCCTCTTTTCATAAGAAAAAATGTCCTGGATTCTGTATCTGCCTTCTTCACAGAGAATATAAATTCTACAAAAAGGTAGCTTAACTACCTAAAAAACAACAAAAATTTGCATTTCATAAAACTGGCACACCTCTCGCATATATGACAATGAGAACGAAATTACTTTAGTCACGAGAAAGGTAAATTTTATGAGAACGCCCAACATGATGCACCTAAAGCAACAGGATAATGACGACATTGAAGTCGTAGACATAATCGAGCGGGTCAGGCAGGCAAGCAGGAAGCTACCCGAGCAAAACCTCTCTTTCCTGCTTGAGAACGCTTATAAGGTGATTGCACGCTCCGAAAAAGTCATAGATTCACAGGAAAAGCGCATCCGCAATCTGCAAAACCTTCTGACCAAAGACGAATTAACCGGCTTAACCAATCGCCGCGGCTTTATGGAGAATTTTGCCCGCGAAATCGACCGGACAAACCGCGACCAGAGTCAAGGAGGGCTATTACTGATGATTGATCTGGATGATTTCAAAATCATCAATGATACATTCGGACATATGGCCGGTGATATAGCCCTCAAGGCCGTTGCAGATTTCCTGTATAACGAAGTACGCGATATGGATACAGCAGCCCGTCTCGGCGGAGATGAGTTTCTAATCCTAATGCCTGACACCTCGTCAAAACAAGCAGAGCTTCGTACCAATATTCTTAAAAACCGCATGAATGAGTTGAGCTTCTTCTGGCAAGGAAAAACCATCGGAATCAAAGGCTCTTTGGGCATGAAAGATTATAAAAAAGGCGACACGCTGGAAGATATTTTGAAAGATGTCGATAGCGCCCTTTATAAAAACAAAGACAAAAAAAGGAGTACAAAACCCTTATAGTCATAACCGGTTTCTATTCCGATTGAGATAGTTTTGCACAAAACCCCTCAAACCCGAATGCAAAACCCAGATCACTTCGGAATAGATTACAACCCTGCCGACCTCTCTCATCTACCCAAACCGAACAGGCAGGATATCTCAAAGACCCGGATCGCTTTTCCCCTTCCCTACATCAAAGCATCCGGGTCATTTTTTTTAAATCAAATCCACAAATCTGGTTGTACGCACATTCTTCTCGTATTTCAGCATCAAAACCTTAATAAAGGCCGCGCCAAACTGTAAGATCATACAGGCACAGTTAATCCAGAGCATCAACAAAACAATCGAACCTGCCGCCCCGAACACAGATTGCGGCGAGTAATATTCCAGCGCTTTTGTAAACAGCATCTCGCCAAACATAAAGAGAAGAGAACATAAAACCCCGCCAAGAAAAGCATACTTAATCTTGATATAAATATCCGGCAGAATTTTAAACATCAGTGTAAAAAGAAGCGAAATGACCAAAAAGGAAAACGCATTTTCAAGCGTTTGCAAAGCCTCAAGCTCCGGAATTGTGGCCGCCAGCCATGTACTGAATAATTTAAGCGCAGTAGACAGATAAAGTGAAAACAGCAAAATCACACCGATTAAAATCGCCATCCCCATAGCAATGCCGCGATTAATAACCGTCCAGAGAATGGTTTTTTCTGGCTTGGCGCGCACCCCCCAAATCTCGTTAAAAGAATGTTTAAGCTGGTTAAACAGCCCCGATGCCCCGAAAAGCAAGACCACCCCCCC
>Ga0224501_10003330_pt1 | contig 12634 bp, 14 predicted proteins | sample SF_Oct11_sed_USG_4_FD_169105 | JGI IMG/M metagenome (GOLD analysis project Ga0224501, IMG submission 169105) | Sediment microbial communities from San Francisco Bay, California, United States - SF_Oct11_sed_USGS_8_1 | ecosystem: Environmental > Aquatic > Marine > Sediment | place: USA... | reverse complement strand
CAGAAAACAAAAAAGCCCAAAAGGTTAAATTCGAGTGGCGCGACACTGGCAAGATCATCAAAAAAGCCAAAGCTGCTGCTAAAGATGGTGAATTTGATGAAGCCGTTAAACAAGCCAATAAAGCCAAGAAACAGGCTCAGATGGCGATGCAACAGTACAAGGCGAGCAAAAGAGCTGGTCCTCGTATCTAAGCTTAAATAGCTTTTAAATAAAAGCCGGGGAAACCCGGCTTTTTTATTGCCCGAAGTTTATGTTAACCGCTATGCTTTAAACATGTTTGAATCTGACCCGCCGACCATCACTAAACCTTTTCGAGATATTTATACGATTTCACGTTTAAATCGTGAAACTCGCTCCCTCCTGGAAGGTAGCTTCCCGCTGCTCTGGATCGAAGGAGAAATCTCCAATCTGGCCAGACCTGCTTCAGGCCATTTTTATTTCTCACTCAAAGATGAAAATGCGCAGGTGCGTTGTGCCATGTTTCGTAACCGCAATATGAACCTTGGTTTTACACCAGAAAATGGTATGCAGGTACTGGTGCGCGCAAAGGTTGGGCTTTATGAAGCCCGTGGTGAATTCCAGATGCTTATCGAGCATATGGAAGAGTCAGGTGATGGCGCACTACAACGCGCCTTTGAGCAGCTAAAACACAAACTTGATAACGAAGGGTTGTTTGCGGCCCAACATAAAAAAGAGCTACCGGCATTGCCTCGTCAGATTGGGATCATCACCTCACCGACGGGTGCGGCAGTACATGATGTTTTAACAACTTTGCAACGACGCTTTGCTTCATTACCTGTTGTCATTTATCCCGTTCCTGTTCAGGGCAAAGATGCGGCTGAACAAATTGCCAACATGATTAAAATTGCCGACAGCCGGAATGAATGTGATGTGCTATTGCTCTGTCGAGGTGGTGGCTCATTAGAAGACCTTTGGTCATTCAATGAAGAAGTCGTTGCCCGCGCAATTTATCAATGCCAAATCCCGATCATCACCGGAATTGGCCATGAGATTGATTTTACCATCGCTGATTTTGTCGCCGACCATCGCGCCCCAACACCAACAGGTGCAGCAGAAGTCATTAGCCCAGATAAACAGGAGTGGTTAACGCGCCTGTCACATTTACAACACCGGCTGTATAGCAATATAAAAAACTCGTTTTCGCGCAAGCAACAACAATTCGCTGGTTTACAGAAACGTTTACAACACCCTGGTCGACGTTTAATGGATATGAATCAGCGTCTTGATGAGCTTGAATCAAGACTGGGACGTGCCTGTAAGGTTTCAATCGATCGGCGTCTATCACAGCTTGAACATACACAGGAACGTTTGTTAAGACACAGTCCCCTACATCGCATACAGGTTTTGCAGACACGCAACCAGAATAATAGTCGTCGCCTGAGCACATCAATGCAGCATCTGCTCAATCAGTTTCAGAACCGATTCAAACAGGCGACCCATGGCCTTGATGCTGTGAGTCCTTTAGCTACACTTGATCGTGGTTATAGCATTATTAGCGATGAGAAAAGGCAGATTATCCGTCAGGCTAGTCAAACCAAAAAAGGCGCACAGATTAAGGCGCGGCTTGCAGAAGGTCAATTATACTGTCAGGTGACTGAGGTTATTGAGAGTAATGAGTAAGTTGTTTAAGCATTTAGTTATCTTTTATTTCTGTATTGTGTCCCCTGGACTGTTAGCGCAGGACTTACCTCGACACAACCCCGTTCCCGGTGGCGTTGCGGTGGTCGACCTCAAGCTTAATTCAGATAAAGCTCCCGTGGTTGAATTTCTAAAACGTCGTGTCATGGTCGTCAAAGGCAAGAACAATAACTGGCATGCAGTAGTAGGCCTTCCACTTACGCTTAAAAAAGGCTCGCAAACGCTTACAGTAAAAACTGAAGACACCAGAAAAAGAAAATTTTCTATAAAGCATAAAAAATATGAACTTAGACAGATCACCATTCCGAATGAACGCATGGTTTCACCAACCAAGGAAGATATCGAACGCCATCTAAAAGAAAAACCTCTCATGACCGCTGCACTCAACACATGGACAGAACAGGATGAAGTGCCGATGTCATTTATTAAGCCTGTAGAAGGACGCTTTAGTAGCCAGTTCGGCCTGCGTCGGCAATACAATAAACAAAAAAGAATTCGTAACCATACCGGGTTAGATATCGCTGCCCCGAATGGTACGCCTATCATCGCCCCGGCTAAAGGTCGTGTCATTCGTACTGGCAATTATTTCTTTACTGGCGGTACCGTATTTATTGACCATGGTCAGGGGCTGGTTACCTTGTACTGTCATTTAAGTAAAATTGACGTAAAGGAAGGTGATGAAGTTAATCAGTCAGATCGTATTGGTGAAGTCGGTAGTACCGGTCGTGTCAGCGGTCCACATCTGCATTGGGTTGTTTCATTAAACAACACCAAAGTTGAACCGAAGCTTTTCCTGAAAACGAATAATTAATTTCGCTTATATTTTATTTTTTTGGGCATTGCGCCAGATAAAATAATAAATAACTGCATTCAGAAGTAAAACAACCGCAGCAAAAGAATACTGCATCTCTCGGGTCAATTCTGCAGGGTAAATCAAGGGCAGGATATACTCACCGATAAAATCTCCCTGATAACTTATTTCTCCTGACAAGTGACGAAAGTGGTTTTCCCATGGCGTGAGTGGACAGATCCAGCCATTGAGCTCCACGAGAAATCCCCAGGTAATTACCGGAAGATGGATCCAGATTAGCCTTGGCCATTGTAAAACCAGTAAACCGCCAAATAAAACTAATAGAATAAATATAAAATGAACAACAACAATTAGATTACTAATATAGAGATAGAATGAATCCATACTATTTTTTTGATTTAACGTGCTTCATCAATCGCTTGCGTTTTTGTTGTTGGCGCGTGGTGAGTTTATTCTTTCGCCCTTCATAGGGATTCTTGCCTGCCTTGAACTCAATACGCAACGGCGTACCTTTTAACTTAAGGTGTTTGCGAAAGGCATTCATCAAATAACGTTTATATATGGCCGGTACTGCATCAACCTGATTGCCATGAATAACAACAATGGGTGGATTTTGACCGCCCTGATGGGCATAGCGTAATTTAATTCGTCGTCCCTTTGACATAGGGGGTGGGTTTGCGCTGACAAAATCTTCAAGTAATCGTGTCAACCTTGGCGTCTGGAATTTCGCCATGGCCGATTTATAGGCCACATTGATTGAACCAAACAAATCACCCACACCACTGCCATGCAGTGCCGAAATAAAATGTATCTTGGCAAAGTCGACAAAGGGCAGCTTAACATCAAGCTCACGTTTAATTTTGTCGCGTTGATCCGTCTCCAGACCATCCCACTTATTGACCGCGAGTACCAGTGCACGACCGGTATCAAGCACAAAGCCTAATAGCGATGCATCCTGATCAGTAATGCCTTCACTTGCATCCAGCATCAGAATAACAACATGGGCGTCTTCTATCGCCTGCAGTGTTTTAATAACACTGAATTTTTCAATTGCTTCATTGATTTTGCGCCGCCGACGCACACCTGCCGTATCGATGAGTACATAATCCTGCTCATCACGTTCAAATGGAAGATAGATACTGTCACGAGTGGTTCCCGGTAAATCATAAGTGACAACACGCTCTTCCCCAAGGATGCGATTCACCAGCGTTGATTTACCGACATTCGGACGCCCAACTACTGCAATACGAATACCTTTGTGTTGTTCAACACTATCCTGTTCTTCATCGGCTTCCGGTAGTAATTCAAGCACATCGGTAATCAGTGCCGACACGCCTCGCCCATGCACAGCGGATATGCCAATGGGTTCGCCAAGTCCGAGAGAATGAAAATCTGCCATGACCACATCGGCATTCAAACCATCAATTTTGTTGACGACGATATGTATAGTCTTACCGGAAGTTCGCAGACGATGCGCAATTTCTTCATCAACACCAGTCAAACCTGTTTTGGCATCCGTAAGAAACATGACAATATCGGCCTGCTCCACAGCGAGCCAGGACTGTGTTGCCATTATGGCATCTACACCTTCATCATCACCGCTTAATCCACCTGTATCGATAACAATATAGGGCTTGCCACCTAATTTGCCTTCACCAAATTTTCGATCACGTGTGAGACCAGGTTGATCGGCAACCAGCGCATCTCGCGTTTTGGTCAGTCGGTTAAACAGGGTAGATTTACCCACATTCGGTCTACCGACCAGAGCAATGACTGGTTTCATGAGAATGTCCTGATTAAAGAAACTCTACCAAAATAAATTTTAGCAGGTAAAATTTTATATAGACTCGCTAACTCGAAAAGCTGACAGTAAACCTTTACGATCAATGACAATAGCAATATCGTTTCTGACGACAGGCGTAGCCAGGATATTACGAGATTGACTGAAAATCATACTATCAGCTTCTTCATCTTCCTCGATATCGGGAAGAGGATCTTGCCCAAGTCTTGTGCGCGCCAATAAGCGTCCATCAGTCCGTGACATCCAGTGCAGATAGCCATTGAAATCACCCACCAGGATATTGCTACCCTGAATAACCGGTCTGGAGATTGCTCGGCGCAGGAGCCGCTCCTGTTTCCATAAAGTAGCACCGTTAAAACGATCAAGCGCCCAGACTTTGCCTTCTGAGTCACTCAGATAAAGTCTATTGGTGTCCATAGTCATACCATTGTATGACGAGATATCACGTACCCAGAGTATCCGTCCCGAATCGATTCGTACTGCGGCAAGTCGTCCCTGAAAGGCAACCGCATAAATAACGCCATCACGAATTAAAGGTTGCGCATCAATATCGATGAGTCGCTCAATTTCAGAGCGTCCACTGGGTACAGCGATGGTTGTTTCCCAGAGCACAGCACCTGTTTTTAAAGACAGGGCAGTTAACTTACCATTATCGGCACCACTGATGACAAGCCCATCAACCACAATAGGACTGCTTGTGCCACGCAAACTTAAAACAGGGACTGAACGATCATAGACCCACAGTTTCTGACCATTTGTCGCACTGAGAGAATGAATGCGACCATCAACCGTGCGAACAACGACGGCATTGCCATCGATAACAGGCGCAGAAAGAACCTCACTCGATACCTGCGCTCGCCAGATTAACTGACCATTCTTTCTGTTTACCGTAATGACTTCACCCAGGCTTGTGCCAAAATAAAGTCTATCCTGAGTTAAACTTAATGCGCTCGATGCTGGAGTATTATATTTTTTCGACCAGAGCTTTTTACCGCTATGCAGATCCCAGGCTAGCAGATAACCCTGATGGTCGATGGCGTAACCTGTTTTGCCTGATATAGCTGGTTTTAATTTTAAATAATTGTCACTTGCACCATTACCAACAGTTCTTTGCCATAATAGTTTGATTGATAATTTGTTATCCAGCTCAGTTAATTTTTCTGGTGGCAATATCGGCGAGGGCGATGTACTGCAGCCCGCAAGCACCATCATAAATAATGTATGTAGTGTTAATCGCATTATTTTTCTACACTATCTGAAGTAGCATCAACTAATGTGTTGACAGCAACATCATCAAGTTTATTTTGAATAAGCTGAGCTCGTTGAGAACCACGCTCTGAAGATACGACTGCCAGACGGTAAGCATCTCCCGCCATGGCCGCATTCCCCTGTGCCATGTGAACATCACCACGAATCTCATCATAAAAAGACTGGAAGGCACTGCCTTTTTGTCCATCAAGCAGTTTCATAACCCCGGTATAATCTTTTGCTGCAAACATTAAGCGAGCCAGACGAACGCGCGCAATATGCTGCATACCCGAATCTGAAGCATTATCAATAACCCAGTTCAGATGAATGACTGCACCTGTATTATTACCCTGTTCAACCTTCGCCTTTGCGAGGGATAAGGCCGCTAATGAGGCATAAGGTGTAGCCGAATACTCATTAATCAATGCCTCACCCTTTTTAATCACATCTTCATATTTGCGTGATGCCAGTGAAGTGGCAAGTTGGTCATAAATAACGGAAGCCTGTTCAGCCTGATTTTTTTGATGTTCAAACCAGCCCCGCACCCCAAAAATACCACCGAAACCAATTGCCAGCCCGATAATAATAGCAAGACCATTTTCCTTCCACCATTGTTTGATATGTTCGACGGTTTCTTCATCTGTTCTTTGAATTTCCACGGTTTATCTCTCTTTATATTTTATCAATCAGCAGAGCTTCATCATTAAGCATGAGCTTTGCTATTTGCGAATAATCATCCAGCTGAATATCTATTTGCGGTTTATTTTCACGTAAATCTTTTATCGCTATACTGTTCTTAGCAATCTCATCATCACCCAGAATCAGTGCATATCGCGCCCCACTCTTATCAGCACGCTTCATCTGACTTTTAAAACTACCACCACCACAGTTGAGCATCAAACTTAAATCTTTATTGATGTCACGCAGCCTTTCAGCAAACACAATGGCAAGCTGCTCAGCCTTTTCCCCTGCAGCGATCAGGTAAACATCAGGGTTTTGATTAACACTGATATTTTTTCCTTCAAGCAGTGCAACCATGCGCTCGATACCCAGGGCAAAACCAGCAGCCGGCGATGGTTTGGCGCCAAGCTGTTCAATCAGCCCATCAAAACGTCCGCCGGCACAGACTGTTCCCTGGGCGCCAAGCTCGTCGGTAACCCATTCGAAGACTGTTTTCGAATAATAATCCAGCCCACGCACCAGACGGTGATTCACAGTATATGCAATTCCAGCTTCAGCAAGAAAATCACAGACTCGGGTAAAATGTTGCTGTGTTTCTTCACCCATAAAATCTGCAAGCCTGGGAGCGGATTCGATCATAGACTGCATTGCAGGATTTTTACTATCAAGAATTCTCAGCGGGTTTGAATGTAAGCGACGCTGACTATCTTCATCCAGCTGATCCTGATGTTGCTCAAAGTATTTAACCAGCTCTGTTCTATGTGCCTGACGTTCCTCACTGACACCGAGTGAATTTATTTCAAGTCGGACAATATCGGCAAGCCCAAGATTTTTTAACAATCGAGCAGACATCATAATGAGTTCCGCATCAACATCGGGGCCGGCAAAACCAAATACTTCAACACCCATTTGATGGAACTGGCGATAACGTCCTTTCTGCGGACGTTCATGTCTGAACATCGGCCCCGTGTACCATAGTCGCTGCGTCTGGTTATGCAGTAAACCATTTTCGATACAGGCTCGCACACAACTGGCCGTACCTTCTGGACGCAGTGTCAGGCTGTCACCATTTCGATCATCGAAGGTATACATTTCCTTTTCGACGATATCGGTGACTTCACCAATTGAACGTTTAAACAGTTCCGTCTTTTCCAGTATAGGCATCCGAATTTCATCGTAGGCATACGATTTCATTAACTGCCGGAATGTGTCTTCAACAAACTGCCATAGCGGTGTGACCGCTGGCAGAATGTCGTTCATTCCACGAATTGCCTGAATATTTTTTGCCAAGACTATCTTCTTCTATTTTTTATTTTTAATTGTTTGGCCAGTTTTGCTTCTTTTGATAAAGGAAAGCGCTTTCTTAATAATAAGGAATAACTGGCTGCCTTTGTTGTATTACCACGGCCTTTCTCGAGTAATACACCCAACCACAGGCTTTGTGCATTTTGCTTGCTGACTTTTAGAAATCGCTGGTAATAATTGTATGAAAGTTCTTTGTCACCCTGATCAAATGAGAGCTTTGCCATTTCAAACAACGATTTTGATAGCCGCGGATTCATCACCAGCGCTTTGTGGAAGTTTTGTTCTGCTCTCTTTAAATCACCCTTACGTTTAGCGCATAGCCCGATGTTTTCATAGACTTTTGAACGTGTTGTATAAAGTGGGTTTTCCAGCACTTTTTCGAAATGCTTATCCGCAGTTTTATATCGACCAAGATCACACAAAAACACACCATAATTATTCTGTATATTTGTATCATTTGGATCGAGCTCTATCGCTTTCTTAAAGTGTTGTTCTGCCTTTTCATTCTCACCCAGTCGCCGAAACAACTCAGCGGTGTAATGGTGGGCGCGTGGATTTTCCTCATCAAACTTCAACGCTTTTTTGAGCTTGGCCATTGCCAGTTCGTAATTCCCCTGACGCATATAACCGACACCCAGTTTGGCGTTAGCTTCGGCTGCCTTTTTAAGGTCGGCACCGGGTCGAATAACTTCTGTTGTACACGCTGAGGACAATAGCGCAACACTGACAACAAGGAATCTCACCCAATAGTTTCTCATTCTTATGCTCTCCCGGCCTGCATGGCTTTGCGTTGCGTTCTTTTTGTTTTATCCATAACTTTACCTGCCAGCTGACCACAGGCAGCATCGATGTCTTCGCCTCGTGTTTTACGTGTAACTGTCACAATCCCCGCCTTCATTAGCACATCACGAAAACGATCTATTGTTGGCCGATCCGAACAGGTGTATTTACTTTGTGGAAAGGGATTAAATGGAATCAGATTCATTTTCGCAGGTAGCCCCTTAAGAATTTTTACTAATTGACGTGCATGCTCAGGGGTGTCGTTTATACCTGCCAGCATGACATATTCAAAGGTAATGGTTCGTCTCGCTTCACCATCCGCATAGTTTTTACAGGCGTCCAATAATTCCTTGATTGGATACTTACGATTTAATGGCACCAGCTCATTGCGCAAATCATCATTTGGCGCATGTAGTGAAACCGCAAGACTCACATCACTGACTTCTTTCAGTCGGTTTAATGCGGGTACGACACCTGCTGTGCTCAATGTCACTCTGCGTTTTGATAATCCATAGGCATGATCATCCATCATCAGATTCATGGCACGCACTACATTATCAAAATTCAACAAGGGCTCACCCATGCCCATCATCACAACATTACTAACCTTGCGATCATCTTTGGGTCTAACCTGCATAGCTCGATGCGCCACAACAAGCTGACCAATTATTTCAGAGGTGGTGAGGTTACGGTTAAAGCCCTGTTGCGCTGTCGAACAGAAGCTGCATTCAAGTGCGCAACCGATCTGAGATGAAACACAGAGCGTGCCGCGATCCGCTTCAGGGATAAACACTGTTTCGACACAGTTACCACTATCGAGTTGCAGCAACCATTTACTGGTGCCATCTGCTGAATGCTGTTCGTTAATAATCTCAGGGACACGAATCTCAGCGATGTCTTTTAGCTTTTCGCGCAAGCCTTTACTCAGGTTAGACATGGCATCAATGTCATCGACACCAAACTGGTAAATCCACTTCATGATCTGAGAAGCACGAAAACCTTTTTCACCCATATCAGTGAAAAAGGTCTCCAGACCTGCACGATCAAAATTCAGTAGATTTGTTTTGTCCTGAGTCACAACTGCTTCTTCCTGCTCTTACCGTGTACGTGGACAAAGTTCGTTATCTTTAAAGAAATAGGCAATTTCTGTTTTTGCAGTTTCAGGCGCATCTGAACCATGCACTGCATTTTCAGTAATGTCTGCAGCAAAATCAGCACGAATAGTCCCGGGTGCAGCTTCTTTAGGATTTGTTGCTCCCATGACTTCACGGTTAGCCGCAATCGCATCTTCACCTTCAAGCACCTGAACCATGACAGGTCCCGAGGTCATGTATTCAACCAGCTCGCCAAAAAAGGGGCGTTCCTTGTGAACGGCATAGAATCCTTCAGCCTGTTCCTTGCTCAAATGCATCATTTTTGCGGCAACGATCTTCAGACCTGCCTTTTCAAAACGTGCATAGATTTCCCCGATGACATTCTTCGCCACCGCATCGGGTTTGATAATTGAGATGGTTCGTTCAATAGCCATTTTCGGTCTCCAATTTTTCAGACGACAAAATAGCACAAACCCGCGCCTAAACGCGGGTTTGATACTCAGATTTGGGGTTGAATTTTATCGTTTGCCGCGAGGACAGGCAATCAGAACCGCTTGAATTCAGTCTCTTTCTTCGATCCAGGCCATCTGGATGGCCTCTAATATCCGCTCACCACAATGCGCCTCATCGTCGTCGAAATCCTCCAGGGCCATGACCCAGGCCATTAAATCAGTAAACCTTACTAACTGAGGGTCTATATCGGGATGTTCCTCGTCCAGGGCGATGGCGATATCCAGGGTATCGGTCCATTTCAGGCTCATTCTTGTACCTCTGCTCTCTCGTTTGATGAATTTTGCTTGTTTTTGAATATATCACAATAACCAAGTGCTGCAGTTGGTTAATTTCATGCTTGTTACTGCCCTTAAATTTTACTCTGACGAGAAAATATTCAGCAAATTTATGTCGTTTTTGAAAGGCACCTTGAGCGACTCATGTTGCTTTTCCTCAACTCGTTCAAGATAAAAGGCCATTTGATGATGTGAGAAATTTTCCTGCCCTGGTCTGGTGGTAAAAAAATTTGCCGCCCGAAGCATTGCAGGAATACCACCAGTGACACTATAGCGATCGCCATGATACAGAATTAGTTCATCCCCAACGTGCCAGTAGATATCCAGATTCCTGATATTAACGGGATCAAGTGGCGGCAATAGTGGTACCACGTCTTTAGGTGTCACCACTCTTAATATATTCAAATGTTGAAAACGCTGTGAGCCCGTGATGTTGGTCACCTTTGGTTGGCCAAAAGTAACGACACGATCGACTATATACTTCTCTTTATCGAGGTACATGGCTAATATCATCGCCACTGCTCCGCCGAGACTATGCCCGGTTGTCTGGATTTTATAGCCGGGTTTAAATTTCTGTTTTAATTTTTTATAGATAATCTGTGCAGGCTGTGCAAAACCAAGATGCATTCGTTGTCCCGTTAGTTTATCGATCTGCAGCTGGATATCGGCATCAACCATGATATTGACCGGGCTCGCCGTCCCACGTACGGAAACAAGATGTATCCTGTTCACCTCATCAGTAGCCATAAAATAAAAGACTTCGGCTTCCAGGGTGGTTGCAGAGTAATCGAGTGTATAACCTAGCTCATCACATAGGGCTTTAATTTTAGGTTCATGCTGGTAGGCCGCACTGGATAATTTTGCAAAACTTGCCAGTGTTTTAAAATTATATTCGGGCTGAGAGGCAAAACTGGTTTGTGCGATCAGTATTAAGGCAATGACTGCAAATGAGAATCGAAGCATAGTCGATACACTGACCTTATCAGCGATATCTGTCAATAGTCAGGCTAACCCGCTTCCCTGGAGTTATAGATTTTACCTCCCTGACTCCGGTAATTTATTAACACCTGACGGGCTTCATCACGATTAATATCCGTAACAACCTCGATTTGACGACGGGAAAGCTCGCTGCGCCAATCCTCCGGTTTTGGTCCTTCATCAAAGCCAATCTGGCGTGCATCTTCATCGCGAGCCCCTGTCACAACGCGACGCAATCCAGACCAGGGAATTGCTCCGAAACACATGGCACAGGGTTCAGTGCTGCTTACCAGCTCATGTTGCTGCAATCCAGCACCACCAAGATCATAGGTACCTAACTTTTTCTGTGCCAGTGTGATTGCGACCATCTCGGCATGGAGAATAGATGCCTGTTCTGCGGTTACCAGATTCACACCTAATGAAATAAGTTTACCTGAATCAGATTCAAAAATTGCTGCTGCAAAGGGGCCGCCCGTTCCTTCAATTACATTTCGTTCAGCCGCCTTGATCACAAACGCCATTCTGTCATCAAGGGAGATTATAGATTCACAACTCTGCATGTATTCATGCAGCCATAATGGAAGTGTAAATTCAATTGAAGTCGCCTGACTGGTCATCATTTCAGTATAGCATTGTTCATACCAGATAAAAGAATAGGTATTTGTACATCCAACCGATGATAATTACTCACCGATTTCTTTTTTTAGCTCACGAGAAAACACATTAATCATCGTCACAAACAATTTTATCTTTTCTCTGACCTGTTGTTTTTCATCTTTGCTCAAGGGTTGATAGGTGCGCGGGTAAGACCAGCCATAACCCCAACGGAAAGTCGTTGGAAAATATGGTGAGCCGCCTACTCTTACTCCAGCCAACATCAGCTTTGCAATCTCCGGCTCACCGACTTTTGTAACACAGGCCGCCAGTTCGTCATCGGCGGTTTTTCTTTCTTCATAAGTACCCCCTTTCCAGTACGCCAGATCATGGCGTAGACAACAATCTGCCCAAAGCGATTGATGTTTTATCGTACCTTCTGGAAATGAACTACATCCATCAGTCGAAAAGGAAGAAAGAGTATCTGCCGAAACTAGCTGGGACATACTCATAAGCAGAACAATAGAAAACAGTTTAATTGCATCCATACAAACCACCTTATATTTATAGCGTCTTGAAGTTCACTTCAATAAGCAGTTTACCTTTAAACCAGGCATCAATTTGCAAACGATTTTTTTCTTTTGTTACCTTAAAGCCGGGTGCAACATCAGGCGTCACACTTGATACAACGAGTAGATTTTCTGGAAATTGTACATCAAGCTGCACATGCATAGGGAAATAACTATCCAGAAAACGGCGTTGAAAAGGGCCATTTCGAAATTGATATTGTCCATTCTTATTGCGTATTAGAATCCTTGCTTCTATCGCCACACAAAGCTCAGCACCTTTTTGCACATTATCCAGCTGAACGGATTGCCCCTGTACTACCGCCTTA
>Ga0224501_10003329_pt1 | contig 12634 bp, 7 predicted proteins | sample SF_Oct11_sed_USG_4_FD_169105 | JGI IMG/M metagenome (GOLD analysis project Ga0224501, IMG submission 169105) | Sediment microbial communities from San Francisco Bay, California, United States - SF_Oct11_sed_USGS_8_1 | ecosystem: Environmental > Aquatic > Marine > Sediment | place: USA... | reverse complement strand
CGTTAACATCGTAACACACAAGTCGAACATACGGTTACTCTTGCAAACAAATATACCTTACTTTCAAGGATGGGGACACAAAACCATTTTTTTCATAAGAATCCTCTGCGTGGACTACTGGAAATATCTATAAAAGGCCATTTAACGATTGAATGACATGACAAAACCGATGAAGACCGTCCGAATCCATGCAGACTCTCGATCTAAACAGATTTCTGTGCAGCATTTTGTCATATTTGTGGGTGGTTTCTGATATATAATTGTTCTGAAATTGCATAACGTGCCTATTCTGTCAACTACGCAACACCTGTAGTTGTTCAACATCACATAGCTGAGAGGTGCCCGCAAATATTTGAGTGCATATCGACCGTCATTCATGGCATTCCATACGCGCTAATGTACTCAATCTAATAAAGTTATTATCATTGAGTGTCGATAAAGTGTTAGTCGACTCATGATCAGATACAAACCAAAGGGTTCCGGATTTTTTCAAGCACAAATTGGATTGCGAGGGCAATTAAAGGAAAAATAAGTGCAGCATAGACCACCTGAGCTGCTGACGCGTAGACTTCTTCTGTTGTGCTCCCCTTCAAGAAGGACTCAAACACAGAAGACTGGAAAATCTTAATCAGCTGTAGCTCGCCTCTTCTCTTCACTTCAAAACCCTGAAAAAACATACAATCTTAGTATTCTATGTCTGAGCGCAACCAAGTATTGGATTTGACACACTTGTCTATTACTGCGTGAGAACCTCTGGGTCAAAAAGACTTGGTAGGCCGGTTTCTGCACCCTTCTTGACAGCTGTTCTGTCAGAAGGTTACGAAAAAAAAGAAGTGTTACTCAATAAATGTTGCAACAACCGGAGTGGTACTACACGATGTAGAAGGCTTTTTACTTTAGCGGTGCTGCCATGATGTTTCATGATCAAGCATGTAGTATATAAAAATCACTCATTGGCATGCATGAAGTCAGGTTCAAGTGACCAGTAAAGCGTATGTCAGAAGTATTCTCTTATGTATGTGGGAAAGATAAATCTATGTTACAAGACACATGAAAGTGTTGGACTAACCTTGAGCTCTGCAAGGGAACCATCAGGATTATAGACAGCATATCGCTTCTTCAGTTTTTTTCCTTCCTCCTTGGATGCGGGAAGAATCATGGCAAGGTAAGGACCATCAACCTCAAAGAATATGGAGTTCTCACTACGTATGCCATACTTATGGTTCTCTGTGTCTACGAGATCATTATACTGGTCATTGGTGAAGTGATCCTGCAAATATAGGCTGACCATTACAATACACTTCCCAGCGTTATCTAGTTCACATGGACACAGCAAAAACTGACATGACAGGGTAAATGACGGGTCCCATATATAGAACTCCTAGTCAATGTGTCAAGGATGTGCTGCATTTAACCAATGTTTGATGGCTATTTTTTGTGCTACATCTTTAGATATTTGCTGGAAACAAAAGTAATGGGATTGCAGACTCCGATCCGCACCCTAGAATCAGCACATGTATGACGGTTATCTTTTCCTGTACCTTACCCCTTCAGCAAAATGAACAACGGCTGAGTGGAGCTCACCTTCACCATGATATTAAGCATAGCTCCAGGGTAGGAGACGTTCACTTTACTCTTTTTAGGATGTGTTGAGAGTATGTCATAGTTTTCTGGGAATGACGCAGGTAAACACGCCCATATACCGTCAGTGTCTAACTCCAAAGGACGGCTGAAAACCAAATATACTAAATAATATAAGAGTTATATTAGGTTTATATGTGGTCTTCACATGTTAGCATGTCCTGTTATATCTATTTCAGCCGGTAAGAGACGCTAACCATAATCTTCAATCAGCCCCCGATCAGGTAGTTTCAACAAGATACCAGGCATCTAGTCTAGTAAAGCTCTATAGAAGTTTGATGGGCGCAGAACTCACCCGATCCATTCAGTAATCTCACGAGCTTTTTTGATTATATTAGCTCCAGTGTTACAGACTATTCCGGCCATTTCCATACTGTACCAACGGGCTCTAAAAGGAGTAGACATACAACATCATGAAGACAATATACTCTGACCAACCTATTCATATAAAAAATGAGAATGCCATTTCATGGAACAAACCCAGTTTATTGGAAATTTCATTTAGAATACATGCATTATTTTCAGTCTGCTAACGATCGCTGCTGGATGTGGGTTTTTTCACATTAGCCCAGTCTACATGATTTTGCATCCATTGGGACCAGTTTGTTGAATATTTCGACTTATTTACATATATTAGTCACGAAAGCTCGTCATTCAGAGGAAAGTTGAGAACCATAATACAATACTCAAGTACCGCCCTGTTCTGTAAATCAACTCCATACTGATTTGCTTACCCTTTTCGCATGACATAGCCATAGAACGAGTTCAGAATGCACTTATGAGCGAGCTGTAGGGAGTCATACAGCACAGCCATATTGCCCGCCTTTTTTATCTCTCCCGCATCTCCTGATGACTTGGCTTCAGCTAGCTTGCGGTTCCAAACCTAGAAAAAAGTTCCAAGAAAATTTGGATGGTTGCAGGTAGCAAATCACGCGACTAGTAGATGATTCACAAAATGAATTTATCTTTGACGAAACTCGCTTACAGAAGGATTAGAAAGACCACTCATAGATTTTGAAATTATTGTATATACGCATGTGTCGAAAACATGCAACGGTGAGGAGTGCCCGTGGCTTAGAGGTTACAATACACGATTTGAGCGTACAATTTTAATACTAATCTGGAGTATAAATGAGAGCGAAAAAATGTGGCGATTATCAAGTCTTGCATTCATTCTATAAGATAATGTACCTTTGTAAGGCCCTTGAATTCATATCTTCGGTCTCGGAAAGCTCTCACTGTGTCTACATAGAACGCGTTTTCTCTTTGACACACAGTTGCAGTTCTTTCCTCTAACCTCGTGAAATGAACCTATACAGAAGAAACACTTAAGGCTGTCAGTCAGATCTATCGAATGGATTTAACACACCAATGATAGAAATACTCCAGCTCATCCTTTATGTCAATGATGAAGCATTTGTTTTTTTAGGCAGCTTCCTTACCTTTCTGTATGACTTTTTGCAGTATTCTACGAGTCGTTTTTTCTCAGCAGTTGCCTTTTCCTCTCGGCTGAGTTGATAGAATGCTCTGTCCGGACCATTCGGCCACTGCGGTGGAAACGTCTCTCCTTCCAACTGTTGCTGAATCCGCACAAACTCCGGCCGATTGGCCGTCACTAAATTCATAGTTACAATCAGTTCTGGTTATTACGTGAACCAGACCTGGTAACTAGTGATCGCGGCGGGTTAAAATAGACCCACGGTACGATAAAAAAGGAAAAACACCGTGTGAGAGATAGCGCGATAGCTCATTGGCTAGAGCACTTGGCTCCAGAGTAAAAAATAATACTCATGACGGGATTCTAGTGTGAATATGAGCTCCTCACATATAATTCACAACTCTTAGTACAAGTCTCGGTCAAGTCTGATGCCTGCTTCAAACGGCCGAATCTGACGGTGCGCCTTCAGCACGGCGTGCTCAACTTTAAAGGCGGTGTGTCCAGTAGCAGGTTTGATGAAGCTAAAGTGGACCCGCTACATCAACCAGCAGGAAAGGACAAATTCGCCTAAAAAGCTAAAAATCCCATACATTTTTTATTGTCCTCTCCTTTTCCAAATTGTTGCCGATTCCATTCAAACACCATTCCTAGCGCGAGCCAGCGATGTCAGCATGGAGTGCTGAGATCAAAGGCAGTGTTTTAGCGCGAGCAAGAGCTTGCTGAAAGGTGCATGTTCAGATTTGGCCGTTTGAAGCAGGCATAAGAGGACCATCGAACATGATGCTCAAATGCCCGTGGAGAGAAACACTAATCTAGCATTACAAATTATTGATTGTTATTGGAGACATTGCAAGACGGAAAAAGTCATGAGGTGTTGGAAAAGGTCTTTTTTCACTTACTGAGCTCCCCACGCCACATCCAGGGCATCTTTCGCTGACATCGGTTTTTCGGTTTGTTGAAATCGCATGCAGCGCAGGTGGCCTCATCCACTATAGCGGGAGGCTAAAACATAAACCTCAAGCAAATACTACTCAAATATAACTTTAGGCTTCATAGGCTTCATAGGCCTCGCCTAGTTGATTTTTTCAGCCATAGTTGCCGTTTTACTGAAGACCTGAAAAGACAGTCCGACGCTGAGCACACACTGATTTTAGTAACAAAGGAACTGTTACAGCGGAAGCATTCATTTGAGAGATGTGATCGAAATAGTCTATTGTTACAAAGGTAACCAGAGGCAGGCATGAAATCTATGAGACTTGCTAAGCTCCAATTACCATAGCATTGAATCATTCTTTGTCAAACATTAGGGCCTGCAGCCAAAGAGCAAGCTCCTACATTACCTAAGATAAAGGTCATGTTGCGAACGCAAGCTCACATCTCACTTACAGTTTATATTAGGATGGCTTAACATACCTGTAGACGGTTAGTAAGGATGATATTAGGGTACATAGCTCCCACATCTAAATGGTATATAATAGGACATTCTTCTCTAACTGGGTGATCTCGCAATGCTTCCAATTTGCCCTTTATATCTGCTAGGATCTCATCAAAGTTGGTCACCTGTAAACACACAGAGCCACAATATTACTAAAAACCCACGAAGCCTATATAAGGCCGGTTACATCACAATGGCGGCTAATCAGCAAATTTGAAGTCAACCTCGCTGAGCTGTGTTTTTCTTGAATTCCCGGAGCATGACTGTCTCATTCCTTGACCAGTTTATCTATAGATGTGAAAGTCAGACCTATCCACCCACTAGAAAGAGATAAATTGGATTTCCTGCACGATAATCTCCCAAAAATGTCCTCCAAATATTGGCACCCAGTGACATTCCTTTATGACACTAGCGCACCGCAAAACTCCTCCCTTTACATGTGTTACCAACCCCTACTACTTCCAAATTAAGCGTCACGTATAGATAACATTCCTTGCTCCATGCGCACCATGCACAGATGAACCAACTGGGCGTGCTATGAACTTTCAAAGGACCTAGAAATGAAGTGACTCAATTTGAAAAACTAAACTGGTCTGGCTGATACCGAACTTTTAATGCAGGTTTTCATTTTAGCAAGACATTTCGACCTAAACGTCAACATTTGGGCCTCATGGTGTTCTTTTCCCCGAAGAGTCTAGTGTCAGGTGAAACGGCTCAGTCGTGTATAAACACTTCTGAAGACATCTGGACTGATTGAGGGTAATGACGAGCAGGAGTACCATGGTGACCTACCGTTTCTAAGGGTATCTTCTCCTCGGTTTCGATGACAAACTTGAGCGTTCGCTCCGCGTCATCAATCAGCTTCTGAACTCCATTCTTTTGCTGCAGAGAAAAGGTAAAAGGTCGCTGTAATTGAGTTTCAAGCTGAAAGAGGCTATTGTCTACAGCCTAAATAATTTACAAGGACTATTTCAGTTCCACAAATTCACCACAACCACCACCACTTCAGACATTAAATCCAAAAGAAATTCATGCAATGTAATCGAATATGCATTTTTTCACCTGTAGAAGTGCACCGACATAAGAGTAGCAGATAGGGGAGCTTACCAATCTAAATTTGCAGGGAATATCGGATCTGAATATTCCAGATTCTATGGCCTCCACATGTCCACCCACATAAGTCTCAGAGTCCATGACATGACCATCTTCCGAGAGCTTGTTGAAGATTGTTTCCTGCTTATTTGGGTAGATAATATTCGCCTTGAAAGCTTGTACCATGAGCAGCGACTCACAAAGGGTTCCAGAGCCTTTTCTTAATACCTGGAAACAAATTTTGTGGGAATTGACCATTCCGAAGACTATTCATAAGGAAATTTAAAATTCTAAAAAATTTCGAGATCTGACAGTCTGTCACACATAAATAGTCATGAAAATGAAAACAATATGAGAATAGTTATTGATACAAGGATAACATCAATTACATAATTGCTTAAAATAAAAAGCTGATAAGGTTGACCCATGAATAAAAAAAGAAAGAAAACATTGCCAACAAATCTAGTGAAAACAGTCTCGGCTACACAAATGTGAAATTCGATTTCTGACTGCATATGATGAGTTGTTCACGTGTCAAAAAGGCAAGGGGTGAAAACTCCTAAAATGGATAGGTTTACCTCATCTGGCTCCAGTGGAATGATCGTACAGAGAGCAAAGATAAACGGGTCCACATACTTCATATAGAGATAGAAGGTTGCCACAGAGTCAGACACAGAGTAAGTGGCCAGTACTTGAGGCTGTAAATCAATTCAACAACTTTATACACATGTATGTTTTGTTACACGTAATCGCGGCAAGCTTACACGATCCTAAATGCCCCAACTGGTATTGCAGTGAAAACTGTTTTGAAGACATGAAGACTTTTATTACCTGTTCATTAGCCATCCTGCACATGTCTTCAGGGTCCAACTCCACCGGGTTGTATCTCAGTTTGGCTTTAGCTACAGCTTTTAGGTTCTGACTTCCCACAGGCAGATAGCTGTCTCTCTTTACCCACCTGCACAAATCCCACGATAACAGATGATTAAGCTGGAGAACATATGTAGACACTGTGGATGGCGATGTTTAAACCTACACATGCCAATAAGCTTCAGACATTAAACGACCAATTCGATTGGTGAACTTTTCATTTTCTACATCTTTATAATTGTACAGCAGGTCATATGTTGCATGTTATTATTTGGCTGTAGTATAATACAACTCCACCTTCTGATGTTTTATGACCTGTACTCAAGTGTGCCTCCCTTGCGGGTATGAGGTTCTCACATAAGTCATACCTCCTATTGGCCCAACAAGCCTTAGGCTTAGGGGGTTGTCAAACGGGACAACAACAAAACAACTAGACCCATTCTATGTTCAAATGTGGTCTCATGACTACCCATCATTTTATGTATTAACATTCTTACTTGAAGCAGTCCAGATGAGCGATAGGTCTCGATTTGTACTCCCCCTGTGAATCTTTCTTGTATCCAGTCTCCATGAATAGATCGATTCCATGAAGTGCGGCACGCGTTTCAACAAATGGCCTGCAGAAATCGAGCGGTCATTCAATGTTATATACTAGCGGTTGGACTGCAATACATCACAACATATACACATACTATGGAACAATGATCAGTTGACTCACCAATCAAAAAAGTCACCGTTGTATGTCGCCATGACGTGCGGTTTCATTTCCACGATGTGGTCGATGAACCTTCGAATGAGGGACTGCTCATCCGCCTCATTGAAAACTATAAATGGCCCCTCAAACTCTGGCTTTGGGGTATACTCAAAATCATCAATGTCATCAGAGACAACCTACAGTGAATAGATGGAACAATACCAAACCAGGAGATGCACTGCGACTCAGCTCCGTGAGCATGGAAAAGTCATATGTTTTCTGAAAGACAGTGATAGTTTTCTAACCCACAGACTAACCTACAGCTAAAGAACACTGTTGATGGGAGAAAAAATACCAAAAACAAGATGAAGGGATCATAACCGCACGAACAACATGCAGTAAAAGGTATAGTTTATATACACATGTATATATACGACATGTATATATGTGACACGCATAAATATGGATGTAAAGTAATGCATATGCCACCACAGTAATGCCCATACACAACCATACCTCTCTGTTACTGATGAGATAACCTTGACCATCTATCATATATGATATCATCATGATCTGGTCGGTATTCGCATCGGGAAACTTCAAGGGTAACTTTGTTGTCTCAATATCAAATGCCATTACAATGGCATCCTGCAAAACCATTTTGTAGAAATATGTAACTATACATTTGGCCATATATAGGATTCATACTCTAGCTAGATGTTTATCCACACGTACGAGATTATCTTACCACTTATGATATTGTAAAGCGAGAACAGTGGGAGATGCCGTTATAGAATGCCGCCTTACTTATCTACTTCACACTCTCGAGCTTCCTTGAAATGATATTCTACTAATGATAATGATATATACTAATGATATTCTACTAATGATAATGATATATACTAATGATATTCTACTACTGATATTGATATACACTAACGATATTCCATTGCGTACAGGAACGTCGGTATTTGACTGGACCGTCTCTGATTTCATTTTCCGTTCTAATACGAGGTTTATACACGGACGTTCGTTGAAAAAAACATTCGACAAATTTTCGTGCAATGACGATGAATAAAAATCGTGTGGCGTCATACTGCACCTACCCTAGACTGAAACAAGATATATTTGTTCAATTTTTGTCTCAAATTATTTTGTTTTCAGAAAGAGCATTTCACAACAAGCCAGCCTAATGACCGTGCTAACGTCCGATGATTGTTTCGAGACTTCTCGTCAATGAAGTCAATCGTAGACAAAGGATTTAATTTTGAAAACAAGGTTTCAAGGGTTTTAATATTATCCACTTGAAATAAAATTAACCTCACCAACTTTCAGTCACTCGCTTGATGATCACTAGTCGACAAAAACAGTGCAATTGCAGCGCGACAAATGACAGTCAACGACACATTGAATAATAGAGCGAAGCTCATGCGTGTCGAACAAGTAGGGGATGTCAGAGTAGTTATCAGGCAGGTTCACTATGAGCAATTAAACTGCGGAAAATATACGATTCCAGCCGAGGTCGACATTGTATAGAGTATTAATATTTAGTAAGTCGCATATTAGTCACGGGATTAAGTTGACTAGTGGTCTCAAATGAACTGCACAACTAACCGGGCGTTCCATCAGGTCCTCTCTCAAAGTGATACTGGGTATGTTTGCTGCGGTCCTTCCTCTCACAGCATACCATCGACCACAGTTAATAGCCAGATCTATGGAAACTCTCGCGTGGTATGGCACATCATATTCCCTGCAAAGGCGATTATTCACTCTGTGAAATTAAATTGTGTAGTGGGAAGTTAATCTGTTGGATCTCACTTTTTTAATCTATAAATGACTTTATCCGGGTAAAGCGAAGCTTCAGGTCTGGATATTTATTAGTTCACCCGTTATGGTTCAGCATAGAGCACCTCAAGCATCAATGGTCTATTGACAAAGAGGCTTACCTTATGTCAACTATATTGTCCATAAGATCCGAGACAGGTTTCCTTTCCACCTTACCATCTGCTCCAGTGATCGTCCTTCAACAGAAACAATAGGTGAAGTCAAGATCACCATACGTATCACCGATTATTGGACCAAATCAATGGCTTAGTTCCTGTTTAGCTGATTAAATGGAATTGGTTCACAATTTTTACCTATGCAGCTGACACAGCTGTTACGTGCCACACATTGTTTACATGAAAGCAGTAAAACAAAAAAATTAACGCCATAAATGGGGGACAATCAGCACCATACCTACTGTACACAGCCATAGACTCGGTGACTGGGAAATCCAGTCACCCAAATGTGCATCGATAAAATCAGCATCTCCACTAGGACAATTTCACCATTACCAGACCAGCCACTTATTTAGTTAAGGGCAGAAAATGGCAACTTGCTATGAATCTATACCCACCCTGCAGCTTCGGCTAAAGCGTCTTTTTTTTTAAGAGCGTCCTTATTTTTCCTGACCGCTGAGAATACATCTCTCTTAACCTTATTCAGTAAATCTTGGGTGTGGAAGGTCAGCTTGATATACGTCCTTTTTAGACCAATAAGGTGATTGTGCTATAACAAACAGAAACAGAGGCATGGATGCACCATCTATTTTGGCTGCCAAGATATGCATAAGAATCTGACTGTGCTCGCCAGATGATAAAAAAACGACACAGTTATAAATGTTTCTAAAATTAAGCCACTGCTTAGACACATGTAGAGGCTCACATCGGGTGTTACCAAAATGATTGAACTGATGCCATCTTAAATCGGAATGTCACAGTATTATATATTGTACTGATAACTGGTCTACTCGCGTGATTTTAGTCAGTCGCAATCGCGCGAACAACACAATCGCATTCAGAAAACTTCAAAGAAAATTATCGGTTGCATCCGAGCTGTCCTCTCTCAACTTTAACTCGCCGGTTAGTCAGATGATCGTTCGCGGTTTGTTATTCCAACGTAACAATCATGTCTCTATGCAGTAACCTTGACATTTACCTAACTACCATTCTAACGCCTGCTTTCAGTTGCGTGATTTCGGTTGCAGACCGCAACCAAAAGTGAGATGGTTTTTTAAATCGCACTTTTCGATCGCACTCCTAAACAGTTAAGCAGATTTTGCAACCGAAATCCATTTCAGTTGCGGCAAAACCGATCACACAACGAATACACCCAATAGCATATATGTACCATTGAGATATAATTTAATTTTGTAACGCGTGTGTTGTGTAAAGAAAGCATGCATGGTTCAGACTGATTCTCTATATAAGCTGCACCGTGGTCTCCAACGACGAACAAATGCAATTTGTGCGATATTGCTTATTGCAATGTTGCTTGATGCTAAAAATTAGTAAATGAATCCATAAGCTTACCAGATCCAAATCTTCTTTTTGCACGAAAGCTACAGAGAATATTTTCCCGGAGAATTTCTTCATAAGGTAGGCTGCAACCTCTTTCTCTGTTTTATCCTGACAGGCCACATAGAAGTAAGGTTTATATGGCAAGGTGACCTGCAAATAAGGACCTCTCTCTCTCTCAGTTTCAATTCCAGTCTGATTGTGTAGGCTAAAATGCCCAGAACAGGAAGACTTCTGGGCTTCTATGTCTTGTAGAGCTGTATGATTTTTTGTTCTATGTAGGCATTCGGCTATTTGAATACTAATTTCTTTAATGGTAAGGTTTTCCTTTATTCAGAATAAAATCGATCCCGGTGAACATAAAGGCTTATAGATTGATTCAGCATGATGCATAGAATTATCCTGAGAGGATAACTCCACGCCATGACCTGAAATGCTAATCATACCTTAAATCTGCCGCCGGCTTCCTCAATAAAATAGAAATCCACAGCGCTGACAAGCCTTTTTTCTTCATCTTGTATATCCGACTAAAACATACAAACTCATTTAGCTACCGCCTTCACACATCAAGACAGGCAATCACTTATAGCAGATTGTTGTGTTAGGCTTGACCATACGAGCCGGGTAAATATGCCTTTGTCAAATGCTGGGCAACAGTGAAAGACCTTGGCATATTTCCGGACATTATGATATATGGTCCATGGGTGTAAGTAACAGTCATCAAGCTATAAGCAAACCGGCAATACATTCCGTACGACCATTGTGTATGTCATGAGAGAGATAGCGTTGGCTTAGGTATGCTGTGCATAAGTTCATAAGGGTTGAATATTCAGTGCAGGATATTTAAGCTCTTGGATATATGTCTGGTGTAGTCGAGTACGCGTTGCTTCGATTTAACTTAAGGAAATCATAAAAGGAAATGGATAGCAGAATAGCATATGTGACAATGACTCACAGCATGTAAGTTAACAAGCCAACCAAGTCTCTCTTGTGGATCTTTGTACCTCTCGTATCCAAGCTTGACATCAATTTCATCATTGATAATTGCTTCTGATAACCTCTTATCCTGCCCATCATCTCTGTATCATACCAAACCAAATAAATAAGGTGATAAAACCACACATACCGACATAGGCTATTTCTAGGAACTAAGAGTAAGACTAACTCTAACTTCTAAGACTAAGACTAAGAGTAAGTCTTGCAACATTGAGAGTACTTACGTTACTACTTTAGTACTTAAAAGTTAGACTTAGATTAGAGTAACTGTAGACTTGGAAGTTTGACTTGAAAGAGTCACACTCACTCACTGACAGTCACTGTCAGTCACCCAGTGTGGCTGTGAGTGAGTCACACTCACTCAGTCACTGACACTGGCAGTCACTCAGTGTGAGTCAGTGAATCGAGTGATACTGCGAGTGTCACTGTCACTGTCAGTGTCACGCCACGGTCAGTTCGATTTGGAATTGGATGAATAGTTTGGTGGGTACCTGTCATCCGCAGAGCTTTCACTTTTGTCCGTCACGAGCTTTCCTGTGTTCTGAAGAACCATATTGTCACGTTTACTTTGTGAGAGAGTGTTATCTATGAATACACTCCATCAATACATGGTGAAGCACTAGTTGGTCTGTAGAGGTACCAAGCTGTGTAGTGAATGTAAACACACACGCGCTTTACATTTGGCGGGAGATTTTTGTGTTTCACTTCTACGTTCTGCTAGATTCCAACGACAACAGTATTTCGTCTAGGAGTGAAATAAAAATATAACGCTTACAGACGCCGATTAATATGATAGTTTCTATTAGATCAGATAAGTTTATGTAATATTATGGTTGTGAAATAATTTATTAGATTTTCCATTTAATGTTATTGGGAGGATCTCAGAAGACTCTTTTGTTGAAAAGGGGACATTGAGAGTCGACGTAAACAAAACCGGCCTCATCAGATCTGCATGAACGATGAGATTGACTGGCTCGCAAACATGGGCAGCCGTCGTGCTGATGCTCAATATAGGTGTCTCAGTATCCATTGTTTTAGTCAACAAATGGATATACACCCAATACTCTTTTCCAAACATGACTTTAACCTGTCTGCATTTCCTGATTACCTCGCTTGGCATGGAAATCGCT
>Ga0224501_10003328_pt1 | contig 12635 bp, 11 predicted proteins | sample SF_Oct11_sed_USG_4_FD_169105 | JGI IMG/M metagenome (GOLD analysis project Ga0224501, IMG submission 169105) | Sediment microbial communities from San Francisco Bay, California, United States - SF_Oct11_sed_USGS_8_1 | ecosystem: Environmental > Aquatic > Marine > Sediment | place: USA... | reverse complement strand
AAAGCTTGCTCATTCAACTGTCCCAAAAAAAAAGGTAGCAGAGGATGGTTTCGATCCATCGACCTCTGGGTTATGGGCCCAGCACGCTTCCACTGCGCCACTCTGCTCAGCTGTTCAGTAAGGCGCTAATGTGAATCATATCGCTTAACAACGTGTTGCCTTTCAGTTTGTCGCCAATTGGCTAGGCTTGTTGCTGTCGGGGCTCTATCTGGTACTTTCTTTTCGTATGACATCCCGGTGTCTAAGTTGTAGTAAGTAAAAGTTGAATGTAATTTTGCTCCCTAGGGTGTTTGGAGGTCGAACATACCTTCTCATAGTGTAAGCTCGTGCTTGTGCTCGCGGTGATAACCAAGGTCCATCGTTTAATTGAAGATTGTCTTATGTCTATCATAATCGGAATGAAATTAAAATAGATCAAAATTATTCAAAATCAACACAGTGACAGTGACACTCACAGTCAGTAGACTGAACAGTCACACACCAGACCAGAAACTGGGAAAGTGAGAAACTGAGAACAGAAACTGAACGTCAGTTCACTTTGAGTTCAGTCAGTGAGTGACTCAGCGAGTCACAGTCACGCTCGCTCAGTCACTATCACTGACTCGGTGACTGACTGAGTCACTGACAGAGTCACTCAGACTCACTCTCAGTCAGTGACGTGAGTGACTCGCTCCACTGAGCGATTGAGTCATTGACTCAGTCACTCCATCAGATTCAGTCATCTCGTTGTGATTGACTCTCAGACTCACACCGATTAACTCTGCCAGTCACTCACTCCTCAGTCAGTCCCTAGCTCAGTGTGATTGAGTCACTCATTGACTGTGGCTGCGCTTGACTGGGATTGCAATTCGGCAAGCATGGCTTACAATTACTTAGAGTCAGAGTAGACAGTTACACAGTTGATTCAGACCATAAGTGTGACACTCCTCAAACTAAACCGTCATGCACTTCAGTGAGTGAGTGGCTAAATGATTCACTCAGAAACTCTGCGGTGTGACTGACTCATTAACTTTAAGTGAATTGGTGTATTTTTCTGGATACAAGGCGCGAGCGAATGTGCTCAACATCGTGCGTGTACGACTTTGAGTCCGTACGGGTTGTCTGAAGTTGAAAGCAGTGAGTTTAGTAACTTGGATTGTTTGACAATACTCACAGACTCAAACTGGAATTCAGACGCAATCTAGCTGTGCGAAAATTCCCAACAGAAGGACCCCAAACCATCATCTGTATTTTAGCTGGAGCTACTAGAATCTTTTGATTACCCTAAGTTCCGACTCCTATTGAATGCTATTCTTGTAGGTAATACCCACACAGACCAGGCCAGTGATGGTAAGATAAAAATTGCTTCTTTCAGGATGTGCAATTGTGTGCCCACCCTGTCTTTCAACTATCAAAAGCAATAAGAGCAGCTTCTCATTGATAAACAGATTTTGACTGGACTATCCTGTCCACTCTGTTGATATACGCCTGAAGCCAATTGATATTGCAATTTTAGTGAATGCAATATTTCAAGGGATTGACAGTTAAAGTGTGAACAGTATGTACATACCCATTTTCTCAATACTGTTACTAAACCCCATATGGAAAGTTTCGGTGCTTGATGACTGTAAAGTAGTTATCATCGGTTCTACGCCCTTTGCTCTTACTCATCCAACCTCTGAGGAATCGAATCGCATTGAACTGAGGTCATTTGCTCAGACAACATGTGGTTTTCTTTTCCAACTGTCTAAGGCTCTCGGACTGTATTCCATAGGCTAATGAAGAGAATCTGAGGGCGTTGGAAAAGCTGATGGATGAATTCTTCCAGCCTCTTACTAGCAACGATAGAAAACGTCAGATTGGTAAGCAAACTCTTCTTTTCCTCTGGTGCTTCAAAAATACTTATTCTGTGCTTTGGATTCTAGTTTAATCGAACAGCTACTGCAGACTTGATTAAAGTGGAGGGTGTAACTCCAAATATCTAGATAGACTATTGAGTATCTTACCCTGATGATAATACAAAAATAACAAAAATATTATGGGAAACTCTAAATGGCGGCCGAGTAGCTAAAGAAGCGAAGATCTGGTTGACAAGGTATGTTGTCGATGTTCTTTCTGGGGAGATAGGTGTCAAAGGTGGCAACAGAAATAAAGGTCTGATTATATGGTGGATGTTCTTCCTGATTTTGTAGAGGAATTATTGAACGATTTCAGTCAGCAGAAGGATGCCTGGCAGCTATGTTTGTATTTCATACAACAAACGCATAATGAATATGTTATGATGTACTGTCTCAGTGTTCTGGAGGTGGGTTGATACTGTGTATCCTAAGTCATCTGAGTAAGTGCAAAAGGCTTAAAACTGTGGTACCCGGTTTGATGCCCGGTTTTGGCACCGCTTTGTGCTTCAGCTTTGCCGCATTCTATGGGGGCACGACACTGGTGCAAACCCCCTGATGACGCACGCTGAAAAACGCTTTGAGTCAATGACTCAGCTAATAAATTTATGCAAATCCTGACATTGATCAGGATCTGAGAAAGTCTAGTAAATGTGAACTAAACATACAATCAGGGAAAGGAAAAAAGAAGTACAGATACAGTGTTTACTTCATGAACATAGCAGACTGTTCCTCAGACAATTTTTGCTGTTGCAGCGTGTAGTCCATGTGTATATGTGTATGTATGTATGTATGTACATTATATTTGTCAAACTAGACAAAACAAATGTACATACATACATACATACATACATACATACATACATACATACATACATACATACATACATACATACATACATACACATATACATACGTACACATATATATACATACACATATACGTACATACACATATATACATACATACATACATACGTACACATATACATACATACACATATACACATATACACATGGACTACACACTGCAACAGCAAAAACTGTCTGAGAATGTTATTATGGTGATGTAAACGGAATATAACTAAGTGCCAGGGAGGACCAAAGAAGGATAGACAGTAAGGCTATGTCACAGAATAGACACCCATAAGATCACAGTTAGCCTTTTAGTTTTAGGGCTCGAATAGCCATTGGACCTGAAACAATGTTCTCTTATGTTGTTTTTCTGAATGACGATGCTCGTTCTCTGCCCAATGGTAAAGGTAGTGCTGTTGCTTCTGTCGCAGACTATGATAGTAAAGCAGTGGCATGGTCTGCAGACGCAGGATAAGCGTGTCATCCGCGAGACAATCGTCAAATTTCTCGTTGAGACCAACGCTAAAATTCCATCATTTGTACGCAACAAACTAGCCAAGCTCAATGTGGATATAGCCCGACACGATTGGCCACATTTCTATCATGATTTCCTTACCAACATTATACAGGTGAGTTAGTTAAATTATGCGGGGAAGTAGGGACAGGGCATATGCATATGTGGCTTCATCAAGTTGACTGCATTTTAATTACTTTCGTATCATCCAGGTTACTACTGAAAAGTTTCCAAAAGCCCTTTTTATTCGTGGTAATCTTTATATTCTAAGGAATTTTTCCCTGGCTGATCACGTGTGGTGCCTTATGCACAGGTCTGGGAGGACCAAAGGCTAGGACCACAGCTGGAACAGTGATTAAGAGCAGTGTGGCGGACCCTTAGAAAAACACCTTCAACCTCATGATGTTCATGAGATGCTTATGGATCAAACTTGGTTTACGGCGAACAAAGATACGTTTTAAGGACCCTATTAGTAGTAACCAATGCTCAATTCCTTCCAGGCGATCATTTTATCTCTCCTATTACATCCACATGGCATTCAGTCCACAGAACTGACCATTTTTCCCAGTAGACGATCTGCCACAGGTCAGTCGCAGGCAGGTGTTGTTAGGATTTGTCCTCACATATGAGCTCTTTGAGTATATACACTTAAATTGCAAATGACACTGATTCTCTAGTAACCCGAAAAGAGTTAGTCTCAGCGACCTGGCTTTTAACTATGTTCTTTTAAAAATTGATTTCGGTCTTTTCGTTTTCAGTTGACTCAGCAACCCAGCACCGTGGGACTGGGAGTTATTCTTCTACAAACCACATCGGAAGAAATGGCCTGTCCTAGAGAGGATTTATCTATCTCCAGAAAACAAGAGCTGCTGCAGCTGCTGCTAGACGCCATGCCTACTATCCTCGGCACATTGTCAGGTATTTAATAGATTCTGATCCATATGCCACAATCCAGTTAGAAACATTCCGTGTCAGAATCTAAGGTAGCAAAAACAGCTATTTGTATCGCTATAACATAAAACCGGTGGTGAATTCAGTAGTAATCGATACATATAACCTGTTTTAGATGTTTTGGATAAAGTTCTGGACAGTCACAAACTGTTGGTCTCTGTAACACCGCCTCCTTCTCCTACAAATCTCATCTCCACACCGCAAGGTAAGCTCTATTACTACTATAACATGACTGCTTTAACAAGTATGGTTTTGATTTGATTTGAAAATTTAATTTTGCATGGTAATCAGAACTTACTGAGTCAAACAAAAAATCTTATTCCAGACACAGATTCCCATAGATAGTGAAAATCAAATTCTAGGGTAACACAAAACATAAGTGCGAAGCAGCGTTTTAAAAACTAGTTGCCATTACCTTTACTAAATCTTTAGTTGTTGCTGATTCTCCTGTTTTTTATGATGCTATGCAATCTATAAATACATTTTTTCAGAAAATGCGAACCGAGCGAATAATATATTTGAGTCTCCGGCTTATAAACCACAGCCGAGGTCCATGATGCCGTTCGATAAGGAATCACAGTTACTCTGCTCCCAGGTATAGCTTCATTCCATGTACATGTTCTCCTTTCCTCTATGTGGTATGTGACAACAGAACACAATAATGTAGTAAACCCTCATGGTACTTGCTGTCATCTGAGCGAGACTCTATCAGCAAACTCAGACTCTAAAATCCACTAGTAATTAGTCTGTGAGATTCTCTATTTGTGTGATTTCTTTTGGAATATTGAGTTTTATTAGATTTTTCAAGACAATTTTTATTATAAAAACATCCAAAGAATTTAAGCCGTGATCTTGAGGCCGATGAACGAGACGCGAATTCTCATACATTTCAAAATAGAACAAAATGTCCCAAACAGTTTTGTAAAAAAATGTGGGACTTCAGTGTCATTAGCTTATTGCTTTTTGAGTCTAGTTGTAACAATCAGACTGTGATCACAGTTCTATACTCTTACAGACACTCTCCTGTATAAATCATCTGTTCAGCTGGATTCCTCTGTCCACCATGATAACACCGAAACTACTCAGCACTGTCTTCCAATTTGCCAGTTTTGGCTGCGAGAAGGCACCACGGGGCAAAATGTCGTCCAGCGTTGATCGTCAAGTGCTCGGCACAGCAGCCATGTGCTGTGTTAATGAGCTGCTCAGCAAGAATTGTGTGCCACCCGATTTCGAAGAATATCTTCTGCAGCTGTTCCAGCAGACGTTTTATCTGCTGCGAAAGTTGACTGGACAGGACGCGATGGCGGCGTTGGATTCAGAGTAAGTAACTTTGGCCTGCGGTTTACTAGTTATTATGGTGTTATATGATTTGGTAGGTTTGATCGGGTGATCATGCGCTAGGACCAAAATAATACATTCAATGTTTCTATACTAAAACCAATCAAAAGAGTCGGATTCTTTTCTGTAAATCAAGAGTTCTACTAGATTGGTTGGCAGTTTGATGTATCGATAGGTTAATACAGAAATAAAATTTAGTTTTTCAATATATATTTCATGCGAATGCCCTCCACATTTCTTTACTGCTCTATCAACTATCGGAAATGGGACCAGTTGCCAACGTTCAAATGTACTTCAGCTTTTGCTCATTTCATAAAAAATATCCCCTTTCATAAATTCAGTATATCATCGAAGTGTTGTGAGAAGTTCTGTCCCCTACTTTTTGTAGTTTTGTTGATAAGTTCACGGAATTCATTCGACTTTTTGTGAACCACCATCTGCGCCGGTTCGAGGCTAATCCACAGTTTCCTGTTATGGAATTTCTCTCTCTGCTGTTTGAGTACACATTTAAACAGGTTAGTCAGTAGTCTCATCTGATGGCTCATCATTTAAAGGACTCTTGACTATTTTCACCTCAAGAGCTGATTTTCCAGTTCGGACTACATGTAAATGTATTTTTCGAAGGCCTGCTTCTGTTTTTACATCCACCAGACTCTCCTCCATCTCCGCTCGTGATCTTTCTATGGCTGCCTTCTCAAATTTATTAAAGTCTACCTCGCTGTGTCCTGTTAAGTAGATATTGATGTGTAAATAGGTAAATATAAATGCTTTGTGATTAGACAGAAACCATCCAACTACAATAATAAAACCATAATATTTTACTATTTACTATATTTTGGACTAATAATCACTTCACTGGTTGGTTGCATCCGCCCATCTCAGAAGTGTATGGTGCAGTTTCAGTTGAAGCCAGAGTGTACTGGACAGGATTGATGAGTAAAGTTTTGCTATGCCCAAAGTACCAGGGTACCCGTTGACTCGGTCTGAGGCATTGCCGTACAATACTAAGCAGATTTCAATTTTAATAGGAAATCAACCTTTTGTAGCCAACCACAGAGGGTTTCTTTGCATGTCTGGAGATCTGGCAGATATTCCTCGACTATATCAAGGGCCGCGTGCAGGACCGTGGGCAGAGCACCAACATCCTCACCAGGTACAGGGGTGGTCATTGTTTCTGTTGATTCTACTAAAGCTGTTTTAAAAGCCTTACAATAGGTTGTCGCGTACGATTTTAAAAATTTACCCATCCTCAGAGTTGCAAATTTCTCTAAATTGGGACTCTGTCTATTGTATCCTGACCGGTGTCAGGGGTAAATAGACATTGGCCTACTAAGTCTTTAATCCAGGACATATCATTATGGGCTCTTTGTTAGCACTTGCATGGACCATTAAAAAAGGTTACTCTTTACCTACCGCCATGAACTGAATCCAACTAGGGTGAAATGCAAAGTGGTGCACAAACCAGGAATCGATCGAACAAGGCAATCTTGATTCTAACCCCAGTGCACTACCCACTAAGATTATATGCTTAGCCGCACCTATTGCCTGCCGCAAGGCGCTCTAAACCGGTTGTTATATTGCACGCAAAAGTTAAATTATCTTTATCGAGCTTTCTTCTATTTCCAGATATTATGACGGTCTGATGGCCCTTGTCAAGGAGTTGTTGAGAAAGCTTCAGTTTAAATATAATCAGGAGCTACTGGAAACACTGGATGATGAAGGACAGGATGATGATGTACGACCGTTGTGTAACGCTGAATTGAAATGTTATATATAGCGGAATAGCTCAATGAGTAGAGCGGTTGGCTCAAGATTGAAATATCCTAAATTTAAGTCCTGGCCATGCTAACCACCCCCTGTGATAATGAACTCCTTGCATAACTCCTAGCTCCTACCACCCTAACAGCCTTAGCCTGAGGTGATCGGTTAAATAGGATGGTCAATTGCCCGAGTCGAAAAAATATATGTGTCTATCCAGGATAAGCTTGCAGTCTCTCAATCTGTTCATAACCTAATCCACTCGTCTCCAGCAACGCATCAGTTTGATACACACAGGTCATGGCACATTAGAATTAGAATTACATTCAAACCACACTTTAATCAGCTTTCATTGTAGGACTTGACAGAGTTGCAAAAGTATATATCGGCATGTAATGACACATTAATACCGATCGCTGAACTCCTACCTACTGAGACAAGACAACTCCTGGTAACGTTTTTACTAGTGGCATCATTATTATAATTATAATGTTGGGATTTTTCTTTTTGGGCTTGAATGGTGAGCTTATTTTCCTCTTAAAGGGTACCTTGTAACCAAAATATGTTTCTCTCGTCCGGGTGTATTGCTATTTCAGTGCAGTTTTTTTTACAATGAAGGCTTACCAGCGGTGGAGGAGTTTCTTGTTCCTATACATTGAGAATTACCCTGATTTGAGGGTTCCTTCTGATGTGCATGCTATCGTTATTCTCTTCAATATATCTACAAATTCTCTTGGCGCGCAGGCTTTAGGAATTCCATCGATAACATAGAATCATCCTTGTAATCTTTCTTACTATCCATCGCCTGTCAAGAGCGTCATACCGCTGTTTTTGTTTGTTCTTATAGGATAGTACATTTGATGAGAATCTGTCTGTCTACCTGAGTATAGAAAAGCACTTGTCTGAGATTACAGAGAGCTCGGCACGCTATATTCACTGTAGTATTCGTGACCTGTGCACGAGTCTACAGACCGCAGCCCGGCTGGTGGGCAGCTACACCGGTGCCACATTCAGCGCGCAGTTCGACTATGTCAATGTGTTCTTCAAAAGGTCAGGGTCATGGCCAATGGTGTGATGAGATTTGGATGTAATGAGTAGGAGCATATCTCGATGGTTAGAATGCATCGTGGCTCATGAAATCTCAGATTCATCCCCTAGCCAAAATTAGAAATCCTATGCTTCCCTTTTGATCAGCCAAACACAGACAGCAGATGCACTCATCAAATTATACATTATAATGCAGTCTGTTCGCGCACTTCACTCTGCAACTGTTGCTGTGTTTTAGACTTGTGGAATTGGCTGTTCACAATGAAAAGAAGCGATTCTATACAGTCGAGTCTACAAATCCAACTATCAAAGCTTTCGGACAGGACTTTGTTGAAATGTAAGTAAGAGAAAACCATATTCGTACGTGCGAGGGCGATTCATCATCGTCAGTTACTGACTGGGATACGAGTCATTTCAAAACCCATCAAAATTCTTAGTGAGATGTTAGTTTAAACATGCTTCACAACGCTCATCACAATTATTTTCTGTTGAGAAGTCCGGTACATACACCCGCTTATTCGGGAGTTGGAAACCTAGGTTTTGTTGTCTGTTCCTTTCAAAATGTAGATTTTGCTTTTGTTGGAGTTGTGTTTAAAACTGACAAGAATGGACAACTCCAAAGCTGGTGTACCGATTTGGTTTTGGAGTTGTCTACCTTTGTCAGTTTTTATTACAAGGACGATAACTCCAAATAAAACCAAAAACGGTTAGGAAAATAAACTAGAACGGTTGGGTGCTATCAATTTCTAATTGTAAGAGTGTATGAATGCAGTCTCTATTGATATATGTTTTTTTATATATATTGTGTGGTTTGTTGAATTGTTCTGTATTTTTTGCACTGGTTATATAGATATGCGCAACTCCTCGCCGCCTTAAAGGCTTACATCCCGTGGCTGTCACAGTATTACATGGAGTCCTATCACAAGCAGGGGGCCAGGGAGACCTGTGCCGAGATCCTTACCACATTGATCAACGCCGTACTACCCACCTTGGACGCCAAGGTAACTGCTATACACAGGAGCTATCCTCTTTTGGCAGCATTTCTTAGCAAAGAGGACAACTCCCTAACAGAATCTTATTGCTAGCTAACCAGTATTAGTGTGCGTCCATGGTGTCATTTTTTTAGATATCTAGTATCTCCTCAACGATATAGGCAGATATTCTGTACGAATTTCGAATGCCACTTAACTTTATACTCCCTCGATTATGATGTCAGTTGTGCTTAGGGGTTGATACAGAATACAATATGTTATGAAATATACAAGGCAGTACAGTACAGGTGAACAAAATTCAATGCAAATCCAATAGAAAGTCATTGTACTAAAATGTAATACACAGTTACACCGTTGCAAGTACAAGTCGGCTCTCTAACAGCCGCTTCCTTTCATAGCCATCGGCCATGGTAACAAAAAGAATATGAAAGACTAATGTCATTTTCATTCCAGGCGCCGGATAAGATACTAGAATGGTCAATACACCTTTCCTGCTCCATATTTCTTCATGTGAGGCCGGTTTATCTATATGACTTACCCAGTGTTCAACAGCTGTATCGACTAACTGGGCAAGGGTTCTGCCAAACACTTCCACCAAAGGTAAAATGCAAAGACCTGTCACGGGCGTGTTTATATCACGGGCGTGTTTATATCACGGGCGTGTTTATATCACGGGCGTGTTTATAGCCGGGAAAGTTGAAAACGGTCGTGACTTTTTTGCTGTTAGTGGTCAAACTTGACTTAATCTGCTTGCCAATGTTTTAGAATTGTGATTCTTGTAGTATCAGATCGTGTAGACTATCACCACATGCCAAACTCAGTGGTACTAACCTGGAGATAGGGAATTGCCGTGTAGACTACTTGTAAAGCCCCTTTCTTGGAAATCCTCGCCTAAATCCCTGTTGTCTACTAAATTATTTCATGGACTCAACAAGGCATGGGTTTCTTTGTTTCTAATCCTGAAGCCTCCAAGCGGCTTTATACTAACCATTCGGTCGGTGTGCCGAAAAGTTTGCATGGCAGATGCCTATCTCCGGGTTGGTACCACTGAATTTGGCATGTGATAGTGGTCTACACGATCTGATACTAAAAGAACCACAATTTTAAAACATTGGAAAGCAGATAAAGTCAAGTTTGAACTGCAGGAACTCATTGGTTTGACCACCAGCATGCCATGGCCATTTTCAACTTCCCGACTATAGTACTTTACAGTTTACTGTAATCCAGTGACTGCTGTAGTTATAGGGGGGAACAGAGGTCTGAGTGACTTGAGTCACTGTCGCCAGCTGGTCTGAAGTCACGCGATGGACCTCTGCTGTTTATATACGAGTTCATTCTTTAATGTTGTCTGTATGCCTCTGTACGGTTGTAGTTCTTGTAGCTTGGTACCCGCCGTCCTTGTTTGGCACATCCCCATCTATCATGGTGTCATTATTTATGCGTTTTTAATGATTCTGCACTGGTGCTAGACCATCCTCGTAAGCTCCCGCACATAAGCCTGAGGCTTGTTCTGCAGTGGTATGTATTTTTCAAAGATATCAATTTTAAATGTACAGTCCATATGGATGCCACTCATGTTTGTAGCTGGCAACTCTGCTCACACAGTCTCTGTCCAGTTATCTTATCCTGCGCTGGCCAGCGTTACCGGATACAGAACAGAAGTGGGAGTCTCGCTCTCCTGTGCACGCTGACCTGCTACGATCACTCTTCTCTGACTTCCTATCACTGAGAAACGTGTCCGAGTCAGATAAAACCAGCATACATCGAGGTAAGCTCTTGTGGGCGTAGGTTTCAAGTTGAATGTCCTTCTATGGGGGTTTCGTTTTTCAGCCGTTGTCTGTCTATGATTGGACGTAGGCCTTCCTCCTCTATGTCCACAGCTTGTGTGGTCACATTGCGGAGAAATTGAGCTATTTTCTGCCACGATTCAGAACGGATTGGTAAAGTGTGATCAGCCAGGGAAAAATCCCTTACAATCCTGCGCCGTGACCGGGAATTAAACCCGGGCCATGGGGAGGACAGACAGTAGGTTATTTTTGTTCTCTCACTGAGCTATCATGACCGACTTTCTGTGGATTATTATGGCCTGAATAAGTCTGGTTGTTCGCAGTATGACTGCGTTATCATGAGAACATGTCTGACCGTGCGAATTCACAGGAGATACGAAACACAACTACAATAACTGCTCCTGGTTTAAATGACGGGCCTGGGGGAATATCACGTCCATTAACTCTGGTGAGCTGCACACCTCATACATGCTCCTGGACCTCGGCCTGGAAACATCGGTCCTTACAGATTTATTTGATAAAATTGCCGAGCTTCTTGGGTACAACAAAACTGTCCCCTTCTTTTAAAATGATCTCTCAGCACAAGATCTCCTATGTAAAGATTCCAGTGGAGCATGAAACTGCTGCAGAACAAACCTAAGGTGTGGATGGGTCGTCCAAATAGGACTCTCAAGTGTTCAGCGATAACAACAAATGAGCAAAGGCGCGTTCAAAGCATACGCTGTCTTCTGTCTAAGCTAACAATGGCAAATCTTCTGAATTTCAGCGAAACCTGTGGTGCTGACCTCATTGACAGCGCTTCATGACCTCATTGCTTGTATTGCCGAGGAGCCGAAAAAGACTAAAGAAATCATGTATAGCTCCATCAAGGAATACATTCATATAGCCCTGCCACTCTTCTCCGTCTACATCAATGAATCAGGTAACACTCTCCTTTCTGCCTATGTTGCTTGTCTGATTGGCAGGAAGGGGTAGCATTTTTATAAGCTCACTGAAGAGTTTGTCGTGTACTTTCAGCTTTACAAAGGATATTGACCCAGATTACCGATTCTCAAAAGTAGTAACTTCCTGTTCCCTATGCTCCACTAGCAGCATCTTCATATCTGCTATCTGTGTATATGCTAAATCATACCCTCTATTCCGAAGTTGACGATTTTTGTCTCCGTTGCACATTGTGGTTCAATAATTTGGTTTTATTTTAAGTTTTGTTCCTGGTGTGCAAAACTGGTGAGGGTTAGTAACTCCAAAGCTGGTTCACCAATGTGCTTTTGGAGTCATCCTCTTTTGTCAGTTTTTAGTCGAAGAGGACGACTCCTAATAAAGCTTCCCTTTTCATACCAGACAATTCCATCGGGATTGCAGCGTTTTTGTATGACATGTTAATTTTATATCCAGACAGCAGTTTGTTGTTATCATGCAGTTTTTGTTATTTTAGGACTTTTCCCCAACTTCATGGGAGTTCTATTTTGTGCAAAAATGAATGTTTTTTTTACTTTTAAAAGAAACCAAGAACGTTTTT
>Ga0224501_10003327_pt1 | contig 12637 bp, 2 predicted proteins | sample SF_Oct11_sed_USG_4_FD_169105 | JGI IMG/M metagenome (GOLD analysis project Ga0224501, IMG submission 169105) | Sediment microbial communities from San Francisco Bay, California, United States - SF_Oct11_sed_USGS_8_1 | ecosystem: Environmental > Aquatic > Marine > Sediment | place: USA... | reverse complement strand
GTCTAAGAACAGAAAATTGTGGGTTTTTCTTTCATAACAAGCTAGCGCAAACAACCGTGAAATAAGTTAACGTCCAATAGATAGCCTTGATAACATTGACACCTTAGCACGCCCACTTTCAGGCACAGAAGTCTGTTTGGTGATTTAATTCATTTTCAGATGCAGCCGAGGTACATGGTTTGTAAAAATACACATTTCAGGCACATTTTCGACCAGTGGAACTGAGCACACCATCCCACACACAGTAATGAGATGGTCGTTTTTTGCATGAAGCAGTATCAATGCATCTCTCTTGACGCTTGTTCTGTTTTTGAGCTATAGAACTAAAGTGAGGAGCTCATACTAAACACGGGAGCCGTCAGGACCGAGATTCGAACCTAGTTTATCATGATTGTGAGTTCAGTTCAGCTCTATCACTGAGCTAACCCGCTATACCATATTTTAGTCATCTTCGTTTATTCGAGCTTGGGCTATGTCATGAACACGAAACAACAGCTAAATATATTGCAGCTTGACTAATGGAGGTATTATACCATTGAAAGGGCTGTAACATCATGCGCACACAGAGTTCAGCAGTCAGCAGCCTGAAATCATCCGCTTATTCACCTCGTATCCGAGTCAGATTGGCACAACATCCCACACGCAGACCTTTATAAGATGGTTGATACAGTAGCATATCAGTCCATCTCACTATTTATCTATACATCGAGTCCATATCTCACCATTGCAACATACGTGCACAACAAATAAACCGACAGTCAGGCTAATTTCTCTAGGTTACAATCGGTCAGCATCGCCCCCACTCGTGGTCACCTGGCACTAGATTTCCTTTTGCTGTTGCGTGACAGCTCTCGTAGGTAGATTGCCAGCGTCTAGGATGCAACAGAGTCAGTTTAGGCAATAATATTTCAAAGACGCCAAAGAAGTGGGCAAAGTTCCACACGATTTCTGTTATCCTTTGTTACTATCAGGAAAACAGGTAGCTGTGATGGGCTCAGATAGATAAGACAACAATACACAAATCAATTCCTCATCTAAGAGCCTCATCTCCCACAGCACAGCTCTTCTGACACCACATAGATGCACAAATAATACATCAGTGATGAGAGATAAGAAACGGCTTGCTCATCTCAAACTTTGTGAATATTCCAATTATTTGATTATCATATCAAACCGATCAGGTGAACCTTTGTTATCTGTTGCGCGCGGCATGAGAGGTCACTGGATAACCGACTGATTGCACGGATCAGTCTCAGAATAAGACCAGTCCCTGGAGGAAACAGATTGCGCAAAGGGAAATCAATGGCTTACACCAGTGATCTTCAGTTTCAAGACATTCCAAACCACCTGAGCATGAATGGGAGAATGAATTAGATTTAGATTTAATGTTTTGAGCAGATAGTCTACATTTCACATATATACCAAAAGCTGCTGGTAGTTCCATTTAGAAAGTGTCACGAGCCAGTGTTTGCCAATACAAACACATTAGGTGTTCAATGCTATGCCCTGCTTGGCAGATCTAGCCAACAGTACAAAGTACACCGGCGGCCAGGCCACTAAAGAAACACACGGGAGTTGTTGACGCCAGCCCAGCTGATTGCCAACCACATGTAGTAGGTTCGCCCACACTGTTTTGCTATGAGTGACCAATGACAACCAGCCGAGTGTTGAGGAATATTTAGTAAATATTTGCACCTCACCCCTCAGGGTGGTGAGATGTGTCCGGACTGACGTAGGGGTTCGGCCATCGTCCAACAAACTCTTCACATATCAACAAACGAGATGCGACCATAAGGTCTAAACAAGCAAGGAGAGTTGAGGTCCCTGAACTTTGGATTATCACGAAAGAAAAACGTGAGTGTCAAGCGATATTCTGCCAGCACTCTCTAACAACACCGCGCACAGGAATCACACAGGATAACCGGGACAGCAGGACAGATGAACGTCTGGCTTACTTGGCTCATGAGCGAAAAAGGCTGTGAATGTGAGCGGAAGCCTCCAACCGAAATTTTTTAAACCCATGATCATGTCGATCATCAGGAGGGAAGACCTGAGGGCAGAAGAAGACAGTTTGACATACCTCCCTTCTCACAGAGGAGGAAATGAGGACAAGAGGAGGGTAGCCAGGCTACCCCCAATAACAAAGACAGTTTAACATACCACCCTTGTCACAACGAAGGGAACGGAACGGGGAGGGAGGGTAGCCAGAATAACCTCAGGGTACTCACAGTGACACATCTAAACTTGGGCGGGTCCTGATCATTGTAGAGATCTATTCCATCCTCTGTGGCATTAGTCATGTATGTAAAGACTAGCTGGTTGTACCTCTCAAACCATTTCATCTCTGCTTCGCTGAGGTTGCTGCGAATCTCTGGTGGAATAAGGGTTCCAAAACCCCAACGTAAAGACTTTATATGCTTCAGCCGAGCCATGCTACAATCAATTTTACAATAGGCTCCAGAGCAGAAACCATGTCAAATCAAGATAAATCGGCTAGGTTTGCAAGTGCAGCATTGATATGGCATGGCATACTCTGGTTGTAAGTCAGAACCAGATATGAGTGGTGTAGTGGCTTGCTGGACAGAGAGCTGCGCCTAGGACCAAAAGATATTCACCATTGTGAGATTCGGATTGCAACACTTGATAACCGAGGCTCACCCAAAGAGTGATTTTTCCCATAAGGCACACCATGTACCATCCTGGAAACAAGGCTATGAATAGGTGTAAACCCAGATGATCTTGACATACTATTAGTTGGCTAGGTAGGAGGTAGAAGTTCAGTCACGCTTCTAACTTACAGATAGGCTAGTACACATCTGTGGTTTCGTATCAAACCGTAGTGCCTCATCTTGACAGCCAATAGCAGATCAGCTTCCGAATCACTCTGCATGTCAGCCCTAAAAATTAAAAAGAATTATAATATTGTGTCATTACTGTGGTTTCATCACCAAATATGGAGTTGCCCTATCACTGTTGTGATAAATCCTGCAGTTCTGAAGGCATATGGCGGCCAAATGGAAAAAGGGAGGAAAGAGGTCAGCAAAAAGGATAGCGGAATAGCTCAGTGGCTAGAGTGTTTGGCTCAAGATCGACAGATCCTGGATTCAAGTCCTAGTCATACTGAGCAGACACTATGAGAATGAGCTCCTCAATACTTCCTAGCTTCTACTGCTCGAACAAGGACGTTCATTAAACAGGGTGACACGAGAAGAAAAAAGACGGCGGGCTAGGGGGATTGAGATCAGGCCAAGAGAGGGTCAGCGGATAAGGAGGTGATTGCTTACACATCGCGTCTGTTGAGTTCATATAAGTCTTTCATCTCCTCGAACACCTTTTGCAGTTGCTTTTCCTGTTGAATGGAAGAGCAAGGCATGTCTGGATCCCCGTGTACTGATAGGGTTTTGGGTGTGATGAGCTTCCCAAGTCTGTCATGAGTTGGTAGAAAGCGAGATAAATTTTAAGTTTAAACCTATACTCGTAAATTTCTCTCACAATCGGAATTTATGATATTGATAATCATTATGTGATCATAATGAATTTACCATTGGGTTGAGCCACCAATCATTTGTCCTTTAGTTTTAAGTAACCAAGTTGAACTATTAGTATTACTATTACTATTAGTATTACTGTGATAGTCACTCATTCAATCTTTGATTGAGTAGTCGGTTTGATTTGATCATTCAGAATCAGAACTATATCATAATATTCATTCACTTACAGCTACACTGACTGACAGTGACAGGGCGTACACACAGGCATAGTCACTGAGTGATTGAATGTACGACTACAAGTCACTCACTGTCACTAACACGGGTTAGCCCGTGTCTGCTAGTGACTAGTGAGTCATTCGACTTGGGCAATTCATAGTGGCATTGACATTCTGAAACTCAATGTATCTAATGACTGCCACCTTGGTTTTTGACTCAGCTGGAACCCAATAGCTCAAAAAACAAAAACTGCATTTAAGCCCATTTGCTAACAGGCTTTACCTCACAGAGTCCGCGGTGTCAAACTTTGCATTCATTCAATCATTGCCTATTTTAAATCTTGATAAAGTGGGGTTTAATTTTAAACTTAAAGTTACGATTATCATGGTAGGATAATCTATCTGGTATTACTATTTACTATGACTCAGTCATTGACTGTTGCCAGTATTGGCTCTTGACTGAGTATGACTATGTATGATACTAGTGACTATGTTAGTATCAGTATGTAGTATGTATCATGTATGACTATGAGTATGAGTACGACTCATTCAGTCATTGACTGACAGTGACTCACTGAGGTGAGTGACTCACTCAGTCAGTGAGTATGACTCGAGACTCATTACATTATTCGCAGCTAATAACGAACAAACTCGCAGTCACAACCCCTACAGTATCGCTTACATTGTAGTGTGGTAGAAAACCTTTCCCTTCTGTGTCACACCGTTTCAGGTCTTTGATTAGTTCTAAAGATTTAACCCCAAACATGTCGAAATTTCAAGTCCCTCGCCAGTTCTCCACCCTTTTACGAAATGAAAAGCGCGCCATTGGGGTCAAGGTCGTAAAACAAAACTCCGCCTCTTACATCCAAGTGTATCGACTGTTACGGAATTTCCATCTTCAGTAGACATGTGTATTGCCACTGTCTACGGCCTTGCGCCCGCCCAGCACGATCACGAGCACCTGTTGATAACTTGCTCGCACAGTCTAGTTGTGATATAAGTGGATTGAGAGGAGAGAAGTGAGGACGGGTTGTAGTTGACAAAATAATCGACCACAGATTTCAATTAAACTTGAGAGCAAACAATAGGATATCTCCGCAAAGTATACTCCTCTACGAAAGCTGTCTTTCTCTGGGAAAGTCTGGAATTAAACCGTGGACAGTAAAGCCAAATGGCTCCTTTTGTACAAGATAAAATGCTATCAGATGACGTTCAAGGAGTGTTACGACAAACGGACTGCAATACAAAGCGTATAAAATGTGTTTTGGTGGGAGATGGTGCTATTGGTAAAACGAGTCTTATCGTCAGCTACACAACGAATGGTTACCCTACAGAATATGTGCCTACTGCATTCGACAAATACTCAGGTAGGTCTGGGAGATACCATGTACTCAACGATTTCAAAGTTACAGAGAGATGACACATGGGTGGGCGCACTGAAGACTACATGGTTTAAATGACACATCATGTCACTATTGTGTGATATAAAATTTTGGCAATAGATGTTTGTGTTAAGTAAAAGGAAAGCAGATGGCAATGAATAAGCCGCTCGCTATGATTACGGGTTGTCCTTTTGATAAAATTCATTCCTTTTAAATGACATTAACATGAGAAATGATAGGTGAATAACGCCAGTAAACCATTTATATGTGTAGCTATAAATAGAAGGGCTGTTGGCTGTATCAGTATGATGGTCATTGTGATGAACGAATTCTGTTGATTGTTTAGTGCACTAGTTACGGCTCATTAGCTGCTGTATTGTGAAAGCCGTGAGGCAAGGTAATTCCTTGTGTGACCAAACTCAAAAACATCAAACATCACGCATTCACGCAGCGTCACACAATTACCAAAGGAATTTCATACTGGTTGAAGGTTTGAACTGGGTTTGAATTTGAGTTGAGTATACGCTGGCGTGTGCTTTGATACTGTTGATTTCCCACGCTGCCTGACAGCATCTGTATAACATGTCAGCAAAACTTTGACATGAAATCTAGGCAAGTCATTACAGGGCTATGGGCTGATTAATGAGAGTCTAGACTGAATTTATTCTAGCTATGGTCTGGAGCAAAAGGTTCTGATCGAATTACCAAATAATTTCCACACCTCTCATAATAATGTGGCCGGTCATGGGTGAGGTTTGTGTCATTAGATTATAAACATAGACAGACTCATTATAAAAGTGGCCTGATAAACGCCCTATAAACGCCATATAGAACCTCCTTATGCAGGCCCTGAGATGGATACAGCTAAGGCTAGCTGAAAGTAAATAACTTTTGCCTATTATCGCATCATTGTTTGATTAGCTGAAATCTTGCATAGTTTTGTCTGAAGACACAGGGTTATCATAACTCTCGCTGCAGCATCAAACTGACACGAGGTGATTAGCGGATATTTTTAGCTTCATTTATTACCTGACTTATAGAGTCTGACTCGGTTGAGGTCGTGAGGTTGCCCACGTTTCATAACCCTGGAGAATTCTTACCACTGAGTGGTATTACCCCTTGTCAAGCATAGCGATGCTGTAATGAAGCATTTTTCGGGCTTCTATACCTCATTCATCCCCTAGTCAACACAAAGATAAAATTGTTGGTTTGGTAGTTCTGAAGGGTGGAGCTTTAACGGACCGCACCTATTAACCCGGGCGCTGGTTTTAAAGAACATTGATTTTGTATTAACGGTAGAAGCCTCTATATTCAGGGGCCTTATCCGATGCGCCTAGTAATCAATAGCCTCTCTGCAAAACACACCATATGCGACTCAGCTTCTCACATTGTTAAATCTTCCACTTATGGTTGCTGCAGAAATACGTGTCATGTCAGGTTTTTGTTCTCACGAACATCCTCAACAGCTGCTGAGCTTTATTTCCACATCGGTCATCAACTCTCGAGTTTGTCAACCTCAAGACTCTCTTGTGTTTTTGAAATCATGCAACTACATGTCTTCGCGATCGATCGGGGCCACAGGCCATTGTGCGATGCTTTGGCTATTGAGCAAATCTGTATAATTTTCCACTTACTCACTTCACTGTCCCACAAAGAAGGCTGTGATTACGCTTGATATGTTATAGACAGGCCTAAGTCTAAACATTATGTTCATTCAACAGGCAGTTTCGATCACTAGCCTTACAGCATTAGTTCGTCTGAATCAGTCCAGACGCAAGTGGTGATTAGGATGACCAGGTGTTGCCTTTGCTGGGGACGAGCTATCTACTTGCTTCCGCGTGATTCAAAGTATGCTTTCAGCTGTCATTGATAAATAACCCTTCCACCTTGGTAGAAAACTTGCTCAGTTCATGACTGACATCACCTTCATCCTTTTACCTGTCTGTAAAGTGACACCGACTAATGTTTAACTAGAGATATCCTCGCTTAAAATGTGTAAACTGACACAAGGACTCTTTATGCCAATCCGTTGTCCCCTGTGAGCTTATCCCGTGATAAGCCAGTCAATCTATTGGTTCGACTCGACTACGACTACTGGTCACAGAATTAAATGTTTGCCAACTACTGGCACACTTCATTACATTGGTAAATGGTTAATCAGTCGGTCATTGGGAGTGATGTTGATCTACACACACTGTGTGGTCCCTGTGCCCCCCTCAGCTAGATTATCCTACCATAATCGTAACTTTAAACCCCACTTTATCAAGATTTAAATAGGCAATGAATGCAAAGTTTGACACCGCGGACTCTGTGAGGTAAAGCCTGTTAGCAAATGGGCTTAAATGCAGTTTTTGTATTTTGAGCTATTGGGTTCCAGCTGAGTCAAAAACCAAGGTGGTAGTCATTAGATACATGCATATAATTAGCATGGTAACCTTCTAAAGATTAGCTCACTTCCATCGGGATAATAGATTCAGATGCATAACTCCTGCAAACCTGACCAGTACCGAAGTAGCTAGTAGATCAGCATATCACTCGCTAATAGTGTTGCCTGACTGAGTGCTAGCTCGGAGTTATGGGACTTGTTGGCTAGTCTATGAGGACTGTTGAGTGTCTCTTCAGTGGGTTTAATGACCGACCGAGATATACTCCACAGGCTTTATGACGCGGTGAGCTTTGTCAGCTGACGCTGTTCCAGTTTTCCGATGTCTTGGTAATACAGACCCACTAGCCAATCAGGCCGATGGTTGTTAAGCACTTTTAGGGTGTATTACTGTTTGTATATTTAAATGTAGTCAGAAAAGCCATGATGTACAAACATTGAACAAAGAATGTTAGTTGTGCACAATGGAAACTATGCAACCAGTAGTTTTTAATGAATGAAAAAAGGCCCGCGTCAATTAAAGGGTGTGATGTGGAATTGTAAAGAGTCTTAAACTGATTTAGGTCTCGATCTTAATCAAACTGATGTACCCAAGGCACCAGCGACGAAACAATACGGAGTTGATGAACGTCTTGTATAAAGTCCCAGTTTTCCCATGCGAGTTAATTAGCTGCAGTGTGAAATGCATAGCTTTGTCCTGCGGTGTTTAGGTTTAGAACAACATTGTCTGATTGCTTGATCGTTTGCTATTGCCGATAGTTTGTCAATATTTCTTCTTTATGACTTCATATGGAATCACTGCATTACCAATCGGTCCCATTGTTATAGATTGGCTCCACCGAAAGGCTTATTGATGATCCCCTCTAGGGGGCCCAGAGGGTGTGTGAATCTTCATTGTTGCTCGTTCACGATGCAGTGACAAGAATCTTTATGATTGAGATCTATGTAATCGCGTATAATGGCTGTCTACAGTGTAAATACCTCCCTCCTGTTCAGTCCAGTACCAGCCATCATTTATTTTTAACATGAGTGATTCGACTAAAGCTCAACTTACAGTTTAGTTTTCTGTTACAGCTGTCGTATCAGTAGATGAGCAGCCAGTGCACCTACAGCTATGTGATACAGCCGGTCAGGTAAGCAAACAACCCAGTCAGAATCTGAGACTCCCACAATTTTGTAATATTCCTGGAGGCCTAGATAATGAAAAATGAACTTGTTTGAACCTGATGAGCTATCGATAGCTAGTCATCTTATCAAAAATAGGAAAAATCTGGGTTATTTTTGCACTGATTCATCACTCCATATGAGTCAGTCTATTGCAAGATACGAGTAATGCATTACTCGGCAATTTTCGAACTAGTACAGAACTAAGCCTCTCATTCATATCTCACACGATGGTTCAGTGATCTAGCCCGCGGCCATGCTTAGTGAATTGGTGATCATAGGGTGATGATTTGTGACTCTCAGTATTTAATAAGGATGGAAAAGTGCCAGGTTTTTTTCACCTAAAACTCTCCAACACTTGACTTTGATTCACACCATGACAACCAAAGCTTGGTGGTCTGGGATTGATACATGTGACAATAGATAGCACTGATACTGATAGAAATCTGTTGGCTAAACAATCAGTTAGTTGGTGCGATTTAGAATAATGAAAATTGCACTTCGAACTGCTATGTTGCGGTGAGACGATTGTTTGAGAGACCAAAACAGTTAGAGCTCTATTGTGATGAACAATATACTGCTCAAATTACCCAGGAGAGACTCAATCAGGTTCCGCTCACACAGCTGTTGGTAAAGATCTCATTTCTACAATATTGACTCACACTTTTTAACAAACACCTCGTGGTCTTAGTGTTTGAGTATTCAAACTGCCCCACAGAATTAGACATGTGAAAAAACACACTTCCATACAACAAAGCTAGTAAAGTTCAAAGCATTCAGCTGACACAGTAGCATTGATTAGTAAAACAGCTGCAGTGTATTTAGCACATGGGAGAGGTGGTGTACAGAATCTGTTTGAATCAGTAATAAAAGTGACTATTTTTGTCCGAAGTTCAATTCTAGGCTCAGTGGAGGCTACAAAAGAAAGCAATTAGTTTATAGTGGTGACTTTGTAATTTTAGATAGCTTGGGTGAGGATAATCCCTATTTTGAGTTTGACTACAACATAAGTTTGAATTATCCACTGGTATAACCTGTCTTCAAAGGGAACTGTTCAAATTAAATGCGCATAGCGCAGCTCGTTATGAGAGCTAAAAACTCCCTAATTTTAAAAGACCGTCTAAAATCTGGTGATTTGCGCTTTGTCTACAAAATGCTTACAGCTTCAAAGTTAGAGTTATCTAGGAAATATTGAAATGAAGTCTTGTTTATATCATAGAAATAAGTTCATCATCAATTTGAACTCACACCTATATTGGCAGAAGTCAGGCATTCCCTCGTAATGAATCTCACACATCTGTAGGTTGCACTGAGTGCAGACTCCCGAAGCATTTAAATCATTTGCTAGTTTCCTAATGGCCGCATGGGGACCAGCTGTGCTATCTCATGTTGTGTTCATTTGTCTAGCTAGGAGGCTGGGGCCTAGGGCATCCAGGTGTAGCGAACCAGACGTCATCAGCAAATAGCGTGTTGTGCTCATCACAACGAGCGCACACATAACATGAAACCATTGTTAGATCGACCATTAGGAAATACCGGTTAGAGCCATAGCATGCTTGATATTGTTCTATGAGATTCCCACATAGATAGGATCAGTGACAGCCATGCTATTAGTTGGTAGGTTGTACGTGCCACTTAGAGAAGGTAGAACATACTCTTGCAGGTTTTCACTAAGCATAATTCACACAATACTGTCTGTTTTTTGCAGGATGATTTTGACAGTTTGCGGCCGCTGTGTTATCCGGGAACAGACGTGTTTCTTCTATGCTTCTCTGTTGTCTCTCCAACATCGTTTCATAACATTGTGGAAAAATGGCTACCGGAGTTGCGTCTGCATGCTAGCAAAGTGCCGATTATTCTAGTGGGAACGCAAACAGACTTACGCAATGACGTTCGGGTACTCGTCGAGTTACACAGATATAAAGAAAGTCCGGTAACGCCGGCACAGGGACACAGACTTGCCAACGATATAGGTGCCGTGTCTTACATCGAGTGCAGCTCGCTAACACAAACTAAACTTAAGGAAGTCTTCGATCTCGCCATATTGACTGCTATGGATAAGAAAGCGAATCGCAAACTAATACCCAACAGAAAACCCCGAAAACATAGAGGACTCAAGAGTCTTCTCTGTTGTTTTGCCGGAGTTTCGTCTTGAACTGATCCGAGTCAGTGGCCATAGATCTAGTCGGGAAGTGTCCATATATATGTATAAGGTGATGATGAGCTGTCTGCCTTACCTACACACAGAACCTATAAGTTATTTCTACTCTCCGCACCGTCGCATTCCACCAGAGCCTATACATGAAGTATGCAGATAACATGTAATGCGAAGCATATTGGCTCAAACACTGTATACATCGCTGCAACTATATTATGCCTGTTACAATGATATTACGCACTAGTATGAATATTTTTAGTAATGATGTTTTGCAGTCGTTGTCGCGATTGAACAGAATAAAATTCTGGAACCATTATTGATTCTTACTAAGTCCTTCATAGGCCAATACCTGTAGGTTAAGAATAGTTAAATGGGGTAATTTGCGCCTTTCAGTCTAAGCTTTTATCTAACGGAGAGTTGAAGTACTGTGTCATATTGTCACAGACATTGATTCGGCTTGGCACGTTGACTCACTGCCCGCCAAACGGATAGATGTGACCGAGTTCTTATTGGCTATCAGCTTGCATAACTCTATAGCTTTAAGCTGAGGGATAAGCCATTGCTAAGAGATTAGCCGAGATCATTTGAATCGGTGATGTTTCTCGCGTATCTAAGATACGTCGACCTTCCTTTAATTTTTACCTCTACCGTGGAGCTAGTGGGTGGTGCACTGTGACTATCAGGGGTCACTGGTCTGATTCTCAGTTTGGGCAATACTTTGTGTTTCGCCCTCATCAGATTCGGATTGTGACATTAACTATAGGAAGCCCACCTTTGGAGTCCCCCAAGTATGTACCCTGGGAAACGCGGAGTCAAAGATTCAGTGGGCCGTGCAGCTTTTCCATTCCCCCGACACTGGTCAGAACATCTTCTTGTCATACTGGTTTGAACTCCTATAGATTGCATCTGTGGGCATGGGCAAAATCTATTATATACATGATCAGACTGACCAGGTGTCTGAATTTAAATCGCGTAAGCTCTTGCCAAGATCTATGTTCATGGTCAGGCTATCTGCGTCAAACTGTGTATATTTCTTGATGTAATAGTCCAGGCTGACCATTGTGTGAAGATCTAGTATCAGTCATTTCATGTCAACAATACAGTGGCCAGTGACAGATATAGATGTCAGTTGGTGTGACTGACTGAGTTAACTTACCAATCCATCAAAAGATCTGAACCTTGGGCTGAAAAACATGACTGGGCATGGAAAATTGCTATAATGCAACAAATCACGATATCCATAGAACAAAATAATGTAAGAATTAATATTAGGGACCACCCTAGAACATTGGCGTGGCGCAATAAAAACAAATACACTCCTGGTAACAAGAACCATGTATAATGACTTTTTTCTTTGTTTATTCTCTACGCTTTTCTTGTTGTCTCTGTCGGTTCCTGATTAACAGGAAGACTCTGTCCAGAGCTCAGGAGCAAGGTTAGGTACGTATGCCCCTCCCTCCATTAGCTTTGTTGGGAGTCAAACCAATTACCCCCTGTTCGCAAGTCGTATCTATACCCATAAGCACTTAGTCATTCGTCGGTTTTAGATCAACTGTTGAGTAAAGTAGGTCCACCCATGGAATTACCTTCTCTGAGGATGCACAGGTGTAAGCGGAAAGTTCCCTAATGGCTCACACTGGAAATGCTGATTTAAATAAACTCTGTAGGCCAGTTTCTGCACCACTCTTGACAGCTGTTTTGTCATGAATACATAGGATTTTTTTAATGATTGAGGCAGGAATTCAGACCGACTTGTCCAGCAAAAAAGCATTGATTACGAAAGCCGCCCATTGACTCCCACACAGAACCTATTGATCTGAGTTCATGTTCCGATAAAAACTGCC
>Ga0224501_10003326_pt1 | contig 12639 bp, 9 predicted proteins | sample SF_Oct11_sed_USG_4_FD_169105 | JGI IMG/M metagenome (GOLD analysis project Ga0224501, IMG submission 169105) | Sediment microbial communities from San Francisco Bay, California, United States - SF_Oct11_sed_USGS_8_1 | ecosystem: Environmental > Aquatic > Marine > Sediment | place: USA... | reverse complement strand
CCTGGGTACCCCCCCCCCCATTGCCTTTAGTATGCTGACCTCAATGCTTCCCTGCTTTCAGTGCAAATATGACTTTCTTCACACGTGATTTAGCAGTTGAGCTTGTGGCAATTGTATTATTTCAATGCTACCGTCGTGTCAGCTGCAGTAACCTTATGCGTTGCATTACGATGCACACGAAGTAACAGTATGGTATGCTGAAGACTTATGTAGCCACTTTCGATTCTGTTTCGCAGTCTTTAACGAGAGCAGACTCAATGGCCCAGCTAAACGAATCTTTCAAGTCATTGACAAGGAAAGATGCGGAGAAAGCGTTACAACGTGAAATGAACCGACTTCTACCTACAGCTCCAAAGAATCTCCGACCGGTTTGTCAACCAGACTAGTAGTCGCTCTACACCGCTCCGTATATTCCATTGATATTCATACAATATTCGTATGATACATTATATTAAGGATTCAAATCAGGAGGCCAAGTCCCAAGGGCTTCGTTTTGAGAATGCCCATTTTTCTGTCGCGCATCAAAAGTTACCAAACCTTTATCCAGTATGGGAATAATGATTTAACTTGACAGTTATGTGCATTAGTTAGGTTGGTATTCGATACCATGATTCATGTAAAGAAGAAAGCTCATATTTTTGTCTATTAAGTGTTTGGCTTCCTCACCTGTGAGACTAGTTGCATATGTTGGGGAAGGAGAAGCGGGACTTTGTGGATAGCGCATTTGGCTTTGGACCATGTGACACCGGTACCATTTCAAGTTTGTGGATTACTTTACGTTTTTCCTTGTCCGCTTCAGATTGTGACATAAAATAAAGGAGGCCCACCCAGAGTTAGACTTTCTACGAGTCAAGCCATGGACAACCATGAAAACAGACAATTGAATTAGTAATGCCATCCATGTAAAACAGGATCTCCTTCTGTTCACTCTTAATCTTGATATTTCTCTGTTATATATTCACAGGTTTTCGAGCGCGAGTTTGAAATGTTCCAAAGGGTTTTCCAACGATTTCTGACTGAGTCAGCAGAAATTGATTGGGAGAAAATCAGAACGCCAAAAGCCGAAAAGGTAACACAACTCCGTTCTGTTCTCAACAACCTAACCTGTACCTCAGACTGTTTGGATGTACACAGACTGTTCGTCTCTAATGGCATTCAATGTAATTTTCACTGCACAAGATTTACGATTTGAGAATCTGAATCACTCACTCGAGTGGAGATCGATTAAGTGTCATGTTGCACGGAGGGGCAGTGGTCATTTGACAGGTCCATCTTTCAAAATACCTGACTTCTCATTGGATTTCGCGTTTAGAAAGTTGGGTTCATTGTTGATTCTATTGCTCGGTCTGTATGCGGTCATTCATCAATTAAATTCCATGATAAACCAAGCGAAGCCGTCTGTCCCCACGCAGTGGCAACCCTTGTCTGCAACAGATATCCATTCAATTTGTGACTTTTTATTATTTCCGTGATTCATTCACACAAAAAACATATATCGAGCGTGTTAGCTATCCCAATAATATCCGGTAGTTGTTTGACACCCATCGTGAATCTGCGAAGTGCCACAAATGTTTTATGCCTTGGGCACTATTTTCAATAAAGGGTTAGTTGACCACCATTCACTTATAACACATGTACAGGCTGAACATTACCAGGTGTAATGTCAAACATTGTGTTGTCAGATGGTAAATCTTGGTCATTCATTGGTGACGCAGTCCGGCAGTGATTTCAGGTATATATGTCGTACGTTGAGTTTCATTGCCAGAGCCCAGCATCAGCCATGTTGCTTGACTGTAGATTGTATCGTACGCCAACCTTCCGAAACACGATGAAAGTGAGATCGTCAGCCTGCTGAATCAGGTGGCTGTGCTCAAGCTAAATGGTGGACTCGGTACATCAATGGGCTGCAGCGGCCCAAAGAGTCTGATATCGGTGCGAAACGATCTCACATTTCTAGACCTACACGTCCAGCAGCTGGAGGTAAGAACGTGTCACATCTGGTAGCTTTTATTGTGCGCGGGATTTTTCTGGATCGCCCGTCGAATTGGAGAGTTTGATCCAGCTAGCAGAAACACAAAAAGTGCCAAACTAAAACCTTCAAGGTTATGGCCTAATATGTTGAATGATTTTTGTGTAATAGGTTTACAGTCAGCGATCACTTTACCATGCTTTGATTGTATAGTTGAGTGGGCTTGTTGGGAAAAGTAAGTAATGGGGTGTTTGTACTTGTTCATTAAGAAACAAATCATCCATTGAAGCGGAGCATTTCCTTGCGCTGCGAGTGATGTCATAGAAACGGTCGAGTGCGAAACAAAAGTGCTCGATTGAGCGACGGGGCACACCCTATAATAAACTGGGCATTCACGCTGATAGATCATGGAGTAGTAACAACAACCCTACCCTGGGTTGTGTAATCCGGAGTATGAGGAGATTTAATCTGGTATCAGGTTTTGTAGTTATAGACTAGATTCAGACGGCTCCTCATTAAGCAGAGGAACTTGAGTAGACCCTCTTCACAGAGCCAGTATATCATATCTCATTCCGTGTTGTAAACCGCCATATATTCTGTGAACTCTGCCAAGTGTTTCATGCATCATTGTGGTGTAGGTTGGAATCTTAAAATTATACACACTCTTGGCCTTTTTGGTCTGAATAATAGGCGATGTCCACATAGCAATGATTGTACATAGTATGACTACTAAAACACCGAACTCATTGCGCTAGCTACTTGCGTTCTAACTGGTTTCTCTAATCAACGCAAATCGACAAACGAACTTGAATCTTGGGAACAAGTGTGCGTAATTCCTTTTGAGCATCCGGCTGGCGCTTATGCAGCATTAATGCATTTTTTGATGATTTTCAGCGTCTAAACACTCAATATGGAGTGTCAATTCCACTCATCCTGATGAACTCATTCAACACAGACGAGGAAATCAGCCGAGTTCTCGTAAAATATCAAAACGTTGAGGTGAAAGTGGAATGTTTCCAGCAAACAAAACATCTGCGAATAGACAAGGAAACCCTATTGCCTATAGTGAAAACACTGGATCCCAAGGAAGGATGGGAAGGGTGAGACAAAAATAGTTACCTTCATTATAGGGCACGCCAGGTGAAGGCAGAAAATCTCCTAATTACTCACGCCTCGGAAAACGCTGAGTTGAATAGACATAGCAGGCCAATTTCTTCACCACTCCCGACAGATGTTCTGTCACGGAGACATGAAATTAGGGTGAGATTATCAGGGGTTTCCTCGGTCTACAGTCAACTGACTCATTGAGACTAATCCTTCCTTCAGGAGGATTAGTAAGCTGGGTGTGGGCGCATTACGTCATGGCCGGACCTCCCAGCTGGTCAGTCTAGACTCCGGGTACGATCACCGCGGTGAGCCGGGCGTAACTTCCTATGACCTCATCCAACTCTGGACAAATCAGTATTAATAGGAGGGTCAACTAGTTCTGAGGAAGCCAGGCTTCAGCAAACTTGGTTTGTTGACTGAGTAGGGCTCAGTAGCTCCGCATTCGTTTATATTGTATAGTGCCAGTACACTTCAGTTAACTCGGTTGAAATTGGTTTTCAGCATGACATAAGCCAATCTTTTGTTTTACCAAGAGTGCGCATTGCAGCACATCATCAGGCCTGATCCCCATACACATATTAAGATCCACGTAGCTGCATTTCAAATGAACATACGCATCTGCGATTTCACAAAGCACCACAATTCCATATATTTAGTCATTGCCTTGCATAAGGTCGACGAGTAGTCACCCACACAAGATTTATCACACAGTCCGCATCTGCATCATAGCTTTCCCATGAGTCCGTTGACTGCCGGTTGCATATGTGGACCTATGCATGTCATATCAGGATAGCGGGATAGCTCAGTGGCTAGAGTGCTTGGCTCAATATCCAGGGTTAAGCCATGCTGAGCACCCATCGTGAGAATGAAACTACTCTCATAATTCCCGCGCCTGCCGGTCCAATAGGCCTCGGGCGTAGGAGGCTCGTTAAATAGGACAAGTGCCCGAGTAGAACTAACTGTCGCTAACTGGGTCATACATTTTAGATGGTGTCCGTCTGGTCACGGCGCAATCTACGAGAGCTTATATCATTCTGGCATGCTGGATAAACTCCTGGAGAGCGGCAAAAGATATATCTTCATCTCCAACATCGATAATCTAGGCGCCACCGTTGACTTAGGTAATTGAGTACTTACCGTAACCACGGAGTTGTCCTCTACTGCAAAATCAGGCACTAAGCAGCATACAGCGTTCTTGTGCATTAGGCCTGTTCTTGGACAGAGTATTTTTCTCTACAGGTTATTTGACATGAAATCTGATTACATGGAGATAGGAAGGTTCTAGGCTCTTTGACTTGAGATGTCCATTGTGATACATTCACAAATGTCACCCCTGTTCACAAATGTCACCCCTGTTCACAAATGTCACCTTTGTGACATTTGTAAACAAAAGTGAAGTATGTGCAACAAGCTGGAATTTGTGAATGTAATCCACTCGATTGAGTTTGGGACTGGAGTTTGCGTTTGATCCCTCTTGTCACCTTCTATTTGATAATGCATAGCCCGATTCCCTGCTCGCTTTACAGACATAGTGAATCTGCTGATTAATCCTGCTAATGGAGCACCTTCCCCAGAATTCCTAATGGAGGTCACGGATAAAACTGCTGCCGATGTCAAGGTAGGACTGCAGAAAGTCAAATCAACCAAAGATTGAAGTTCCCTTGGAGCTAAAACTACTTGAGCCAGAAGGGCATAATAGAGTGGTTCCGGAGTTATGTTTCCGCTCCCGTAAATGAAATACGGACGAGTTACCATTTGTCGGTACTGAATTTCTTCCCCATTCCGTACCTGGAACGTTTTTCTCATTTTAGTTTATTAAAATAAGTCTGCCGCAGTTTGTAAGCAATCATCCTGTTATGAACCAAAATACTATTATTGCTTGTAACCTGGACATTGAATAACTACTAATACTGATTCAAAATCAGTACTTCTTTTATTGGGTGCATGACTGTTTCGCTGAGCGAGCCACTATATGTTACGTGCCCGTAACTAATAATTTTGGTTCATTAGCAGACCACAACTCCACAACCTCTATAATGAAAATGTGACTCTTATCACCTGTGTCAATGGAGGGGATAAATCCATAATTTCGCCCATCAGTCCCCTGTTTTGATTACCAGTCTGCGATGACCTCTCTTAGAATCTAGACAAGTAGTACACACCAAGCCTCCGCTATGAAATTGCGATCACAGCAATTTAATTTAAAGGGGTTATGTCATGGCCAAAAGTGCCTTCACTTGTTTCCAGATTCTGAAGCCTACCATGACCAAATGGGCTCAATACCCTGCTCAAATGGAAGCTTTGATTTAGTCCTATCCAATGCGCATACTTAGAGCGAAAGTGCATCTACATTCGACCGTGACATAAGTAATTTAAAGGGGTTATGACACGGTCGATGGTCGATGCATTTTTGGAGTTGTATTCCCCAAATGGCCCAAATAGCAATAAAATGGGATCTAATTACTAAAACTTAGTAACCTAGTGATCTTCACCCCCTTATAACATCGAGTAGAACTTAAATTTGAACGTGAGATTGGAGAAAACTTAATTTATAAGAAGTACCTTGCCGGTTTTCCTTGGTCCTAAATAGAGGTCGTTGCGCTTGGGTCTCTATAATTGTGCAAAAATGACACTAACGCTCGTTGACAGAGGTGAAAAACTGCGCTCTGAAACCCTATTTCTATATTTTTGTTGCACGGTTTCTCTATTCAGACTTGTGTAACTATAAGTCTAGTATACACATGCAAACCCATTTGTCAAACATCAGCGCACAAGCCGAGAAATTAACGTAAACACTAACCTATCTCGAGGCCAATTCTGTTGCGTCGACGGTCTGGAAAGTACGTCGTCGAGGGCTCTAAGTATGCGCATCAGATAGGGCTATATGAACTGGGCATTGGGCCCATTTGTTCATGGTAGGTTTCAGAATCTAAAAATAAGTGGTCACTTTTGCCCATGTCATAACCCCTTTAAATAATGTCAGTCAATGAACAAAAATAACTGTTTTTATGCAGGGTGGAACCTTGGTAGACTATGAGAATAAGCTTCGTCTGCTGGAGCTGGCCCAGGTGCCGAAAGATAAAGTTGATGAGTTCAAGAGTGTTTCGAAGTTCAAGTAGGTCACACTTTTCGGTTCAGTCTATCTATGCTAGAGGTATTCTAAGCTATGAGCCACATTAGAATAGGCTAATTAGTGCTAATGGATGAATTGAATGGTTGGTTATGGCTAATCTTGCTGATGACAGTAATCCACGCAGCAGACTCTGGTTAACCATCATCGCGCATGCCTGCATGTATGATCCACTTCCGACCCCCATCAGAATCACTGCTTTTGCCAATCTGCAAAATGCTCTGGTACTTCAATCTCATTCGTACTGGTAAAAAGATGCTCGCTTTTAAATTCTCCTCATCATTCTGACCCCGTGACGCCATTGAGAGTTTTTTTATTGTAGGATTTTCAATACTAATAATTTGTGGGTCAGTCTGGATGCAATCAAAAGAGTTGTGGGGGAGCAGACATTGAGAATGGAAATTATTGTGAACCCAAAGGTGAGCGGTAATAAAAAATAATTCGTTGTCGGTTGCAGTGCAACAAAAACCGTTAACTCAGCTATCCTGGCCTGGCGCCTGCGCCGGGCTTCCCAATCAGCGAGTAGCATTGATCAAGCACAGTTCAACCGTGTATGAACTCTTCACCGTTGTGGTGAAACAGCCGGGTTCAATTGTCAATAACGACTTCACATGGAACACCTCGATGGCATCAACATCAAACCTCCACCCCAGAGTGGGGCGGTTTCCGATCTGTGCCAGGATTGAAGCGAGGAGTTCAAACCCACAGCCCCCGGCTTGATCAGGATTCAAACCACAGTTGTCACTTTTGCTAGCACTGCACTCCGTGTATATGGCCATCGAGAAAGTTTTATCTGGATAGTTGCGGTCCTGGCTTGTTCCCGAGAAGACATTGGCCCCACTGACGAAGTTTCCTGTGATGCATCTAAGCTCAATGTACTAGCCCACCGCACCATACAAAGGTCAAGGCCATACAAAGAGTCAAGGTTATCTTTGGTGAGAGTGACACTGGGACGCTTGCTTATTCAGTAGTATAAGGACTATCGTGCCAGCACCGATTTTACCCTCCTTGTGAACGGACTGAAACATTTGTGATACGCCTGTACTCTTGTAGACATTAGATAATGGTACAAATGTAATTCAACTGGAGCAGGCGGCAGGAGCGGCCATTCAGTGCTTCGACAACTCGATTGGTAAGTCCATTCAAGCAAAATGATGACAGCTAAATAGTTCCACGGCTCACAATCAAACTGCAATTTGTTTTCCTTTTGTGGCGTCTTCACTGTTATGATAAACCTGCGGAGCTAAATACTTGTTTACGTTTACATCGATTACGACTGTAGCACCATGAGTGGGGCAGTATCAATGCTCCACCTCACATCAAGGCTTGTTCCTGTTATGAGCTAGGATTAAAATGGGAGCCTCCCATGGCCAGGGTTCAATCCAGGTTCAATCCAGGTTCTAGCGGTTGTGACCCCAGCGCTTTACCACTGAGCTATTCCACTATTTCAACCTCTCTGAATGCGAGACTGAGACACTCCTATGGAAACCGTATTTACTAGCCTCCCACCTCCTAATGGTTTCGCATCCGAGATCGATTCATTGGTAAAGGTCCCCAGGTATTTTAACGAAATAACAGGAAACGCACACAGCCGAGGAGGCTGAACGTTGCATTGGCAGAGATACTGTTGACAAAACTTATTTGTTGTACCGAAGTCCGCATGTATGCTAGAGATGTTCTCGCATTGTCAAGATATTTACAGGTGTGAATGTCCCACGAAGCCGTTTCCTACCGGTGAAGATGACCTCAGATCTCTTACTGGTGATGAGTAATCTATACAAGCTAAGATTCGGGGCTCTGTGCATGTCAGACAAGCGGGTCTTTCCTGTTACCCCTCTAGTGAAGCTGGGTACTCACTTTTCAAAGGTCAGTCGACTCCTAAAACCCAACGCCAAGCGATAAAAATAATTGGAATCTATCTGGCATTCTAGGAGTTGTCTTCTTTTGGTACCTCCAGTGACTGGAGAAGACAACTCCTAACATTATATATATTTTATCTTTCGTCTCTGCATGCCTGCATGTGCAAATAAACATGACAAAGCACTGTTTTGAATCATTCTGCGAGTGACTCCTAATTTCATATTTCACGGGGAGATAATTCCGACACGTCATCGACCGTCAACGAGATCGGATTGACAAGAAAAAGGCAACTACCTACAGACAATGTTTGCATGTCCTGAAACACGTAGTGTCATGGAGTCTACTAATAATGAAGCACTGTAATTATCGATTTACCTTGTATTATTTCATTTTATTTATTTGGTTATTGTGTATTATTATATCTATAATATTACAGGTGAAGGATTACCTGAAGCGGTTTGCCAGTATTCCGGATATCATGGAACTTCACCACCTCACCGTATCTGGTGATGTTACGTTTGGTAAAGGCGTCACGCTCAAGGTACGTCAAATGTATTTTCACCTCTGTTGCCGGCCCCGAGTTTCAAGCCTGAAGCACATATTTTTGCCCTCCCTGTTCTAAAGTTCAAATGCTTCAGCGACGCTTTTCTGATCTGCTAAATTGTATGATATTTGTATACTTTTTCTTCATGTTTTCTTTTCGGGCACTTGGCCGTACTATTTATAGGGGTTAAGCCATGGCTAAAAGTGTCTTCACTTGTTTTCAGATTCTGAAGCCTACCATGAGCAAATTAGACCCAATAGCTAGCTCAAATAGAAGCTTAGATATAGCCTTATCCATTGCGAATACTTAGAATCTGGGACACACTTTTCAGACTGTCGATGCAACAAAATTGGCCTTGAGATCAGAAATTAGCACAGGGCTGTTGGTTTTTACATTAGGGGCTGGTGCTTGGAAAAAATCTCTTGGAGGTGGATACTAGACTTGTAGCTACACAAGTCTAAATAGAAAAAAATGTGCAACAAAAATATAGAAATAGGGTCTCGGAGGGCAGATTTTCACCTCTGTCAGCGACCATTATTGTGCAATGATAAAAGCGCTTCTTACAAATCTGTTTTCTCCGATATTACATTCAATTTCCAGTTCTACCTGATGTTATGAGGGATTAAAGATCATTAGGTTACTAGGTTTTAGTAAATAGATCCCATTTTCTTTCTATCTGGCCCATTCGGGCCGTAACTATCTTGAGTGACTGATATTTGCTTTTTGGAAAAGACCACACGCTATCACTGTAATGATTGTGGAGTTGCCTCCCTTCAAGATGAGGATCTTCACTTACTTCGCTCACTTAATCCTGTGGCTGCTGTAGTCGTAGGGGAAAGCTGAGAACGAAGTCATAGCTAATGATTTCGTCCTCGGCTCTCCTCTACGACTACAGCAGTCACGGGATTCGGTCAGTGAGTGAAGTTCCCCATCTTAAAGGGAGGCAACTCCACATTGCATCTACCCTCGACCGTGGCTTAACCCTTTTAACGGATCTAGTTAGGGCGATAGCAGCTAGGAATTATGTGAGGAGCTTCTTCTCACAGTGGGCGCTCAACATGACTAGAAGTTGAACTCGGGATCTGTTCATCTTGAACCAAGCCACCTAGCCTTTGAGCTGTCCTGCTGGCCCGGTGTTAATGAGGATCTTGCCTTATAATGTGCCCATATAAAATGACCTTTATTTATTCAATGCGATTTTGGTTTTACAGGGAACCGTCATCATTATAGCCAATCACGGGGATCGCATTGATATCCCACCTGGCGCCATATTGGAAAATAAGATCGTATCGGGCAACCTGCGCATTCTCGATCACTAAAACTCCGCCCAGCTAGATCTGCCAGACCGACTCACCATGGATCGTCTTACCCAGGATTCCAAAGATGCATTTTCGTGCTATTGCTACTGTTGTAGTGTTGTTTTGAGTGACTTTATTTCTATACAAAGTTCTATATATCATATCATTTTTTTGTTTTGGACTAAGTTAGTGTAGAATCATCAAATAAATTATAATATTAATAATTATGATAATCAAAATAATATTGTGATGGGAGAGCATGATAATTTTGCATAATACAGGATTGGTTTGCACCATATGAATGTATTACAATGTGGTTAGTGCTCTGTCCATCCTTAACCTTACATGCACTAAATAACTACGCGTATGATCACAGAGATCAGATAACCTACCTCTGCGACCCCTTCCTGTATAATCTGATAATTAAAAACAGGCGCTTACTGTTCGGATGCTAATGACTCCCAAAGCAGTCAGATTAGATTGAATGGAATACTCATTATGATAACTCGGGGCCGCTGAACTCGATTGCAGAAAAGGATTGAAACACAGAATACACCATACGCCCATCTATAATGTAACTACAGGACGAATGACCGATGTGATATGTTTGAGATATTTATCGAGTTTAACTATTGGCTAATTGGCTATAATACAGTACACGTATGGAGCACTAGCCAAATGCCTCTAGAGTCACTTTTTTAGCCGGTGTCTGTAGGTGGCTCGTTTCGAGGAAAAGTATCGCGGATGGTGGAACACTTCCTGTTTCATCATCATCTGCAAATAAAAAATAATATTTTGCTATAACAAATAATTATGTATTAAACTCGTTTTATTGTCTTGTGCATTTGCTCTATAAGGCGAATGAAATGGAATGCTTACAGGGTACCTGAGCACTGCATGATAATGATACAGGTTTGTAAACCGATTGTTGATAAAATGAGCTGCAAAACACTGCTACAGTGACCATTTATATCCTACTAACACGAGTACTAAAATCGATGGGACACCCAAATACGACCTCAAAAGAAAATCAGATGATCTAACAACATTGACAAGTTGTGCCGGGATCCAGTGAACGGATATTGCAGATGATGTCGGAAGCTGACGTAGATGGAGGAGCATTTCATTCATGCAAAGTTGATGAGGAAAGACTCCAATACCCAGGATAAAGTTCAGTTGCATGAGTCACCTTCGAAAGCTTCTAGATCCGGAGATTGGCTGACTCGATGATTTCTTTTCCTCTTCTTCTTCACAACCAAAAAGTAAATCACCGCTCCGACGGCAGCCACGGCCAGAAAACTTCCAGCTACACCACCACCGACAGCACTGCCAGATGCTCTGGGAGTGGTGGCGCTGTCTAAACCTAACAATAACCAATCTACAGGTCAGTGGTTTATCAGACGATTCAGATGATTTCTGCTCTACTGAGCTTTGCGTTTAATGTTTAATAATTTTACTTGGGGGTTTTCCCAACATGTCTCCTTACACTTCACTGATTGAATATCAGATTATTTTCTGCTATTATGATCCAAGCAGAGTTTGGAAGAATGACTTCCTGGCTCATGGTGTACCCACAAACTGCGCCTCATTTTTGAAAAAGGTCAGACACACCTAATCTAGCACCTGTGAACCATTTTCAGACCTACACTGTAGTGTATAATTTGCCATCTGTCGCAGTATGGCAAAGACCGTACTTAATGATTGAGGTTGCTACCTGGACATGGATGGTCCCGAGGGGTTGGGGTCAACTTATGCGTAAAATCAGTTTGATGGTAGTAATAAACTTACCGGTACCCTGTTGAGCCCACTCTCCCTTGTTTAATAAGGTATATTCTTCTGTCGGTTTGGCGGTGGTTGTGATATCACCATTTGCCGGGGATGCTTTACTGAACCCTCCACCTCCAGACTGATGCCAACTAGTGACTTCTACTATAGATTGAGATGAATAACCTTCTTTTTGATTGACATCAAACTCTGTTGTCTGACGTGTGTAGAAAGTAAGCTGTGACTCAGTCAATCCCTGGTCACCAGTCACACTGAAATCACTCCTGGTAATGTTACTCGCTCCAGTTTCATTTGTATTTGTCTCCTCCGCATTATCAGTTTCAGTCTCGCTTCCTAATGACGATTCAACCGCAGTCGGCGTTGATTCACCTTCTTTGTTAGGATTGCTTACAGTTCGGGAGCTGAGAGAGCTAGCTCTACTGATAGCAGTAGTGAGTGACTCAGTGATCGAGTCATGGTTGTTTGAAATCAGGGTAGTTTTGAGGGATGGATCTGAGTTGGGAGGAGTGGTGGGGAGAGGTAAGGTAATCTGGATGATGGCCCCTCCAGGGACTAGCGTAGGAACCTGTGTGGTGGTGGGCAGCGCCATGGTCACCCAGAGTTTGGCAGCAGGGAGAGTAGGAATGGGACGTGGAGTCGTCGGTATGGTAGTGGTTAAAACATCTGGAGATGTTGTAAATGCCTCAGTAGATGTTGGCACCATTGTTGTGGTTGTCATCAGTGCAGGTGTTGATGGTGGCATCTCTGTTGTGGTTGGCACAGGTGCAGTCGTTATCGTTGTTGAAGGGGTTGCTGTGGTAAATTGAGTTGTGGTTGTTGTTATGACAGGTGTTGTTGTCACTACTGCGGTTGTTGTCAGAGTGGTTGCTGGTGGAGTGGTTGTTGTTGGAGCCAAAGTGGGAGATGTACCCAAGCATTCTGGTGCTAAAACGATATTCCAGAGGCC